>Ga0114963_10003143_pt1 | contig 11250 bp, 8 predicted proteins | sample C_131016_EF_Meta_FD_87019 | JGI IMG/M metagenome (GOLD analysis project Ga0114963, IMG submission 87019) | Freshwater microbial communities from Lake Croche, Canada to study carbon cycling - C_131016_EF_MetaG | ecosystem: Environmental > Aquatic > Freshwater > Lake | place: Lake Croche, Canada...
AGCATCTTCTTTTTCTTGTCCGCCTCGAGATTGCCGCCGGTATAGGTTTTGAGCTTTTCCAGAAGGATCCATGCCTCGGCAGGCGCGCCGCGGGCATTGAGGACTTCGGCCGCGCGGAGGGTACGATCGATTTTCTGGCCGGGCTTCAAGTCCAACCCCCGGACATAGGTTTCGACCGCGAGGGGGTAGTTCGATTCTTGAAGATAGATGTCAGCCAACGAGGTCAAGGTATCGGGGGTGGATTTGCCCAAGCGATCGATCATTTCATAGCAGGTGGCGGCGGCGACGGGCTCCTTGAGTCCCAGATGGGCACTGGCCAGGAGCAGCCAGAATTCGGGTTTGTCCGGTTGCCGCTCGATCAGATCGTTCATGAGCGAGACGGCTTCGGCATATTTGTTCTGACGGAAGATGCAACGAGCCAAACCAAGCTTCCATTCCGGCGTCGCCGGCTGAAGAAGAAGGGCGTTCCGGAAGGCGCCTTCGGCAGCGACAAAGTTTTCTTTTGAAACATAGGCAGTGCCCAGGAGCCCGAAGGTGTTGCCATCGCCTCCGCCCAATTCGATCGAGCGGGTCAGGCTCTTGATCGCGTCATCCGTGCGTCCCTGTTGGAGTTGGATCAGACCGAGATTTTTGTACGCCCTCAGGTAGGCGGGAAATTTCTTCGTCGCACTTTCCAGATATTTGGCGGCTTCGTTGGGTCGGTTGAGCTGGTAGGCAATCGAGCCGAGGGTGAAATCAAAGACGGCACTCGATTCCGGGGTGATTTTCGATTTGAGTTCAAAGTAGGCCTTGACGACGTCCGTGGCGGCTAGGTCGGCGATCTTCGTGAAGGCCTCTTTCTCGTTCGCCGGGAGTTTGGGCTCGAGATCGCTCGAGATATTGAAATTCTCAATCGCACGCTTCCGGAAGTCCGGATCGGCAAACACCTGCATGACGGCGGCACGGGTGGCGCCAGGGGATCCGGGGGCCGGCTTGGGATCGGCGGCAGACGCGCTGTTGGTCTGAGAAAATGCGGGACTGATCAAGACTCCAAGGCCACAGACAATGGATGAGAAACAAAGAGAGGAAGGAAAGTTCATGAGGAGGCCTTCGTGTCGAACCGGATAGGGGCGCGCATCTTAGCGGAAACCTTGCGGCCTTCCTTCATCGCGGGATCAAATTTCCATTTCCTCACGGCATCCAGTGCGGGTTTGTCGAAAGCGGGGTCAGAGCTTTTTTCCACTTTGGCATTGGTCACCCGACCGTTGGAGTCCACCACAAAGAGAACTGTCACCACTCCGTCGATTTTTCGGGAACGAAGGGAGGCGGGATAGGCCGGGGCGGGTTGGTAGATGGCACGGGGTTTTTGATCGAGATCTGCCATGGAGAAGGCCTGGTCCATATCCGTGCCCGTTCCTCCGGGACCGCCTTTCCCGCCGATCCGGCCGGATTGGAATCCTCCTCCTCCGCCAAACATTCCGCCTCCGCCTCCGGGCGCGAGGGCCGACTCCAGATCGCTCAGGCTCATTGGGGCAAGGGCCGGGGCATCATCCATCTGCGGAGCAGCGACATTCACATTTTCCATGATGGGAGCAGGAGGGGGCGGCTCTTTTTCCTCTTTGACCTCTTCCTTCGGTTCTTCCGTGTCAGGTTTCTTGATGTTGGAAATGTCGACTTCCTGAACCTCTTCGACCTTCTTCTTTTTTTCAAAGGTTGTGACGGGGAAGAGAATCCCACCCACCACCACCACCAGAAAGAGGGCGAAGCCGAAAATGGCGGCAAAACAGAGCGGGTAGAGATTCGACTCCTTGCGGGATTGGAAATTTGGGGGCCGAGCCGGTGGGTTTGGAGGCCTGGGAGGAGGGGATGCAACGGGGCTCATTGTCGGGCTTTGGTGGAGATTCCGATTTTGGTCACTCCGAGTTTACGGATTTCATCCAGAACGAGTACCACCTTGTCGAAATTGGCGCGGGAATCCGCGTTCAGCGTGAATTTCGGATCGGGATTGGAGGCTTTGATCGAGGAGAGGCGGAGCGGAAGCTGGCTCATGGTGATTTTTTCCTGATTGATATAAACATCTCCGCTTTCCGCGACGGAGACTGTGGTGATGCTGTCGTCCTTTTCCTTGGCTTCCGAAGTGCTGGAACCAGGAAGCATCACCGAGACCCCTTCGTTTTTCACCATGGAAAGAGAGACCATGACGAAGGTGGCGAGAAGGAAGAACATAATATCGATCAGGGGAATGATCTCGATCCGGGCCTTTTTTCGCCCTCCCCGTGTTGTCCCTCCTCCTCCGCCGGCCATTTTGTTTTAGGCCTTTCCTGTGGAGGGGCCGCTTGGCGATTTTGGTTTAAAAAGGGAGAGAAGCTTAAATCCCGATTTTCCAGAAACTGGCTTCGTTGCGGAGGCCGGGGCTTTCGCTTGGAGCTTGGGGGTCGCAGACGGGACGGATGGAAGAGACGGGGCGGGGGTAGCCGGGGGTGTGACCGCACTGGGAGGTGTGACGGGTATGCGGGTTGATCCTGCTTGAGGAACGGGTGGCGTTGAAGGTGGTGGATTGGAACGAGGAGGAGCAGGAGGGGGATTCCCAAGATCTCCACCGTGGGAGTGGCTGGCCTTTGCGAACGCTTTTTCTGCCATGAGCAGAAGTTCGAGTCGGCGACCGGCATCTTCCATTTCGTGCTGGGCCGATTCGATTCGAGCATTCAAGTAGTTGTTGGGAAACAAGCAGGTGATGGCCACAAGCAGACCGAAAGCGGTGGCGATCAAACCCTCGGCGATACCGCCAGTAATGGCGGCGGGGGCGCCTAACTCATCTCCCCCCATCATGCTGAAGGTGTTCATCATACCCGTCACCGTACCGAGCAGTCCGAGCAAGGGGGCGGCGGTGATGATGGTGTCGAGAATCGGGAGTCCCCGGCTGAAACGCTTTAGCTCGAGGGCACTGGCCTTGCTGATGGCATGACTGATTGAAAGCTCGGCATTCGACAGGGCAAAGCCCAGGACGCGCGCAATAAAGTCCGTCGAGGATTGGGCGACCCGAATGGCGCCGGCACGGTCACCGTTTTCCACGAGAGTGAAGATCTGTTCCACTTGCGCCGGATTTTGGCGGCGTTTTTCCGAGACAATGAAAAGGGTGCGTTCAAGGGAGACGATGGCGGCCACGATGGCTGCGAAGAGGAGGGGCCACATGATGGGACCGCCGTGGATAAAGGTGCGGATGATGGAGTTTTTGTTTCCATAATTTCGCAAGGCCTGACCCATGGTGAAATCGGAGGCAATGACTGCTTCTCCCCCAGCCATAAGAGAGGCAAAAGCCGGGCCGAAGATTTTCGAGTGTTCGGCGCCTTTGAGAACAGTTTCTTTCGACCCCTTGGCTTCCGAGGCCCAGCCAGCGGTTGATCCGTCGGCTGAGGAGAAGAGAACCATGGGCCCGATCTGGGCAAATTTCCCTTCCACCAGGCCTCCCTTGGAGTCGAGGGCAACTCCGGCATAGGTATGGCCACCCAGCAGGTCCCCGATCCGGGAGAGGGCGGCATCCACGATGCGGAAGGAGGCTTTATATTTGTCCTCGTGGGAAGCGGTGGTGCTTTCATGGGCTGCCTTGGCCAGGTCCAGTTTCTCGCGGTGGCCGGCCCGTTCGGAAATGTGGATGCCTTTTTCTCCGAAATTCCGGCCGAACTCGTTGAGGAGATTTAGCATGTAGGTGTTCTCTTCTTCGCGCTGTTTGATTTCGGCCTTGAGGGAGGATTGGTCGAGATTTTTCATGTCACGGGCCCGTTGGGCAGAATCGAGTTCTTTGCGAGCAAGGGCCAAATCATCCTCCGCCTGGGAAAGTTTTTTACTGAGCGGAAGTTTTTCCGAAGCGATTTTTTCCCGTGTGGTAGCAAGCTCCTTGAGGGCGGATTCCAAGTCGGCCTGGGCCTTGGCCGATGCGGAAGCCAGAATGTCGACAGGCTTGGGTGCCGCGGGGGGGAGGACGGAGGGTGCGGGGGCGGGTTCAGGGGCCGCAGGTTGTGCGGATGGGGGAGCGACAAAGGTGGCCGTCGGAGCCCTCAGATCCATTTTGGCATCGGTGGTGGCTGGGGCCTCTGCGAGAGCACCGCAATGGCTAAGAGCAAGGCATCCGAAGATGAGATAAAGAGAGAGTGATTTCATTGAATTTTGACGGGGAGGTCAATAAAGGTAGCTCCCTTTTCCTTTCCTTCAAGAATGTGGACAGCGAGGAGGATCTTTTTGCCGTTGGCGTTGTCCGGTTTCCATTCCCAACCATTGGGGCCGGGGTGGCCAGTGCCGGCCAGCGTGCCTTCCCGGTTGGTGTAATAGGCTTGGGCAAGTCCTAGGTAAACCGTCGTGACCTCCGCCCGGCTGCCATCGGGGAAAGTCCGGAGCTCTTTGACACTGGCGACGGTGGAATTGAAGGCACTCGCCTGATCGAGAACGCCCAAGACATTCTGGAGTCGCTCAGCGAGAGAGGCGGTGGATTTTTCCGAATCCTCCGGGAAGCGGGCGAGAATGGGTTTGAGTTTTTCCCGAAGGGGGTCGGGCAATTGGGGGAGGAGGGGGCGGAGTTTCTTTTCGGCGGCCATCACCATGGCCTTGGTTTTTTCTGAAGTGGCTTTGAGCTTGTCGTTTTGGGCTGCCAGTTCATCCCGCTTTTTTTGGGCTTCCGCCACGGCGGCGGCGATTTCCTTCAGCTTGTCCCGAACGGTCGCGGTTTCTGCCTGAGCCAAACGGACGCGATCCTCGAGAATGTCTTTTCCGGTGGTCCATTCGGTTTTTTCCTTTGAAATCATCTGTTTGGTTTCGACCCATTTCGTCAGATTTTCACGGGTAGCCTCGATAATGGGCCCTGTGTCGCTCGTCACCTTGACGGCAGGAGGAGCGACAGGAGCTGGAGCATTCGTCGCGGGAGTGGAATCGGCCGCCCTGAGTGGAGCGGGCGCCCAGACAAACACCGCAAAGAGGACGCAGGTGCGGATGACTTGACGTCGATCAAAGAGGTCGGGTGACCCAGGCGTTCGATCTTGAAAAGAGAAGGGCCAAGGAAGGGGAGTCATCGCGATCAGAAGCTATATTTCACACCAGCGGAAAGAAGTTGTTGGGCCGTGAAGTCGTTCTGCGAGTTGGCTCCCCCTTGGGCGGGGGGGTTGATCGTGGTCGGCTCGCTGCCATAAGCGAATTTGACATCAAGCCACGCCAGAAACTTGTATTCCACGAACAGGGTGAGGTTGTCGTAAATCTGCCTTTCCATTCCAACAATCGCCTGGAGAGCCAAGCTGGTGTTATTCCCGGTTGAGACACTAGTCGAGTAAGTGGTCGGAGTTCCGTTGATTTGACCGTCGACCGTCATCTTGTGATTCAGGGCGGTCATGAAAACCACGCCCACTCCTCCACCGAAATAAGGGGTGACAGGCAGGTCTTCAAATTTGACCAATCCGTTGAGGATGACGTTATAGGCGTTGAGATTGTACGTTTCATGCCCCACCGTAGGACCGCCTGTGCTTACGTTGTAGAGCGGGATATTTTCGTAGGTGCCAAGGTAGCTGCCCTCCAGCTCCATAGAGGTGCGGACAGGGGTGGGGCCGCCGAAAGCGAGTTGGACATCCCGTACGGCAAAATCGTATCCCACCTTGAATTCTGCGTAAGAGCCAAGATTGCCGCTGGGTCCTTGATCGAGGGATTGTTGTCCAACAGCGGTGCTCGTTGCGTTGACTTGAAACTGCTCAACCATGGCTCCGCCCCCGATGGAAGCGTACCAATGACCGTCACGCGGTCCTTTGGGACCTTGGGAACCCGAGGTTTGGGTTGGAGTGATCACTTTGGGTTGGTTGGCGATTTCCGGCAAAGGTGCGTCCGTGACATTCGATACAAAGGGACTGGTGGTAGGGGCGGAAACGGGAGTTGAGGGAGAAGAAGTAATCGATTGTGGTGATGAAGTTGGCGATGGGGTCGTTGGTGAGGAAGAAGTAGATGGGTTATTTGTCTTCGCGGCAGCGACAGAAAGACGGCCGGAATTATCCTGAGCTTCGGCGAAATTCACGCCGATCACTAAGGCGACCAAAAGAAACGTCCGCAGATACATGACAAAATCATAAAATCCGCCTCATGCGGAAACGAGACAAGTAGTGTGACAATTCGTGAGTTATTCTCAATCAGCCTTGGCAAGTCTGAATAACTTCAAGTCTCCTTTAAGGAATTTGGGGAACAAAGTTGCCGACCGTCCCGAATTTGGAACGTCTAAGGGAGGCGTATCCCGGAATGCGGATTTCTTAAAATCTCCAATTCATTTCAAACTCGGCCGCTTGGGTGTAAAAATTCTGCATCGTATAGCCCCCAAAATCGGGGCTGAGGACTCCGTCCAGCCGGTAGGCAATGGACACATCAAATCCCGGGGCAACCTGGTATCCGCAGCCCACAAAGGCTTCCCATGCCCCCATGAAGTTCGATTGATTGAAGTCCCCCTGATAATTGATCGTTCCTGAAATTGTGCTGACGGTAAGTTTTTGGAACATGCCTCCGCCCCCTGCGCCTACAAAGGGGCGCCAACCCTCTCCGACCGGGTAAGAGAACTCCACATTGACCATCAGGGGCACCTGCAGGAGATATCCAACCGCATCGAGCTTCATCGTTCCATTGAGGTTAGGATTTCCGCCCACGCCCGAGAAGGTTCCGTTTCCCGTGATCGTGTAGGATTCGACGGTGTTGTAGATGCAACCCGTTTCGAATTCGAAGTTCAGCCACTCGTTCAGGCGATACCCTGGGGCAAAATCAAAGCGGAAGCCCGGGTTGAAGCCGATCGATTCGTAACTGATCGTCCCGTTGAACTTAACCTGATTTGAAAAGAGAGGGCTGATGTTTTTTTGGGGGTAATCCCGGTTGTCCCTTTGGGCGACCGCCATATCGGAATTGACCGTGCCACCCAGTGCAATCCGCAGGCCAGGTCCGGGCCCTGTAACGGGTTGAGCTTGGACGTCGGTCAGGGTCAGGCGTTGGGCAAAAACATTCGATCCACAAAAAAACACCATGATCAGTAAGGAGGACTTGAAAAAACTTAACCCCTGAACCCTCAATTCCTCCGCTCGCCTCATGTTTAGCACCCGCTTGCGTCAAAACCGTATCGTCACGGTTCCCATGAGGGACATGGACGGAACCGATTGTCCGGAGATCGAATTCAGGTAGCGAAACTGCACATCCACCATCAGGTCGGGTTCGCCCGGGTTGATCTGGATCCCTCCAAATCCCTGGTACGCGCCCAGTGTCTGGCTTTCCGTGTAATTATCCGGTGATCCGGTGACAAAGATCTGTCGGAAAATTCCTCCCATGCCGCCGCCGGCCACCAACCGGATGCGAGTGGCCCCCAGCGGATCGGTCCGAAAAATAAAGTTTCCCATCATCGGAACTTGGAACAGTTGGACATTCGTCACCTGCGTCATATTGGTGGCCGTCACATTTCCCGTCTGATTGGAGTAAACCGTATTGTAGAGGAGACCTCCTTCGATTTCGAAGGCGATGTTGTCGTGAAACTGGGTTCCCAGCATGACTCCCGTCGCAAAACCCGGAGCCATGTCGACCCCGCCGGTGATTCCGAAATCCGGATAATCCACATTCGTGATAAAACTCAAACCGATCCCTGTCCGGACATAGTAGGGGGTTAAAGTCCCGCCATTTTCCCCGCCAGATGATCCGTTCGTATCGGATTTTGTTCCCGGCAGGGGACGATCCACCAGTTCGGCATTGGGATCCGACAAAGGAGGCGGGGTTACGAAAGGATGAGCATTGGCCGCATCATTCTGTGCGGTATCGACTCCGCCACTGTCCGCACCCCAGGAGACCGCTGAAAAAAGCGTTAGCCAAGCGATCCACACACCCCATCGGCACATAAAGAGGAAGCCTGAAAAGCCAGGGGGAAGCTTCAAGTGTCTATCCGAGAACCAAAAAAGAACCTGTGAATAGTCGTCGAAGTGTCGTTTTGAGGTTGTTCTGAATCGATTCACAAGCTGTGTTTTTGCCGGATCAAACGCCATCGCATCCTTGGAGGTAAAATCCAAAAAAGGGTATGCCTTTGTGGATTTTTTTCCGGCTGAGTCTGGTCGTGGTGACCGGACTGGTCCTTCTCCTGCCGGGCATGCTTTTTGCGCAAGGGTTTGGTGGAATCCGCGGGCAGGTTCTGGATTCCGATTTCGGCCAACCGATTGCCAGAGCCTCCGTCGCTTTGCAGGACACTCCTTTTGGGGCGATGACGGATGAAGCCGGGCGTTTCACGATCAGCGGGGTGCCCCCGGGGGTCTATGTTCTGACTGCTCGCTCGTCGGGATATGTCCCGCGAGTCATGCCGGATGTTTCGGTTGCGAGCGGACTCTTTAACGACATTCGTATCGAGACAATCGCCGAGGTGGAGGAAATGGAGGAATTGGTGGTCCCCGGCGATTTGGAGAAAACCTCGGAGACCGGGCTTTTGGCGGAACGGCAGGGGGCCACAGCCGTCTTGGACACCATTGGAGCGGACCTGATTTCCAAACTGGGAGCCTCCACCGCCGGGGATGCGTTGAAACGGATGGTCGGAACCTCGGTGGTGGACGGAAAGTATGTCGTCGTCCGCGGTCTGTCCGATCGGTACGTCAACACGCTGATGAATGGCGGAAGGTTGCCCTCCTCCGATCCCGACAAGCGGGCCATCAATGTGGATCTTTTCCCCGGGCCGACTTTGGAAAGCATCAATACGACCAAGACTTTCACTCCGGATCAGCCGGGAGATTTTACCGGGGGCAGCGTCGACATCCGCACGAAACAGTTTCCGGACAAGCCTTCGTTCGGGGCTTCCGCCACCGTGGAGTACAACAGCCAAGCCACCTTTAATCCGGATTATCTCACCTATGCGGGAGGGGGAACGGGACCGTTCGGCTTCCGGGCCAACCAAAGAGAAATTCCCCAGAGTGTGATCAATAATACCAATATGCAGAGCCTCGATCCCAAGACACTGAATGCGGGCAATAATAATCTGGCCAAGGCCGAGAGCGTGAATTCTTCCATGCGCCAGATGAGTTCAGTCGTTGGATTAACGAACAGCACGCCCGGGCCGAACTATAGCTTCAACATGCAGGGAGGAGACTCGGTGGACTACGGACCGGAACAGAAAATCGGCACCTTTGGGGCCTTCAGTTACCGGCACAAAAATATTTATAATCCGCAAACCACCCGGGGAAATTATTCGATTCAGGCGGGCGGTTTAAAGCCGGACATTCTTTTGAGCGACAACAAGGCTTCGGAGGATGTTCTTTGGGGCGGGTTGGTCAATTTTGCCGTCCAACCAGAAAAGGATCAGCGGGTGGCAATCAATGTGATCTTCAATCAACAAGCCACGGATACCGCGGACTTTCAGTATTCTGATAAAAACTTGAACCCTTCGTTGCCGGCCGACAAGCAGTTCCAGTACACCACGATCCAGTACAGCGAAAGGCAGTTGGGCTATGTGCAGTTGAACGGCAATCATAAGATCGACACATTTCGGGAAATCGAAGTCGATTGGGTCGGGGGGTTTGGCCAAGCTCAGCTGAACGAGCCGGACCAGCGTCTTTTTCAAAATGCCTATAACCCAACCACAGGGGATTATTCAGCCCTCGAACCTGGGGATCCTTCGTTTACGGCGTCGAAGCGGCCCCTGCAAAGGTATCAACGGCAGCTGACGGAGGGAGAGTATAATGCCATTGCCAATCTCTCCATTCCATATTTCGAGGAGAAGGACAATCCCAGCAAATTCAAAACGGGGTTTTACATCGACACGACACAGCGGGATTACAATCAGGCCAGTTTTGTCTACGAATACGGAGGAACCGACTATCCGCAGGACTATCAGGCTTACAATCAGGCGGAGGGGGATGGGCAGAGCTGGAGTAATGTCTTTCTGAACGAAAATCGGTCCGGACTGGTCAATCCGACCGCGCAGGGGAACGGTCAATTTATGTCTTGGACCGCCTCGAACAGTTCCGCTGGGCTTGGGAGCTATTACAACGCCTACCAGCAGGTGCTCGCTTCCTATGTGATGACCGACTTTCGTCTCTTTCCCCAATTGACCTTTACGGGGGGAACCCGCTTTGAAAATACAAACATCCAAGTGGAGGGCCCCACGTCCACGCTTTTCCCCACTCCGGCCTCCGCCATGGCTGATATTCAGGAACTGGATCTACTTCCTGCAGCTGGCGCAACTTTCCAGATTATGCCGGAAGTGAATTTGCGTCTTGCGTGGTCCCAAACGATCGCCCGGCCTTCCTTCAAAGAAATGGGGCCGGTGGTGACCCAAGACTTTTCCGATGCCACAATTTTTGTTGGCAATCCGCAACTGAAACTTTCCCACGTCAACAACTACGACGTTCGGATCGAGTATTTTCCACGAGGGGGAGAGGTGATTGCTGTCAGCGGATTTTACAAATCTATCAAGGCTCCGATTGAGCAGTCGATTTTCCAGTTGGGTGACACCCAGTTCTATCAGTACCAGAATAACCAGAACGGGACGCTGTGGGGGGCGGAATTCGAGGCCCGCAAACGGCTCGATCAATGTCACGAATATCTGAAAAACTTCTCGGTCAATTTCAACGCCACCTACGTCCAATCTGAAGTTCCCCTGAGTGCCGAGCAACAGCAGGTAGCCCAGACCCGGGTGGGCAATTACTCCTCCACCCGGCCCCTGCAAGGCCAACCTCTGTATATCATCAATGCCGGCCTCAGTTACGATGACCAACCCAACGGATTCTTTGCCGGACTATTTTATAATGTGACGGGACCGTATCTCTACGCAGTCGGCTACGATTTGCCCGATATTTATGAGCAGCCGGCCCCTTCGCTGGATTTTAATCTGACCCAGGAGTTCGCCGATCACTGGGCCTTCACATTCCGCGGGAAAAATCTTCTGAATCCCGTCTTCCGCCAGACCATTACCTATCAGGGAAATGAGGTGGACTATCTGGCCTACACCAAAGGGTATGATGTATCCCTTGGCCTGAAGTACGGATTCTAAATCCGCTTGGAACATCCTTAGGGAACGTAGGGGATAACGAAGTCGGGGTCGGCCTTCACCTTGCGGATTTCCAGGGCTTTGGTGGCCGGGGCGATCACGACTTCTTCCGTGGGCAGGCCGTAGCGCGAGTCGAGGGACATCCATTGGGGCGGGGTCCCGGCCAGAAAGGCAAAGGTCTCCATTCTTTGGTCCACCAGAATGCGGGCCTGATCCGAGTCGGCGGGAGTGGAGCCCGCCACAAACCCGTTCGAGGAAAT
>Ga0114963_10003145_pt1 | contig 11245 bp, 12 predicted proteins | sample C_131016_EF_Meta_FD_87019 | JGI IMG/M metagenome (GOLD analysis project Ga0114963, IMG submission 87019) | Freshwater microbial communities from Lake Croche, Canada to study carbon cycling - C_131016_EF_MetaG | ecosystem: Environmental > Aquatic > Freshwater > Lake | place: Lake Croche, Canada...
CGTTAGCACATACTTTAGAAATATGTAATGATATTAAAGCCGTGATAGCTGTTCATCTTTATGGCGAAGTTTGTGATCTCGAATCAATTCATTCTATCTGCAGTCAACATAGCCTAACTCTTATTGAAGATTGTGCCCAAGCAACTGGAAGTCTCTATCACAATCACCGCGTCGGGACCTTTGGTGATTTTGCCGCATTCAGCTTCTACCCAACCAAAAATTTAGGTGCAATGGGGGATGGAGGCATGTTAGTTGTCAATCCAAGAATTAACCAAAATCAGCAAAAGATAACTAGACAGATGCGATTCTATGGCTGGAATGACGACCGGGAAGCAGTCAATTTTGGAGTGAACAGCCGCTTGGATGAATTTCAGGCTTTATTATTATCCGGCAAACTATCTAATCTTGATTCACAAATTGAAAGACGACGTAAACTCGCATCACTATACTATTCTGAGTTAGAGTCATATCTTGGTGATCAAATTACCTATTTGCCATCTAGTCATGACCATTGGAGTCACAGCTATCATCTCTATGTGATTCAATTGCAGCCAAGCCTAAGAAATAAGCTAATGGAAGCTTCAAAGAAAGCTAAAATTCCCCTGGGCCTACATTATGCCATACCTTGCCACCAACATCCCTATATAGTAAATAATTATCCCAGCCATCATCCACTACCGAATACAGAAAAGATAGTCCAACAAATTTTGACTCTGCCGCTTAACCCATATCTCAAATCCAAAGATATTCATAAAGTATGTGATTTTATTAAGGCAAATTGTTACTAATTATGTTTAACACAAACCTTCTTTTAATTGCTTTCCTTTGCTTAAATTTAGCATGAAAAATAAGAACTACAATTTTACTATCGTGATTCCTCTTTATCGAAGCGAATCTAGTATACCTTTTCTACTCAAACGCCTTGAAAATTTACATACAAATCAACCTTGGAATGTAGTGTTTGTGGACGACGGAAGCCCTGACAATACATATCAAATGATCAAAACCCTACTACAAAATTCACCTTTAAATGCTATTCTTGTACGTCATACTCGTAATTATGGAGAGCATAACGCCGTATTAACTGGATATAGATATGCCACTGGTGAATATATTCTGAATCTAGATGACGATCTTCAGAATCCTCCGGAAGAAGCACTACGTATGCTGCAGCATGCAAGGGAAAATAATTTCGATGTTGTATATGGTAACTATAAGAACAAAAAACATTCTTTATGGCGTAATACGGGTAGCTTATTTGCCAATTTAACTGCTAAGTTTCTGCTTGATATTAATGGAACTGATTATCTTTCGAGCTTTCGCTGTGTAAGTCTTCTTATGGCAAAAAGTATTGCACATTATAAAGGTCCGTATGTATACATAGATGGGATTCTTTCCCAACTTACTGCGTCTATATCAAGCATAGATGTACATCATGACGAAAGATATGTGGGCAAGAGTAATTATAATATGCGACGGCTAATCAGATTATGGTTAGTCATTTTAACTGGATTTTCATTGATGCCCTTACGCATCGCTATTTTGATTGGAATCTCGACTGCTTTAATAGGCGCCTCAGGCCTAGTCTATACTTTAATATCAAATCTTTTAGATTCCCGTCAGGTTCCTGGTTGGACTTCAATTATCTCCTCAATCCTATTTTTTGGTGGTATACAATGCCTATTACTTGGTGTTATAGGAGAATATATTGGACGAATTTACTTGGCAATGAGTGGCAAACCACAATCACTCGTGCGTAGCATTGACAGCTTTGATTAGTCATATCTTAAGCCGTTTAAATGCTATAAATTTATGTTTACATATTTAACTATCTTTATTAACTGGTTCGGCAATTGCTTCTCGCAATTTTCTAATTCGTTGAAGTAATTTAAGTCGGCGACTCCTAGCTGTAATTGTCAAAAATAATCGAATCGGAATATAAACCAAAGCCATGGCTAAGCCAAAAGCAGAAATCAGCAAAAATCCCAAGCCATCGTTCCCTGATATATGATCAAAAAATCTTTCTGAGTCATCGGATGAGAGCAATAGTTCACTAAACCTAAAATCTGATTTCATAAGAATTTAGCAATTTTTCTCAAATCCATTCTAGGATACCTTGTAAGGTTATGGTTCATGATTGAAAAAGTCTTTCATTTTTATTCTTGTAAGTTTTTAAATGATAATTAGTGCTGAGATTAATTTTAATATAATTAAGCTTGATCATGACTTTGATTGCTATTTTTGGAGGATTCTTCGTTAATAGCTCTAGAATAATTAGAGACTTGAAGATCAATGCCTGTGATTGCTGTCCCGACAACCACGGCATCTGCTCCTTCTCGCAGGGCTCTTGTGGCATCAGGGCTGCTACTGATGCCACCCTCGCAAAGCAACAAAACTTCGGAGGGTAGTTTTGCACGCAACTGAGACAGAAGTTCCCAGGCAGGAGGTTTGAAAGTGTCAGTTAGTTTTGTATAACCATAGAGAGTTGTGCCAACCCATGCACAACCCAATTCTGCAGCTTTGAGACCTGAGTTCAAAGAATCAACATCGGCCATGACAGGTATGGAAAGTTGTTGCTTAATTCGCTTCATTAGAGTTTCAAGCGATTCCCCATCTGGACGGATGCGATCTGTAGCATCTAAAGCTACAATATCAGCACCAGCGGCCCATACGGATTGGACTTCATGCCAACCTGGGGTTATATAAACATCACTATGGGCAAAATTTTGCTTCCATAGCCCTACAATCAGCGCCTTAGGACATCGTTGACGTACTGCGGAAATATGCTCAGGACTTTCTAAACGAACCCCCACTGCCCCATTAGCTAGGCAGGATTCGGCCATAGCCGCAATCACATAGGGATCCCTGAGCGGAGAGCCTATTGGTGCCTGAACAGAAACAATCAAACCACCACGTACCCTGTCGTAAAATTGTTTAATGAAAGAAGGTTTTGGAGCCATAATTTAGATTAGTTTAATCTTCTATCAAGTAATGGTCTAATTGCTATGAAAAGAAACAAAGCTATAGAAGCGAGAACAGCGATACATGAAAATGAATTTAGAGAGCCATAGGGAGCATTGAGAACAGTATCTGTAAACCGAAAATCATTTGAGTAGCTAGCTCTTATGGGTTCAATAGCAAAAGTTAATGGATTGATAGAGGCAAGCCAAGATAACCAAGTTGGCATAAAACTCAAGGGTGCCAAGGCAGTGCTAGTAAAAAGTAGGGGTAAGTTGCTAACAAAAATAACTGCTATAAGTTCGATGTGTCCTGGCAAGCTAAACGCTAGTGACAGGCTGAGAGCTGTAACGGCGAATATCAATAGGGAAAGAACTAAAAATACGATCAGTATTCCAGAGACGGAGGGCCATCCATAACCCAAAAATCCAGCTACAATTATTATTGCAACGCTTTGAATCAAGCTGAGAAGTGTAATATAAATAACCGAAGCCAATACAATTGAAGCTCGGGATCGTAGAGGAGCTACCAGGAGTCGATTCAAAAAGCCAAATTCACGGTCAAACATAATTGGCAGTCCCGCATTCAAAGCTGCACTGAATGCCGTAAAAACTATTACACCGGCTCCCAGAAAGCGGCCATAGGAACCGCCACCAGGCAGCAAGCCCTCGGGAGCATTGGCGAAAAGGGCACCAAACAAAATAAGCCAAATCAAAGGCTGAAGGACGCCGGCCAGCAAAGTAGATGGGCAGCGTATTAATTGCAAAAAAAGTCGCCGTGTCAGGGCGAAAGTTTCTTGGAAAATCTCCGATGCCGCCGAAACCTTGGGCAATGGCCGTTGACCGCCAGTGCCAAATGATTCCGATTGAACAGAAGCTGAAGTGATTGTCATTACACCAGTTTACATGGACTGTTTCCGTTCTGCCTTGGGATCACGCAGCCCGGCCACAGCGAGCTCGGCATCCAAAAGGGTGCGACCGGTTGCCTGTAGGTAGACGTCATCCAGACTTGGCCGACTCTGGGTAAGGGAAAATACGGGGATGTTCTGTTGCGATAAATGGTTTCGAACAGTCTCGCTAATATCCTGGTTATCAACAAGAAGATTCAGGGAATATCCCTGGGACTGATTGATCACGACATCGCGTACACCTGGACAAGCGAGCAACATCTCTCGCAGTCGTGCCGATTCCTTGTTGTCACTGAATTCCCTGACTTTCAGGGTAACGCGTTCGCCACCAAGCTCCTGCTTAAGTTCAGATGGGGTACCTTGGGCGATGACTGAACCAGAATCAAAAATAGCAAGCTGATCAGAAAGAGCATCGATTTCCTCAAGATAATGACTACTTAAAACTATCGTAACACCCTTATCACGAAGCTGTCGAAGGACTTGCCAAACAACTGCACGACTTTCGATATCTAAACCAACAGTAGGTTCGTCAAGGACAAGCAGCTGGGGAGAATGCAATAGACCCGCTGCCAGGTCAATACGACGACGCATCCCGCCAGAATAGGTTCCACAGCGACGGTCAATCCATTCTCCCATATCGAGAAGATCAATCAATTCAGATATTTTTTTAACGCGTAAATTACCAGGCAAATGATAAAGATCTGATTGAAACTCGAGCAATTCTCGGCCGGTTAGAATTTTGTCAATGGCCACATCCTGGGCAACGTAGCCAAGCAGGCGGCGCACTTGCCTTGGCTGGCTGATTGCATCTATCCCCGAAACCGTCACCGTACCTGAATCAGGAGCCAACAAAGTACAAAGAATGCGTAGGCACGTGGTCTTTCCTGATCCGTTTGGTCCCAGAATTCCATACAGCACGCCCTCGGGAACCTGCAAGGAAAGATCATTGAGGGCGCTTACAGGCTGCTGTTTTGCGCCCGCGAAAGATTTACTCAAGTGTTGAAGCTCGATCAAACCGTGGTTGCTCCTGAGGGCCCAATGGTAACCAATCTAGGCAATCACCGTTCCGCTTGGCTAAACAGCAGTCAGCGCTGAGGTTGGAGAAAAGATTTTCAGCAGCTCAAAGGGGTTTACGGATGCTGTGACCAGTGGAGATCTCGAGAGCACAAGCAAGAGGCAGACACCAAACAAATAAAAGATCGACCAGCGGAAAAGACTGCGGGCCGGAAGCGGATCCTCAGGCTGCAGTCGAAGGCGACCTACTAATTGCAGCAATCGGGCATTGAAGGGCAGGATTTGAATTCCGTAAAACCAACCTCCAGTTGGCAAAACCAGAATGCCGATAAAACTCATAGCAACGGTTAGCAGGCCATAGACAGTTATCCAGTTAGCGGTAACTTTTGCACCCTTAACTACTGGCAGCATTGGGATGCCTACCGAGCGATAGTCCTCCCTAAGCAGCAAGGCAAGGGACCAAAAATGAGCTGGCGTCCAAAGCATCACCAATGAAAACAGCCAAAATCCTCCCCAACCAGGATGGGAAGAAGCCGCCACGGCGCCCACTAACGGAGGGATAGCCCCCGCAAGTCCTCCAATAACGATGTTCTGACTTGTTCTTGGTTTGAGCCAGGCGGTGTAGAGAAGCACGTAGCTGCATAACCCGAGCAGGGACAAAGCTGCCGCCAACGGGTTGACCAGAAGTGTCAGCACCAGAACAGAAGCGGTGGTAAGGCTTACGGCCAACGCCAGGGCCTGGTGCTGGGCAAGCCTTCCAGAAGGAAGGGCCCGACGACTGGTTCTCACCATCTTGGCGTCGAGATCCTGTTCCCAAAGGCAATTCAAAACACCTGCAGCTGCAGCCGCGAGGGCGCCCCCCGCCAAAGTGGCCAGAAATCGAACTGGTGCCAAGGGCCAGGGTTCGGCCACAGCCATGCCACCAACCGTGGTGGCCAGCAAAAGTGGGATCAACCGGGGCTTGAGAACCTCCAACCATGCCGGAAGTTGACGTCTGGTTGACCCTGTCTGGGAGGTTTGGGGGCTAACTGGAGTCCCTTGGTAGGGAATCGAATTAATGGATCTAACCAAAATCAACAGCCTCCTTTACTGGCCATGAGCTTGAATTCATTGCTAGGGTTCGACCGATAGCGGACCCGAGTAGGGCCACAAGTAAAGCAGCTAATAACTGATGGGAAATTGTCAACCAGGGAATTTCCAAATGAACTAATAAATTGATTCGTCCGATAATGACTTGACCCAATCCAAGAACAACAGATAAAAAAGAGAAGGACTTGAGCATTTTGTGGGAACCGGGAAGAAAAACCGCACCTATTGCCATCACCACCAAACCGAACAAAACGGGATAAGCCATTAAACGATGATTCATCAGCCAATGACAGGATTCACCCAGATTTAAACAACGGTCTGCCGCCCATTGACTTGCCATCAGGGCACCAACAAGGCACTGGGCCAGCAGAGCAGACACCACTCCCAGGGGCAAAGGCCACCACCAGCTTGGCAGCCGTGGGGGGAGATCCGTTGGAGAACTGCCTGGCTCAAGCATTTGACAATTGCACCGCAAGGCTTGATCGGTCGCACAGAGGTGCAGCAACAGCACCAATGCCGTGCCCAGATGGGCGGTCACACTGCTGGAAGCCAACAGGGATGTCACCGTCAAGGCTCCAAGAGCCCCCTGGATCGCCACCAAAAGCACCGCTATCAGCGTGCACCAGGGAAGCCAATTGGGTAGGGAGGATCGACGCACTAAAACAATCAAATTAAGGGCCAGTAGAGCCAAACCAATCAAAAAAGCATCAACTCGATGAAACCATTCTAGGAAAACCTGAAGGTTCATCTGCTTGCCGGGTAGCAAACTTCCATAGCAAAGTGGCCAGTCAGGACAAGCCAGGCCAGCCTCCATGACCCGAGTGGTTCCACCTATGACAATTAAGGCAATCACTCCTACGACAAGATGGGAAGTGATCCCCTGAATCAATCGCATCAATGCAATAGGATTACCATCAGCGGAACCTGGCAGGAAATTAGCCGCGACTGGCGAATTCATTTGGGCCACTCTCCATTCCAAAACCAGAAATGTCCTCAGGCTTCAATGCAGGCTAGCGGGATCAAGCAAGATCAGTGTCTCAACACAATTAGTCCCAAGGACCTTGGGACCTTATAGGAAACCCCCGTTCCTACTTTGACCCGATCAGAGGAATAACGACCAACCTGGTCAATCCCCTGCTTTGGCTTGTTGCTCTTTGCTTGGAAACCCTTGCAAAGACGGCCTTGCGCTCGGCAGAATCAGAACAGATTTCCTTGGGCAGGTGCCCTATGACTCTCTTAAGGGCATCGACTGGTGCCGAATCTGTTCCCTCCCCAGCCACCAGCCCCCTTGAAGGCAAGGCGCTTTTAGACAAGGCCCGCTCCCTAGGGAACCGACCAGAAGATCAGATCGCGCGGGGCTGTGGCTATGTCGGGCCTAGTGGCAGGGTGCTCAAAAAGAGTTTCTACCGGGCCCTTGTGGCTGCCAAGGGCTACTCCCTGCCTTCAGCCAGCAGCAATTCGAGCCTCAGCCGCGGCCGTCAAGCCGAATTTCGCACCCGGGTCCACGGCAACGGCAACCTGCTTATTGGCCAGGCCTACACCCGACGCATGGGTCTCGAACCCGGCCAGGAGTTCCGAATTGAGCTGCATCGTGAAACCGGCTCGATCTGGCTGCTTCCCGTGGAAGTTCAAGGGCAAGCCGGCTGAAGCAACCATCCACCCGGCAGCATTTCACTAAAAATCACCAGTGTCACCAACCTTGGGAACGCAGCCAGGTGGCGCTGATCGGGTTGGACGGTGAAGCTCCCTTTTCGGATCCTGGATTTGGACCAGGGGATTCGGGACGGCCAGCGAGACCACGGGCATAGAGCAAGCGTTCGGTGTATTTCGCAAACAAATCGATCTCCAAATTCAACAGTTCGCCCACCTGCCGGTACTGAAGAGTAGTGGTGATCCAGGTGTGGGGGATTACGGCAATCGAGAACCGACTGCCTTCGGGGTCGCACCCCGCCAGGGTAAGGCTGATGCCATCCAGGGCAATGCTGGCCTTCTCACAGAGGTAGCGGCCTAGATGTTGGGGATCACATCCCACCTCCAGCTGCCAGGACGCAGGCTGGCGCTGGATCCCCAGGATCTCGCCCTGGCCATCGACATGGCCGCTCACCAAGTGCCCTCCCAACCGATCAGAGAGGCGCAACGCGGGTTCAAGGTTGACCCACCCCCACCCATCCACCTTGCGGGCCAATGTGGTGCGCGCCAGGGTCTCCTCGCTGACGTCGGACTGAAAGCCATCGCCCGCCAAACTGGAAACAGTCAGACAGACCCCATCAACCGCGATGCTGTCACCCAACTCGATCGGTCCAAGGGCCTCCAGATCGCCCCTGACCCAGACCCCGGAACGCCATCGCTGCAGACGGCCCATGGTTCGCACCAATCCGGTGAACATCTCAAGTCAGCTGGCTGCTGGTCATAATCAAGTAAAGGGCGGAAGCTGGGAAAGTCTCTGAGGCAACCATGGTCGAGATGAGCGTGGCGGGAATTGCCCTTGATGTGGCCAGCCGCAGTCCGATTGTGCTGCTGCGCGACCCCTCGGGCCGTCGCCAGGTCCCCATTTGGATCGACCAGGCCCAAGCACAAAACATCCTGGCAGGCATCAACAGGGAACGCTCGCCCCGTCCCCTCAGCCATGACCTGATGGCCCAATTGATCGCTGCAGGCGGACTCGCCCTTGATCGGGTGATCATCCATGCCATCGAGGACAACACTTTCCGGGCCGTGCTCAAACTCAGCAATGCCGCTGGAGAGGCCCTCGAACTTGATGCCCGCCCCAGTGACGCCATTGCCCTGGCCCTGCGCACCGGCAGCACCATCTGGATGCTGGAGGAGGTGGTTGTGGATGCCTCGATTCCGGTAGATGCCGAGGCTGATGCCGTGGACCAGGAGGATTTCAGGCGTTTTCTGGATAACACCACTCCCGCCGCCCTCATCAGACACCTGCATCAGACCAGTCATAACGATCCTTCAACATCCGAATCGCCAGCCAGCGAGGAAAACCCTGACCCTGAAGCCGACCTCCCCTCCGATGCCGGCAGCCCCTGAATCCAGCGGTGATTGGCAAGGGGAAGCAGCGAAGTCCCCCAGGCCCATCGCCCGCAGACCCTTTGGCCAGGGTCCATCGGTTTCCCTGTTCACCCTCGGCACGATGCGAGCGGTGGATTCCGTGGCCCAAATGGGAGCAGTGGTCTGGGCCGCCCTCGAAGCCGGCATCAACCACCTGGAGACGGCGCCGGCCTATGGGCCGGCGGAAACCTTTTTGGGCCAGACCCTTCGCCACCTGAGCGAACAGAAGTCCATGGAGCGCCAAGACTTTTTGCTGACAAGCAAGTTGCTGCCAGGGGGCAGCGTCCAGGAAGGGCGCCAGGCGGTGCAAACCAGCCTCCAACGCCTTGGGGTCGCCGCCCTGGACAATCTGGCCGTGCACGGACTGAACACCCCGGAACAACTGGCCTGGGTTCTCCAGGGTCCCGGTTCAGAACTGCTCGAAACCCTGCTGGCGGAAGGCCTGGTGGGACAGGTGGGCTTCAGCAGTCATGGGGACAACGATTTGATTGAACGGGCCCTGGACAGCGGTCGCTTCCGCTTCTGCAGCTTGCATCTGCATCTATTCGATCAGGAACGCCTACCTCTGGCCCAGCGGGCCCTGGCCCAGGGACTCGGCGTGATGGCCATCTCACCTGCGGACAAAGGGGGTCGGCTGCAGGATCCACCCCCCCTGCTGGTGGCGGACTGCGCCCCCTTCGCACCTCTGTTTCTCGCCTACCGCTTTCTGCTGAGCCAGGGCATAAGCACCCTGACACTTGGGGCCACGCGCCCAGCCGATCTCAACTGGGCCAAGCAACTGGGCGCTGCCTCGGGGCCCTTGAGCTTCCAAGAGAGGCAAGCCATCGAGCAGCTCCAGCTGGCTGGACGGGAACGGCTGGGCAAGGAATGGTGCGGCCAGTGCCGTGCCTGTCTTCCCTGCCCCCACCAGGTGCCAATTCCCGCTTTGCTGCGGCTGAGGCAGATGGCTGTGGGCCATGGCATGGAGGCCTTCGCCACGGAGCGCTACAACCTCATCGGCCGGGCCGGGCCTTGGTGGGAACAGGTGAATGCCCAGTCGTGCCAGCTGTGCGGAGACTGCCTTCCCCGCTGCCCCCACGCTCTGCCAATCCCGGACCTGTTGGCCGACACCCACAGTCGGCTCTCAGCAGCGCCCCGCCGTCGGCTGTGGGGTTAGGGGGCAGGGTCGGGGGTCGTCTCCCGCCAGAGATCCTGCAGGGATTCCTGTTGTTGGGCCGTCAGGGGTGGCAGGGAGCGACAGAGTTCCCACACAGCCGGAGGTGGCAAGAGCAGCTGGGCCATCGAGGCAGGGAATGGCTTCACACTCGCCTCCAGCAACCCGCGGGGCAGGGGGGGAACCCAACCTGCGGCCAGCAGCAGGGGCAGCAGCGGGGGTTCAAGGATGGCCCCCAACCAGTCCAGGGGCGGCGCCGGCTGCTCTGAAACGGGCCGCAGGAGGAGATTCCAGCTCAGGGGCGACCCCGTGGCTGGCAGCAGGGCCCGCAGGCGCGGATCCCTGCGCAAAAGCGGCAAAACTCGATGGCGCGGCACCACCGCAGCCTCCGCCTCGCCGGTGAGCAACAAATTGAGCCCGTCTCGGTCGTCATAGGCCAGGGCCTGGGCCCTGAGACGGCGAAGTTTGGCGTGATCGCCCTTGACGAGATCGATTACCACCCGGGGGCTGGAGGGTAGGACCACTCCACCTTTGAGGCTGGGATCAAGCAGCACATCCCAATCCTCGGACGCCCTGGGCACCAGGTCATCCCTGCGTCGCAGCAAAACCACCCAGGGACTGCAGGCCCACGGGAAGGCCAGGGCGGCTGAGCCCGCAGGGCCGAACAGGCGACTCACGGGCTGGGCGCCAGCCTCCAGGCGCTTCAGCAGCGCCGGTGCCCCGAAGGATTGCAATCTTTTGGCCGGCACCGTGGTGGCCCAACCATCAAGGCACTGGAGCAGGCCTGGGACTGGGGACTGGCTGGCGCTAGCCACCACAGCGGCCGGATCTTCGAGCCAGCGTGCCTGCCAAGGGGCTGGCAACTGAGCCGCCCAGGCCTTGGGCAGATCGCCCCGGAGAGCCACCAGTTCGGCCCTGCTCTGGCGACAGCCTGCCAGCCAGCCCAGGCCCAACGCCGCACCTGCGCGCAGCAACTGACGTCGGGGAAAAACGGGCGAAGTCATGGCTGGACCGTAGAGGCTCCCAGGTCCCCTTCGGCCAGCAGGAGGCGACAGGCGCGGTCA
>Ga0114963_10003148_pt1 | contig 11241 bp, 11 predicted proteins | sample C_131016_EF_Meta_FD_87019 | JGI IMG/M metagenome (GOLD analysis project Ga0114963, IMG submission 87019) | Freshwater microbial communities from Lake Croche, Canada to study carbon cycling - C_131016_EF_MetaG | ecosystem: Environmental > Aquatic > Freshwater > Lake | place: Lake Croche, Canada...
AACATATCCACCGGCTCCATCGCAGGCAAAAAGGTCAGCGGTTCGTACAACATCGCCATCGGCTACAGTACAGGCCAAAGCGTCACCGGTAGTAACAACATCGCCAGCGGCACCGACGCAGGCCGAAACGTCAGCGGCAGCCAAAACAACGCCAGCGGCAACAACGCAGGCCAAACCGTCAGTGGCAACTACAACATTGCCAATGGCGGTGATGCAGGCCAAAAGGTCAGCGGCAACTACAACATCGCCAGCGGCTCCAGCGCAGGTCAAAGCGTGACCGGCAGTAACAACACCGCCAGCGGTACTAACGCAGGTCAAAACGTTACTGGTAGCAGTAACTCCGCCTATGGCGTTGACGCTGGTAAATCAGTGACTGGCAGTGGCAACGTGGCCAATGGGCAGGGATCTGGTAACGTGGTGGTGGGTGCCAATAACCTTGCTAACGGTAATGGCTCAGGCTATAACGTCACTGGCTCTGCCAATACCAGCTTGGGCAATGTTGCGGGTCGCAATGTTTCGGGTTCACAGAACTCGGCGATCGGCTATTCGGCTGGTCAAAATGTCACTGGCGCCAACAATTCGGCTTCGGGGTCGAGTTCTGGTTTGAGCGTCACCGGCAATAACAACATTGCCAGCGGCACTTCTTCGGGGAACAACGTGTCCGGCACGAGCAACATCGCTATTGGCGTGAGCGCGGGCAGCAACCTGTCTAACGTCAACAACTCGCTGGCCATTGGCGAGTCGTCTAAAGCCAACACCACCAGCGGCATTGCCCTGGGCACTTCGGCCAGCGTGACATCGGCTGCCACGCTGGGCGTGGCCATCGGCGCTAACGCGGTGTCGTCGACGCCACGTTCCGTGGCGCTGGGCGACGGTGCGACCACCGCGGTCGCCGTGCCCACCAACACGGCTACAGTGGGCACCACCACTTACGGCGGCTTTGCGGGCATTGCACCGGTCGGCGTCGTCAGCGTGGGCAGCGCCGGCAACGAGCGCCAGATCACCAACGTCGCCGCAGGCCGCATCACCGCAACCAGCACCGACGCCATCAACGGCAGCCAGCTCAACAGCGTGGCCAGTTCGCTGGGTGCCAGCATTTCCAATGTGGCCGCAGACCTGACCAACAACATCAACAATGTGGCCAACACACTGAACAACAACATCACCAATGTCGCCAACACACTGGATACCAAAATAAACAATGTTTCCACCACTCTGGGGGCCAGCATCACCAATGTGTCCAACACACTGGATAACAAAATCAACAATGTTTCCACCACACTGGATACCAAAATCACCACGCTGGCCAACACCCCGCTGACGTTCACCGGTAACACCGGCAGCACCGCCCAAAAGCTGGGAGGGACACTGCAGATCACAGGCAAGGCGACAACGGCAGGTACCTATTCAGGCGATAACATCCGAACCGTGGTGGTGGGCAATGAAGTGCAGATCCAGATGGCTGATGCGCCGTCATTCACCAACATGAAAGCCGCAGGTCTGAATGTCTCGAATTACCTGACCGTGGCCCCAGCCACTGTGGTGAACATTGGCGGCAACGTGATCACCAATGTGGCACCAGGCGCCGTCACTCCGACCAGCACCGACGCGGTCAATGGCGCGCAGTTGCAAAAGGTGCAGGCTGGCAGTGTGCAGTATGCGACCAACCCGAACGGAACGCCTAACTACGGCTCTGTGGTTTTGGGCAATGGGCAGGAGGGTGGCACTACGATATCCAATTTGGCACCCGGCGTGGCCGGTACCGATGCGGTCAACCTGAACCAGCTCAACGGCGTGAGCAAGGCCGTCAACGAACTGGCCCAGCGCGTGGATGCCAATGCCAGAGATGCCGACGCGGGCACAGCAGGCGCGATGGCCATGGCGGGTATGCCTCAGGCGTTTATTCCGGGCAAAAGCATGTTGGCTGGCGCCGCGGCGACCTACCAGGGCCAGACTTCGCTGGCACTGGGTGTGTCCAAGTTGTCTGAAAACGGCAATTGGGTGGTCAAGCTCAATGGCTCCGCCAATTCGCGCGGCAAATTAGGCGTGGCAGTGGGAGCGGGCTTTCATTGGTAAGCCAGTTTCAGGCGCCCTCGGCGCAGGCAGCGCAGGCTTTCAGCCTCGCCGCTTGCGACGGGTTTCTTGCGACCTGCATCCCATGACCGAAAAGACAGACAAAACGATCAATCAATCAAAGGTAAATGAATCATGAAAAATAAACTGAATGGCCTGAACAGGTTGCTGGCCACAGCCGCGGTGCTGGCTTTGCAAGCCTGTGGAACCCTCTCGGTGACCCCTTTGCAAGACCTGCCAGACAATGGCCGGCCTGCCGCGGTTGTCTTCCCTGAGATCCAGAAAACCGCCTGGCTCAAAGAGGGTGTGTTCGTCAACCTGGACCGCCTGCGCATGGTGGCACCCGGCGTGACCAAAGACCAACTGTATGACTTGCTGGGCCGCCCGCACTTCCGGGAAGGCATGGGCGCTGTGCGTGAGTGGGACTATATTTTCAACTTCCGCACCGGCACAGGCAATGAGTTTTCAACATGCCAGTACAAAGTGGTTTTTGACAAAGATGCGCTGGCGCAAAGTTTTCACTGGGCACCCGCCGAGTGCGTGTCTGTGCTGTCGCCCAAGCCGGTGGCTGCAGAAAAATAGAGACGCGACCCCTGGTGAGGCCGGGTTTTTAAAAACGGCACAATCCAGCGATGAATAAATCCATCGTGATTGCGGGCGGCGGCATCGGGGGCTTGGCGGCTGCGCTGCGCTGCGCTGCGCCTGAGGTGGCCGTGCATGTGGTCGAGCGCGCCAAGGCTTTCAGCGAAGTGGGCGCAGGCATCCAAATCGGACCCAACGTGACCCGTATTTTGAAGGCTTGGGGGTTGGGCACTGCGGTTCAATCTGTCGCGGCCTTCCCTGATTTTTTACGGGTTCGCCAAGCGCACTCTGGGGCCCAGATCGGGCAGTTGCGCTTGGGCGCCACGGCGGTGGCTCGCTATGGTGCCCCTTATGCCACGGTTCACCGCGCTGACTTGCATGAGGTGCTTTTGCAAGCGGTACAAGGGCAGGCCAGGGCGCACTTGATCTTGAACCAAGACGTCACAGGCTTTGCCCAGCACACCGACGGTGTGTTGGTGCAGTTGTCGAATGGTGAGCCCATGATGGCCAAAGCCTTGGTCGGCGCCGATGGTTTGTGGAGCCAGGTCAGGGCGCAGCTATTGGGCGATGGCGCCCCGCATTTCACGGGTCACTTGGCTTACCGCGCCCTGCTTTTGCAGTCCGAACTGCCAGCCGCTTTGCGCACCCAAGACGTGACGGTGTGGTGGGGTCCTCGTCTGCATGTGGTGCAGTACCCCGTTCGCAGGGGGGAGTTGTTGAATCTGGTGGCCATTGTTCACGGGCCAGCCCCGTCGGATACGGCCCCCTGGGACCATGCGGCCAATGCGGCTGACTTGGCGCGCGCTTTAGGCGACGTGTGCAGTGATTTGAAAGCCTTGGTCGAAGCCGCACCTGCGTGGCGCTTGTGGGCCTTGTGCGACCGCGTGCCCATGCGAGGCGCTGATCAACAGGCGCAAGGCGCTGTGGCTTTGTTGGGCGATGCGGCACATCCGATGCGCCCCTACATGGCGCAAGGCGCCGGCATGGCGATTGAGGATGCCGATGCCTTGGGTCGATGTCTGGCGCTGCCTGGCGACGATGTGCCCGCCAAGCTGGCGCACTTTGCGCAACTGCGCTGGCAACGCAACGCCCGCGTGCAACGCAAGGCGATCCGCAATGGCCAGATCTTTCATGCCCAAGGGCTGCTGCGCTGGGGGCGAGACACTTCGATGCGCCTTCTGGGCGAGGGTTTGATCGATGTGCCTTGGCTTTATGGCGGTCCTTGAGCGCGCCGGCCTTGAACGGCAAGGCGGGTTGCACTATGAGGTGTGGTTCACGCGGCCGAGCAGCAGAAACTCCATCAAGGCCTTTTGGGCATGCAGACGGTTCTCGGCTTCGTCCCAGACCACCGACTGGGGGCCATCGATGACTTCGGCGCTGACTTCTTCGCCGCGGTGGGCGGGCAGACAGTGCATGAACAGCGCATCGGGCTTGGCCATGCGCATCATGTCTTCATCGACACACCAGTTGGCAAAGGCTTGTTTGCGGGCTTCGTTTTCGGCTTCGTAGCCCATGCTGGTCCATACATCGGTGGTGACCAAGTCAGCGCCGCGGCAGGCCTCATGCGGGTCGGCAAAAATTTTGTAACTCGCCTGGCTGCGCAAACCGGCCACGGCGGGGTCCACTTCATAACCGCTGGGCGTGCTCAGGTGCACCGTGAAGCCCAGCAATTCGGCGGCTTGCAGCCAGGTGTTGGCCATGTTGTTGCCGTCGCCCACCCAAGCCACGACCTTGCCTTTGAGACAGTCCAGCAGCTTGCCTTGTGCCCCGCCTGAGCCCCTGTGCTCGATGTAAGTGAAGATGTCCGCCAGGATCTGACATGGATGGAATTCGTTGGTCAGGCCATTGATGATCGGCACCCGCGAATGGGCGGCAAAGCGCTCAATCTTGTCTTGGCCGTAGGTGCGGATCATCACCAAGTCGGTCATGCGGCTGATCACGCGGGCGCTGTCTTCAATCGGTTCGGCGCGACCCAACTGGCTGTCGCCTGTGGTCAGGTGCACCACCGAGCCGCCAAGCTGGTACATGCCTGCTTCAAAGCTGACACGGGTGCGGGTACTGGCCTTTTCAAAAATCATGGCCAGCGTGCGGTCGGCCAGCGGGTGGTACTTTTCGTAGGCCTTGAACTTGCGCTTGATCTCGGCTGCGCGTGCAAACAGGTGCGCGTACTCGTCAGCGCTGAGGTCTGTGAATTGCAGGTAGTGCCGCACCGGCGCTGAGGATGTCAGGCTCATGTGTGTTCTGCCAGAAAGGCCTTGATCAGCGGCAACAAGATGCTCAGCACCTCGTCTGCTTCAGCGGTGGTCATGATCAAGGGCGGCAAGAGGCGCACCACGGTGTCGGCGGTCACATTGATGATCAGACCGGCGTCGGCGGCTTGTTTGAGCAGAACACCGCAGGGGCGTTCGAATTCGATGCCGATCATCAGGCCCTGACCGCGGATGTCCTTGACGCCCCGCAGACCGCCCAAGGCGGCGGTCAGCTGGTCGTGAAAGTGGGCACCCAGCCGGGCGGCGTTGCCCAGCAGGTCGTCTTGTTCCATGATGCGGATGGTTTCCACACCCGCCCGCATGGCCAGCGGGTTGCCGCCAAAGGTGGTGCCGTGGTTGCCGGGCTGGAAGATGTGGGCGGCTTTGGGGCCAGCGACGACCGCGCCAATCGGCACGCCCGAGCCCAGGCCCTTGGCCAAAGGCATGACGTCGGGCACGATGCCAGCCCACTGGTGGGCAAACCATTTGCCGGTGCGGCCAATGCCGCATTGCACTTCGTCGATCATCAAAAGCCAGTCTTGCTGATCGCACAGGGCGCGCACATCGCGCAGGTAGTCTGCGCGCATGGGGTTGATGCCGCCTTCGCCCTGGATGGTCTCAAAGAACACAGCCACCACATCGGGGTCGTTGAGGGTGGCTTTTTTCAGCGCCTCAATGTCGTTGAGGGGTACGCGCACGAAACCTTCGAGCATGGGCCCAAAGCCTTGTTGCAACTTGACATTCGCTGTGGCGCTGAGTGTGGCGATGCTGCGGCCGTGGAAGGCTTTTTCGTAGACGACGATCTTGGGGTGGGTGATGCCCTTGTCGTGGCCGAACTTGCGCGCCAATTTAATGGCAGCTTCGTTCGCTTCCAGGCCCGAGTTGCAAAAGAACACATTGGTCATGCCCGACAAGGCCACCAATTTGGCGGCGAGCTTTTCGGCGTCGGGCACGTGGAAGTAGTTGCAGGTGTGGATGATCTTGCTGATTTGGTCCTGCAGGGCAGGGGCAAACTCGGGATGGTTGTGCCCCAAGGTGTTCACTGCAATGCCGGCGAGCGCGTCGAGGTACTCTTTGCCATTGATGTCCCAAACGCGGCAACCTTGACCATGGCTGAGTGCGATGGGCAGTCGGCCATAGGTGTTCATGGTGTGCGGTGAGGCGGCTTCTGTGAAAGCGGACATGCGTATGGACTCCTCAAAAAAAATAAGCCCCAACGGGGCTGCTGAAGTGAGATTTTAGAGGCAATTGGGCGCAGTGCAGACTTTGATTCGACACGCACCATACGCAGACAGCGGCGTCTCCATCGGGTGCACAGCCAGGTTTCAAGTCTTATATAAGATACAATTATGGTGCGATGCAGCAACGGGCGATCCCCAGCCCTGCATTTTCTTTTGAAAGCACCTCTATCCGATGGTCCCCACCTCCACCAAAGAAGTCTTTATTCAGGGCATTACCTTGGACGGAAAGACCTTTCGCCCCAGTGACTGGGCCGAACGATTGGCCGGTGTGATGAGCCCCTTTCGGCCCGGTGGGGTGCAACCCGGCAGCCATTTGAGCTATTCACCTTGGTGCATTCCGACCACCATGGGCGGCACCACCTGTATCGTGGTGCACCGGGATTTGCGTGATCACGAGCCCATGGCCTGGGATTTTGTGATGAATTTCGCCAAGGACAATCAACTGCAGGTTGCAGAAGTTTGTCTTCTACCCGACCCGCCCTCACATCCCTGAACCCGGCATAGCCACAACGACTTTGCCGGCATGGTTGTTGGCTTGCATGTCAGTCGACTTTGGCACCAGAAGCTTCTATGAGCTTGTTCCACATGGGCGCTTCGCGTTGGTTTTGCAGTCGAAATTCATTGGGCGAATTGTTGGGCAAAGGGTCCATGCCTTGTGTGGCCAGTTTGTCCCGGATGTCCTGGCGTTTCAGCACTTTGACGGCGGCTTCGAAAATCTTTTTCACGTCTTCGGGCGGTGTTTTCATGGGGGCATACAGGCCAAATGAAAAGCTGATGTTGTAGTCGGATAAGCCGGCTTCTTTCATGCCCATGATGTTGGGAATCGCCTCAGAGCGCTCTTGGGTGGTGATGGCCAGAGGCCGAATGCGACCGCCCCGCACTTGGGGCAGCACCACCGGCGAGGTGCCGAAAATCACCTGCGTGTCCCCGGCAATCAAGGACTGCACCGCAGGCGCGCCACCTTTGAAGGGAATGTGCAGCATGTCGGTGCCCGCCACGCTGTTGAACAAAATGCCGGCCAAGTGGGGTGCGGAGCCATTGCCGCTGGAGCCAAAGTTGAGTTTGTCGGGGTTCTTTTTGGCGTAGGCAATCAACTCTTTGATGTTGTTGACGGGCAGGCTGCTGTTGACTGCAATGACCATCGGCCCATTGCCGAGCAAGGTGATCGGCTGAAAATCTTTCTCGATGTCGTAAGGCAGTTTTTTGTAAAGCGCTTTGTTGATGTAGGGGTTGCTGCCCACCAGCAGGGTGTAACCATCGGGCGCTGATTTTTGGACCACTTCACTGGCCAGGTTGCCAGCGGCCCCTGGCCGGTTGTCAATCACGGCCGTCTGCCCCAACTCGGTGGCAATCGCTTCTCCGAGGGTGCGGGTCACAAAGTCACCCGAACCGCCAGGCGGGTAGCCAACCACGAACTTGATGGGTTTATGGGGGTAAGGCTGCGCCACTGCCGCACAGGCTGCCAAAAGTCCTCCTGCCAACCACCACCATGAACGTGTTCGCATTGCGTGTCTCCTATTTGCCTTGAAATTGAGGGGTGCGTTTTTCAGTGAAGGCTTTGCGGCCTTCTTTGTAATCTTCGCTGGTGAAGCAGGCGTCAACCATGGCTTGAACGCCTGACAGATCACGCTCGTGGGGGTTCTTGCGAATTTCAAGCAAGGACCGCTTGGCGGCGGCCAAAGTCAAAGGTGCGTTTTCGCAGACCATTTGGAGATAGGCGCTGACCACTGCATCAAAAGCATCCACCGGCGATACTTGTTTGAGCAAACCCATGCGCAGGGCTTCGTCTGCACCAAAAATACGCGCGCTGAAAAACAAGTCGGCGGTATTGGCCGTGCCGACCACTTCAGTGAAGCGTTTCACGCCGTCGAAAGCGTAGCCCAAGCCCAATCGACCTGCAGGCATGCGGAACTTGCTGTCCGCCGTGGCCATGCGCACATCGCAATTGAGTGCCAGCCCCAAGCCACCACCCATGCAAATACCGCGAATTTTGGCCAAGGTGGGTTTGGGGCAATCGAGCACGGCCGCGTAACCTGCCTGAGTCGCTTCGTTGTAATGGGTGCTGGCATCGCCATTGCGGTGCGTATTGAATTGCGAAATATCGGCGCCCGACACAAAGGCCTTTTCCCCCGCGCCTTGCAAAACGATCAACCGCACTTGGGGGTTGTCCACCAAGGCCTGCATGGCAATCGGCAGTGCGCACCACATGTCGTAGTTCACCGCGTTGAATTTGGCCGGGTTGTTGAAGGTCACATAGCCGACGTGACCTTCAATATGATGGTCCAGTTGGCCTGCGGGTTGAGGGGCGTCGCTCATGGTGAGATGACTTTCTTTAGTTTGAATTGCACAAGGGCGTTGAAGGAGAAACCCCAATCACGAGCCTGCAGGCGCGTCGCGAAATGGGGTGGGATTCCTATCTGGTAGCGGATGCCCAACTGTTCTTCAGTCGGAAAAATGCTGCCTACAGGATAAACCCCTTTGGCAATGTCGTTTTCCAAGCGCTCACGCAAAATCAAATAGCGGGGTTTGGCGTCTGAAATTTTCGGCATGGCCCAGTCTTTCACGTCGAATCTCTCTACCGCCGTGATCCAGGACAAGGACATCATTCCAAGCCCGGCTCTATGCCCATGCGGGTATAGACTTTGGCGGCCTCGGGGGCGGTCAGAAAGCGCGTCAGATCACGCGCGGCTTGCAGGTGCTGTGTGTTGCTGCTGATGCCGGTGGCAAAACCAATCCAGGTTTGCAATTCTTTCGGCAGCAGCCCGATCATGTCCACACCCGGCACGCCAAAAATACGCGACGCCACAACCACCACCATGTCCACCTCGCCCGTGGCGACCACCTCGACGTTGTACTCGCCTGGCATGGGCCGCATTTTGGATTTCATCTCGTTGGCAATGCCCAAACGATCGATCAGGTTGACAAAGTAAATGCCGCTCGCGCCGTCGCCAGGATAGGCCACTGAACGCAAGCTCAGCAGGGTTTTCTTGAATGCCTCAGGAGTCGAAATGTCAGGCCGGGGTGCTCCGGCCTTGATGGCGGCGCCCAACCCGATGCGGCCCATCACGGCCCTGGAGTTGGCTTGCACTTTGCCTTGTTGGATCAATTGGTCGAGGACGGGTGGATTGAGCACCGTCACATCGAAGTATTGACCGGCTTCGATTTTCTTTTTCACATCGGGGTTGACCGCGAATTCAACGCTGACTTTATGGCCTGTGGCTTGTTCAAATTGTTTGGTTAATTCAATGACCGCAGGACGCGATCCATTACCGCTGAGGACGGTCAGTTCGACGGCCTGGGCAGACAGAGGCAGTGTCATGCTCATGAAGAGGCATGACCAGAAGCATTGAAGTGTTTTCTTCAGAATGTGAGAGGTCTTGTAGTGCATGTCAGAGTGTTTTGTGGTGAAAGGGGGTGACGCTAGTTTGTCACATTCAGGGGTAGGTGTGTTCAAGCATGTGAGGCACATTCATAAGCCCGTAAATCGTGCATGAAATTTTCAGGGCTCCGAAAATCAGGTCCAATACGGTAATGCTCCACAACCCGCACACAGAAGAACGCCTGATGGCACTGGAAATCAAATCCAGCTATGCCGAAGACTTGCTTGAACAACTCAACCAGTTGGTCTACCAACAGCAGCAAAGCATCGATGCCCTGTTGGCCGAGGTGAGCCAACTGCGTCGCCAAATGCCCGAGAGCGGCCCTTCGGCTGAACGCAACTTGCGTGACGAATTGCCACCGCACTATTGAGGTCCCCCTTGCGCTTAGACACATTGCGAGACCGTTTGCTGGCGCTGGGCGCTCGCCCTAAGCACACAGCCCGTGTGCTGCGCCTTTGGAGCCAGGCCTTGCCGCAAGACAGCGGTCGACGCAAGCTCGAGAGCTTCATGCCCGCCACATTGCGCGATGCACTGCCCGCCTTGAGTGCCGAGTTGGCTGGCTTGGCGACCCTGATTTCTGCTCACCCGGCCAGCGATGGCTCGTCGCGTTTGTTGGTCGGTTTACCGGATGGTCAAGCTGTTGAAAGCGTGCTGTTGCCCCGCGATGGCCTGTGTGTGTCCAGTCAGGTGGGCTGCGCGGTCGGTTGCGTGTTTTGCATGACGGGCAAGTCGGGCCTGATTCGCCAATTGACTGGCGGTGAAATGGTGGCGCAAATCGCCTTGGCTCGCCAGATGCGGCCCGTGAAAAAAGTGGTCTTCATGGGCATGGGTGAGCCGGCCCATAATTTGGACAACGTGATGCAGGCGATTGAACTGCTGGGCACCATGGGCAACATCGGACACAAAAATTTGGTGTTTTCAACGGTGGGCGATGAACGCGTTTTCACCCAGTTATCACAAGGCCCGGTCAAGCCGGCGTTGGCCTTGTCGCTGCACACCACCCGAGATGACTTGCGCGCCAAGCTTTTGCCCAGGGCACCGCGCATCAGCCCTGAAGACTTGGTCGAAATGGGTGAGGCTTATGCCCGCGCCACGGGCTACCCGATCCAGTACCAATGGACTTTGCTGGAAGGTATCAACGACAGCGACGAAGAGATTGAAGGCATTGTGCGTTTGCTGCACGGGAAATATGCTTTGATGAACATGATCCCCTACAACGCGGTCGATGATTTGCCTTACCAACGGCCATCATGGGAACGTGCTGCGCAGATTGCCCGCAGCTTGCATCAGCGCGGTATTCTGACCAAGCTGCGCCAATCTGCCGGACAGGATGTGGACGGTGGGTGTGGCCAACTGCGTGCCAGGGCCTTGGGTGAGCCTTTGCCTAAAGTCATGATGAAAGTGATGCATGCTTGAATTTCAAAACCCTACAGAACCTTTGCGCATCGGGTGTGGCGCAGGTTTTTCGGGCGACCGGACCGATGCGGCTACTCCGCTGGTGCAAGACCTGATGGACGGTCTGCAGACCGTGGGTGGGTCTGCGGTTTTGATTTTCGAAACCCTGGCGGAACGCACCTTGGCTTTGGCGCAGTTGGCCCGCGTGGCCAACCCCCTTGCCGGCTACGAACCCTTGCTGCTTGATTATCTGAGGCCTGTTTTGGCAAATTGCGTGACGCACGGCATTCGCATTGTCAGTAATTTCGGTGCAGCCAATCC
>Ga0114963_10003150_pt1 | contig 11237 bp, 14 predicted proteins | sample C_131016_EF_Meta_FD_87019 | JGI IMG/M metagenome (GOLD analysis project Ga0114963, IMG submission 87019) | Freshwater microbial communities from Lake Croche, Canada to study carbon cycling - C_131016_EF_MetaG | ecosystem: Environmental > Aquatic > Freshwater > Lake | place: Lake Croche, Canada...
ATACCTATATGAACAAAGGATTGCCACCTACGCCTATCGCTATGCCTAGCAGAGAGTCGATGCTAGCAGCTGTTCAACCTGCTCAAAGCAAGGCCCTGTATTTTGTGGCCAAGGGGGATGGAACGAGTCATTTTTCACAAACCTTAGGCGAACATGAATCTGCCGTTGATCGCTATCAGCGCAAACTCGCCCCCAAATCGAAATAATATGACTGAAAATTTTCCTGGATATTTCATTAGCTTTGAAGGTATTGATGGTGCTGGTAAGAGTACGCATATCGATGCATTCTGCAAGCTGATGCAAGAGTGCTACCCAAAGCATGAGGTAGTGGTGACTCGTGAGCCAGGTGGAACCCCCTTAGGCGAGCAATTGCGTGGACTCCTATTGGATGCACCGATGAATCTAGAAACTGAGGCGCTTTTAATGTTTGCAGCCCGCCGCGAGCATTTAGCGCAAGTGATTGAGCCGGCACTAGCGGCCGGAAAGATTGTGATTTCAGATCGCTTCACCGATGCAAGCTTTGCTTATCAAGGGGGCGGCCGAGGTCTTAGTATCGCGAAATTAAATGACCTGGAACGATGGGTGCAAGGTCGTGAGAACGGCACATTACTTCAACCTAATTTAACCATCTTGTTTGATTTACCTGGCGAAGTGGCAGAGGCGCGTCGCTCTAAAGTAAGGGCGCCGGACAAGTTTGAAAAAATGGATCTGAATTTCTTTGAAAAAGTACGCCAAGAATATCTACGACGGGCTAAAGAAGATCCGCAGCGCTTTCACTTAGTTGATGCGACCCAAACACCAGAGGCTATTTGGGATGGCTTACAAGCTCTCAAGATTAACTTCTAAATGAATGACTTGATGTTTCCGGAGAAACAACAAAGTAAAGTTGCACCATGGCTGCAACCCTTATGGGAAGGATTAGACTTTCAGCAGTTTCCCAATGCGATTTTGTTACATGGTCAATCGGGTATTGGTAAGTTTGCTTTTGCAGTTGAATTAGCAAAAGCTTTGCTGTGCGAATCCAGTCCAGGATCGAGCAAGCCCTGTAATCAATGTGAAGCATGCCATTGGTTTAATACTGGCAACCACCCAGACTTTATTGCTTTGGTACCGGAAACCCACCGCAAACTTTTGCCCCAAGCTGATTATGAGGCAGATGAAGTGCCGAAAAAAGGCAAAGTTGCTCGCGACGATTCCGATAGTGAACCAGCCGAGAAGAAAGAAAAGAAAAATATCTCGATTGAAGAAACCCGTAGTGCGATCGAAAGTCTTTCAATAGGATCGCATCGGGGTGGCAATCGCATCATCTTAATTTACCCACTTGAAATGCTGCGCTCTGATTCAGCTAACACTCTACTGAAATCACTAGAAGAGCCTCCAGCCAATACTATTTTCATCTTGTTAGCAGATCGCGTTGATCGAGTCTTACCAACTATACGATCCCGCTGTCGATTGTTGACAGCACCTCGCCCAAATCGCAGTGAGGGCTTGGCATGGCTAAAAGATCAGCTACCTCAGATCGCAGGGTTTAAAGTCATTGATGGGGATATCGAAACGATCTATGACGAGCAGGGCGGGGCACCCTATTCTGTGTTGGATTCCTTAATCGCTCGTCATCATCAAGACGATAAAGATGAGCTAACTATCGCCATTGCCGCTTCTCGTCTTTTATTGCAATCGATGGCACAGGGCGGTCGGATTGCCTGGCTAGAAACAGCTGAAAAGATTCATAAAGCGCAATATTCATTTTTACTAGCTACTATGCAACGCTGGGTTTCAGATCTCCAGTTGGTTTCACAGGGTGGAAGTCCTCGTTATTACCCAAAACATCTTGCAACTCTGAAGGGCCTGGCGCAAAGCGCCAGAAGCCTCAAACTCCATCAGTTTTGGAAATCACTTGTGCAGGCTCGTCGTTCAGAAAATCATCCTCTCGCCAGCCGCATTCAACTAGAAGCATTACTTTCTCAATATCAGCAAGTCTTTGAAGGCTAGGGCGCTCAGGCAGACTAAAATGTAGGTATGTTTATCGACTCACACTGCCATCTGGATTTCCCGGAGTTTCAAGCCCGCTTGCCGGAAGTCTTAGCAAATATGAAGGCAGCTAAAGTCAGTCATGCGCTCTGTGTTTCAGTTGATTTGCCAGATTTTCCGAATGTTTTAAAGCTTGCGCAGGATCACCCGCATTTATATGCCTCCGTCGGTGTTCATCCCGACTATGAGGATACCCCCGAGCCAAGCGTCGAGTTTTTGGTTGAAACAGCTAAACAGCAAGCCAAAATAATTGCCATTGGTGAAACTGGTTTGGATTACTACCGCATGGGTGAGCGAAGCTATGAATCGATGGAGTGGCAAAGAGAGCGCTTCAGAACCCACATTAGGGCCGCACTTTCAGCCAAGAAACCGTTGATTATTCATACTCGTTCGGCCTCCGAAGACACCATCAACATTCTGAAGGAAGAGGGTGCTGATAGGATTGGTGGGGTGATGCATTGTTTTACCGAAAGCTTAGAGGTGGCCCGGAAAGCGATGGATATGGGCTTTTATATCTCTTTTTCAGGCATTGTCACCTTTAAGAGCGCTAAAGACCTGCAAGAGACTTGTAAACAGGTTCCTTTGGAGCGCATGCTCATAGAAACAGATTCGCCTTATCTAGCTCCAATTCCTTATCGTGGCAAGACTAATGAACCTGCTTGGGTATCTAAAGTTGGTGAATTTATTGCCAACCTCAAGGGCGTCCCCATCGAGAAGCTTGCTAGTAGCACAAGTGATAATTTTTACCAATGTTTTCACATAGATAGAATGGCTAATTAATGTCGAAGTTTACTTTTAAATCATTAGCTTTATTAGCTATTTTGGGTGCATCAATCAGCTGTTATGGGCAAAGTGAAGCGCAAATTGCTAATTTCACTAAAGCAGCCAAATTTGATGACATCTCAGAGGTGAAAGCACTCATTGCGGCTGGTGTGAGTCCAAATGCAGTCGACTCTAAAGGCGATCCGATGCTCGTCATCGCCATCCGAGATAAATCCGCAAAAGTGATTGATTTTTTACTCAAAGATAAGAAAACAGATGTAGATCTATCCAATTCTTTTGGTGAAACGCCCCTGATGCTGGCCTCCATAGAGGGTGATTTACCAGTGGTTAAGACTTTGGTGCTGCAAAACAAGGCCAAAATTGATCATATTGGCTGGACACCGTTGCACTATGCTTGTGCAAAGGGTCAATTGAATGTGGCTCAATTTTTAATTGCCAATGGTGCAATGATTGATTCCAGGGCTCCGAATGGCACCACACCATTGATGATGGCCACTCAAGCAGGCAATGAGGAACTAATTAAATTGCTGCTTGATAAAGGCGCTGACTTACGCATGCGTAATTTGAATGGTTTTTCAGCCATAGATATTGCGGAGATATACCAGAAGCCTTGGATAGCAGATGGTCTTAAATCACGCTGGCAGCGCCTCTATAAGGAACCATATCCAGGGCCTGCCAAGGTCCGGTCAGCGGCTTCTTGATATAACATATTTGCGTATAATCATTATTATGTCAAATAAGATATTTCTGTAGGAAATTCTAACTAAACCAACATGATCAATCTATTCAACAATACCGACCTTCCCAGCTTTGCAACTCTTTTTTGCGAGATCAATGCTGATATGGGCAATGGTCAAATCTGGATCATGGTGGTATCTGCCTGTTTGATGCTGGCTGTTCATGCAGTAGCTGTTCTCGGCATTGCTGGAGCTTTTCACTGGATTGATGATGTCATGACAAAACGCAGAATCTTTGGCGCCAGCTTTTTGTCTTACTTCATAGCCATATTATTGGTCATTGCCATTCATCTGAGCGAAATCGTAGTTTGGGCTTATATCTGTGTAGCCTTAAAGGTATTCCCGACCAATCCCCAGACCTTTTACTTTGCAGGTGAAATGTATACAACCGTCGGTTATGGAGATTACAAATTATCTGAGCAATGGCGCATATTGCCTATCATTATTTCTTTTTCAGGGATCTTTGCCGTATCCATGTCAGGGGCAGCTTTGTACACGATGATGGGCGCCTTATTGGGACACAACGGCCAAAATCAGAGTACAAAACCAGGATCTAGCGATTAGAGTGATTTACCTTCTGAAATCGGGTTCTTTTGCTTAAATACCAGCTCTAATACCCGGCCATTCGCCTCAAGTGAGCGAATTCTGCCAGGGAGCCACTCCAAGTCCTTTGCCAGCCATATATCTACCTGACGCTTGTATGGGTCTTTTTCTCGTTGCATCAAGCCGTAACGTCGATTGACTGTATTTCCAAGGCTAGGGATATCAGCATTGAGAGCCTCTCCATAACTCTTAAACTGCCAATTTTCTAGGGTGTTGTAATCAATTACAGGTATGGAGCGAATGCTACCAGCTTCATCTATTTTGCTATCGCCATTTAAAAGTGAAGCCAATTGAAACATCAGGCTAAAACGATCTTGGGTGCCAGGAACAATGGAAGGGGTGAATTCAGGCTTTTCTGAGAAGTACATTTGCCCCCCTCCCTTTTCATCACGATCAAAGCGTGAATAACGTGGTGGCTTGGTTCCCCGCTGCGTCCAATAAATCGCGGGCGCAATCCCATACGCATCGACCGAACCTCTAGATTCAAAAACAAAGGGGCCAACAAAGGCATAAGGAATATTGATATAGAGTCGATAGGAGCTACCTTCCACAATCCAATCAATTTCTGCTGTTTGATATTGCTGACCATCCACATAAGCGTCGTAGTAGAGAATGCCTGATCCTGGCAATTTGAAAGCAACGCCCGGCTGATTAGAGCCTCCACCCTGCTCTCCTGCATCTGCACTGTTGCTATCGAGCGGACTCATTGAAGAGTTATCTTTAGTAACATTCTTCTTCGGCGTCTTAACCATTTGAATTTTTTTGGGAGGCTCAAGCTTCAGCTCGGTATTAATGATGAGATCTTCAGCAATCTCTGGGGGGTTTCCGAATGAAATAAACGGCATACCGAAAAAAAGCAGTAGATGCCCTATTAAGGAAAGCAGAATCGCAAAGAAAATAATCCGCAACGAGTGTGTGCGGATTTTTGGGCTAAAACTTTGTGGCACTAAACCATGTCTCAGGAGAAGCCCTCAAGCAAGCGGCTATTTTTAGGGAGATTGGCTGCCAGAAAGTCCATTTGATCAGCCAAAATATTACGGCCTTTAAGGATCATGTCCTCATAGAGACTGGGCATATAGGGGGTATAAAGCAGACCCATGCCCGCTTGTTCTGGTGTGCGGTTACCTTTACGTTGATTACAAGGGCGACAGGATATGACTAAATTCATCCAAGAATATTTACCACCCCGGCTATTGGGAATGATGTGCTCTGCCTCAGCGTGATTCTCATGAATTGCATCACCACAATAGGCGCATAAGCCTCGATCACGCTTGAATAATTTGTGCTTAGTAATCACTGGAACAACATCAAATAAATTAATCTTTGATGTTCCTTTGATAGCGATGATGGAGTGAAGTTCTATCACTGACTGCAAGCCGCTTGCGCGAGAAATGCCACCGCGCATTCTCATAATGGGATCACCGAGGGTCCATAAGACACTACTGTCGGCGTAATGCTTCGTTGCCTCCTCAGCGTTAACCCAACCCTGGGGAATTCCACCTGCGTCCAATTTCAAGATGCTCAGCACAAACTCTCCTTTCTAGGTCGCAGCAAGTAGCTACGATCGTTTAGATCATCTTACAGAAGAAGCTGCGAGCAATCAATAAAAGGGCTTATTTGGTGGAAATGAACTGAAGAACTTTGGGCAGGTGATCGGCATAGTCTGCAATTCCGTGATCGCTACCCTCCAAAACAAGATGCTGGGCACCTGGATAGAAGTCGACCATTTCATGCCAGTCTAAAAGCTCGTCGCCCTTAGCCGCTATTAGAAAATAACGGGATGGATCAGAAATTTTCTCAACCTGCAGCGCCTTGAGTTCGTCGATATATTCTGGACGAAAATCAAAAGGTTCATCGCTATCATATGCAGTCATCATCCCTACATGTGGTGCAAGCTCACGTGCTGCATGTACCGCAGGATTCAAGGCAATCGCTTTGCAGCCATACTTCTCTGCAAGATAGTTGGCGTAAAAACCGCCCAGAGATGAACCAATCACAACAACACGATCAGCCATAGATTGATCAATGTGGGAAGTCACCATCTCCATGCTTTCCTTCGGTGAGGCTAGCAACTGGGGGCAATACCATTCATATGGATTTGCTTTAGTGGCTAGAGCCCTCACAGCTTCGCCCGTCATCACCGCCTTACTAGATCGAGGAGAAGAGCGAAATCCGTGAAGGTAAACCAGCAGGGTTGAAGACATGCAAATTAAGACTTTTGCCCTACTTCAAAGTTTGCTAATTTCTCTAAGGCTTTGACCATCGCTGAGTGATCCCAGGCTTTGCCACCATGAGCTGCACAAGCATTGAATAATTCTTGCGCAGTCGCGGTATTAGGTAAAGAAACTCCAAGGGCGCGAGCACTATTGAGCGCTAGGTTTAAATCTTTTTGATGTAACTCGATTCTGAATCCAGGGTCAAAAGTACGCTTGACCATACGTTCGCCGTGCACTTCAAGAATCTTTGAACTCGCAAAGCCGCCCATCAATGCTTGGCGAACTTTAGCGGGATCAGCACCTGCTTTAGATGCAAACAATAGTGCCTCAGCAACAGCTTCAATATTGAGGGCAACAATGATTTGATTAGCCACCTTAGCAGTTTGACCGTCACCATTAGCGCCAACTAAGTTAATGTTTTTGCCCATTAAATCCATAATCGGCTTTACCTTGTTAAATACGGACTCATCACCACCAACCATGATGGATAAAGTGGCATTCTTGGCGCCCACCTCGCCACCAGATACCGGGGCATCCAGGTAGTCACAACCCAAGGCATTAATCTTTTTAGCAAACTCTTTCGTTGCGATTGGCGAAATAGAACTCATATCGACAACAACTTTTCCTTTGGATAATCCAGAGGCGATTCCGTTCTCACCAAATAAGACTTTCTCAACATCCGGAGTATCAGGAACCATCGTAAAGATGATGTCTGCACTCTCAGCAACCTCTTTCGGGCTTTTGCACTGAATGGCTTTAGAGCTAGCAAGATCGGCAGGAACCTTGGTGCGAGTATTAATAAATACCTGATGTCCTGCATTCACAAGATGCCCAGCCATAGGGGCACCCATAATACCTAAACCAACAAATCCTAATTTCATTTGATTGCTCATAGAGTCTCCGTTATAAATCGTTTTTTATGAATTGAGATGCTTCATCCAGCCAAGGCCCGCTTCTGTATTGGTGGCAGGTTTGTATTCACAACCTATCCAACCATGATAGCCAATTCGGTCAAGGAACTTGAACAAGTATGGGTAATTGATTTCTCCAGTGCCAGGCTCATTGCGACCAGGATTGTCAGCTAGTTGAATATGGCCAATTTTGGAAAGATTTTTTTCAATGGTATTTGCTAGCTCACCCTCCATGCGCTGTGCATGATAGATATCGTATTGAATGAAGAGATTATCGGCAGCAACTTCAGCCAAAATATCTGCAGCCTGTTTGGTAGTATTTAAAAAGAATCCAGGAATATCAAAGGTATTAATTGGTTCAATCAATAAACGAAGATTTGCTTTTTTGAGCTCCGCTGCAGCATAGCGAAGATTTTCTACTAAGGTTGCATGGAGAAGTTTTGGATCGACTCCCTCAGGGGTCTTCCCAGCTAAACAATTCAGTTGTTGAACTCCTAATAATTTGGCGTATTCAATGGCTTTAGCAACACCCTGGCGGAATTCTTCTACGCGATCAGGATGACATGCAATGCCTCGCTCTCCTGCATCCCAATCTCCAGCTGGCAGGTTATGCAGCACTAATGTCAGTTGGTGTTGATCTAATTGTTGTTTGATCTCTGCAGCAGAATAGGCATAAGGGAAAAGGAACTCAACCGCATTAAATCCGGCTTTACTAGCTCTTTCGAAGCGCTCTAAAAATGGTGCCTCATTAAATAGCATGGTTAAGTTAGCAGCAAATTGTGGCATCGCGAACCTTTAGAAGAATGAAGAACTGATAACGAATCTTAACAAAGAAGCCAATTTTCCTCCCGAAATGCAATAGGGCTTGATTAGAGGTTAATAGGCAATGAAAGTAGGCTAATATTGAAAATAAACGCTTTTATCCCATAAGGAAAACAATGAATACTCAATTTCTCCAGATCTCCCTGGCTCTTGCAGTCAGCCTTGCAGGCTTAGGCACTGCTCATGCTCAAGCCGGTAGCGCTCCTTTATCCGCTAATCAGCCCATGGTAATCGATGCCGCAGTAGTGGATAACAGCTACCTACTCTATGAAGGTAATGTTTTAAAAGTAGACAAAAAGACGCGCACTATCACCTTCAAAAATAAAGAGGGAGAATCAAAATTTGTTGCCGGCCCTGAAATTACTAATTTTGATCAAATTAAAAAAGGGGATCGTCTCAGCGTTACATATCAATTAGCAGTTGCCATCGAATTGATTAAAATCAAGAGTGATGGTGTTCGTAGCAAAGTTGAAACCAATACAGTAACAACTTCTAAGGGCAATGAAAAGCCAACCGAAACCATTTCCAACAAAACAACCATCATTGCCGATATAGTCGAAGTCAATCGGGATAAGAAATTGGTTTCTGTTAAGGGTCCTAGCGGCAAGATCACTACCGTGATGGTCAAGAACTCTGCTCTTTTAGCTGACGTGACTGTTGGCGAGCAAGTTAAAGTCATTTATTACGATGCCATGGCTGCCTCAATTACCTCTCCAAAAAAATAAGACTTGTAGATGCAACTAACGGCAGTTTGTTTTAAGGTACTTACTACTCTTGCATTTACCTCACTCCTCTTGGCCTGTGCTAGTACCACCAGGTCAGGAGCGGTAGGTATAAACCGATCTCAGTTCTTAGTAGTATCTGCTTCTGAAGTGGATCGTTTGTCTGCTGTTAGTTACAACGAGCAGAATCAGAAAGCCAAAGAAAAAAATATTCTGCTTACATCCGGCCCTGAATACGATAGGCTCAAGGCAATCTCCAACCGATTAATTTCTCAAACGGGAGTCTTTCGTGACGATACCCGCCAGTGGAATTGGCAATTGGTTTTAATCAATGCGCCGATTCTGAATGCTACTTGTGCACCGGGCGGAAAGATCACCTTTTATACAGGCTTAATTGAACAACTGAATCTGACTGATGATGAGATTGCGGCCATCATGGGTCATGAAATTGCCCATGCCTTGCGTGAACATGGTCGAGAACGTTTATCACAGGCCATGGCTCAGAGCGCCGTTACTAATATTGCTATGGCTGCGGCAGGAGCTTATGGTTCAGCGATTAGCGCAGCCAATCAAGCGGCTCAATATATTTTGGTATTACCTAACTCTAGACAAAACGAATCAGAGGCGGATGCAATTGGACTGGAATTGGCTGCAAGAGCTGGCTTTAAACCACAAGCTGCTATTAGTGTTTGGCAAAAGATGAATAAGGCAACTCAAGGGAAAGGCCCACCAGAGTTTTTGTCCACCCACCCTTCTGGTGAAACCAGAATTGAGCAACTCTCAGAACTCATGCCTGCAGTAGAGCCGCTTTATCTATCTGCTCCAAGAGCAACATCTAAGTAAAGAAATTAATAAAAAGCTAGTTAATTAGTCTGGGGGGGGAATTTTTCACAAGCTCCCGAATTTTGGCATCACCCTCCACCATCATTTTATAGCGAGACTCGCTTACTAAAATAGCCATTTTGGCGTTGTATTGTTCGCGTCGCAGCCACTCGATTAAAAGGCCGACTAATAATGTGTAGGATGCGTAAGCAATCAGTACTGATATGTCTCTAGAATCAACCACTGTAAATTCATAATATGGTGCCATAAAGAAATAGGAAATTAATGGGATGCTAATTGCTAAGGTTAATAGAGCTGGGCCCATTCCAAAAAAGAATGCAATCACAATCGTATTAATCTGAAAAAAGAATAGTGGCAGCGCTTCCTCAATATAAGGCTGAAGACCAAGCCGAATACAGAAAGCAAAAAGAACCCCGATGCAAGCGTTTAAATACCCAGCGCTCTTATTAGGGCACCATCTAAAGGCGTTAAGGTTATTTTTCATGGATTTCTGAGTCGGTGTATGCTTAAGCTTATTTATCATTAGATACCAAAATTAAGTCACCGTGTGAATGCCCTATAGAAATACAACAGAAAACTTGAAACAGAGCATTACTATTCTGCTACCAGGATTAAATGGGGGCGGATTAGAGCTCGGCCAATTGCCTAATTTTTTAAATGCAAATGGGTTTGAAACGCTCACACCAGAAATTAAAGGCTACTTATACGGATCCCCTCCCGATATTTATCAAACTTGGATTAGCCAGCTGCACCACACAATTGATGAACTGAAGGGTCAATATAAGATTATTAATCTAGCCGGCATTAGTATGGGCTCAACCTTGGCCCTTGCCCTTGCTAGTCAAAGAACGGATATCTCATCCATTGCCTTGCTCTCCCCCGTATTACGATATGACGGCTGGTCTGTTCCTTGGTACAGGTTTCTTTTGGATATTGCCTATAAATTGGGTGTCCGAGATTGGAAATATTCAGAGCGTGAGCCCTTTGGGATTAAAAATCCTGATTTACGTAGACGAATTCGCGATAAATTTAAAGCCGATGAATTATCTGAAGTGGGGGCACCCCACATAACAGCAAGGCATTTGCATGAAGCGCAAGGCTTAATGTCTTATGTCACCAAAAATATAGAATCAATCATTTCTAGACTGCTTATTATTCAATCGGTCGAGGACGATACCTGCACTGTTTGGTCTGCAGAGAAGATCCTAGCAAATGCAAAATCAGATTTACGTAGAATAATTTGGCTGGGCAATAGTTACCACATTGTCACCATTGATAATGAGCGTGAAGTTGTCTTGAATGAAGTATTACGTTTCCTTGCAAGAGCTGCTGGAGATAATGTAGGCATTGAAAATTATTACTCGGATATGAGCTCTAAACCACTCCGCAATCGAGTTGCATAATGCATAAATAAAAAGCCTCCAACAGGAGGCTTTTTATTTTGGAATTTGGCGGAACGGACGGGACTCGAACCCGCGACCCTCTGCGTGACAGGCAGATATTCTAACCAACTGAACTACCGCTCCAAATTGCAACAAGTGAATCAAAAAAAACTACTACCAAAAAGAT
>Ga0114963_10003151_pt1 | contig 11237 bp, 6 predicted proteins | sample C_131016_EF_Meta_FD_87019 | JGI IMG/M metagenome (GOLD analysis project Ga0114963, IMG submission 87019) | Freshwater microbial communities from Lake Croche, Canada to study carbon cycling - C_131016_EF_MetaG | ecosystem: Environmental > Aquatic > Freshwater > Lake | place: Lake Croche, Canada...
TCGTGGTCGGCGGTGATGTTGCCGCGCAGGCGGTTTTTCAGGGCGACAACATCGTGCTGAACGGCCGCGTTGGCGGCGAAGCGCTGGCCACCTCTGCCAGCAGCGGGTCGCTCGCGATGCAAGGCGACACGATCGCGCTGGGCTCTGGCCGCATGGCGCTGCAAGGCTTCGGGCAGGCCACGCTGAGCGCCGGCAACGCGGTGCGCGCCATCGGGCAAGACGGGGTGTTGGAGGCCGACGGCACGCTGACGCTGGACGCGCCGCGCGTCACGGTGGCCCCGGGTGCCAGCGGTCTGTTCCAAACGGCGGGTGAGCTGCATCTGACGGGCATGGCCAGCGGCACGGGTGCCCAGCCCACGCCACAAGGCGGTGGCGGTGGACAGCTGGGCTTCCAGGCCGCGTCGATCGATGCTGGCACGCGCATCGAGGCGCCTTCGGGCCAGATCGCGATGACCGCCACGGGCGCAATCACGGTGAATTCTGGTGTGCTGACGGTCGCCGGCGCAGTGCTGCAAAAGAACGGTGCTGCCGCCTACGGGCCGGGTGGCAGCCTGTTGCTGCAAGCACCGCAGATCACGCTGGGCGAGCAGGCCACGCTCGACGTCTCATCCATCGCGGCGGACGCAGGCCACTTGACGATCAGCGCCACCAAGCCGGACGGCACGGGTTCGGTGAGCTTTGGTGCGCAGCTGCGTGGTGCCGCCACCCCTGTGCCCGGTCTGGGCCAGCCGGCGCAGGGCCAGTTCACGCTGGACACCGACAGCGCCGGCGCGGCGGGGGCTTTCGGGGCCCTGAACGAGACGCTGAACCTGGCGAGCTTTACCGGCGAGCGTGACTTCAGGTTCCGCCATGGCGATGTGACTCTCGACGGCAGCAACCGCATCGTGGCGCACGACTTCACTTTGGCCACCGACCACGGCAGCATCACCGTGGCGGGCGACAGCGTGATCGATGCGTCGGGCCTGGCCGGTGGCAGCATCCGCTTGATGGCCGCGCAGGCCACCGATGGTGGCGTGTCTGGCCAGGTGACGATTCAAGACCAGGCCTTGCTGAACGCTTCGTCTGTGGCCCCCAGCGACGCCGGGGCAGGTGCTGCGGGTCGCGGCGGCCAGGTGCTGATCAGTGCCATGACGGCCGACGGCGCTGCGCCCAACGGTGTCGATCAAGAGGCCAGCTTGCACCTGACGGGCGGGCGCATCGATGTGTCCGGCGCGCCGGCGGCCGATGGCGCTGCGCGCCGCGATGGCCGTGTGACCTTGCGCGCGCCGCGCCTGGCCGACGGCAGCGATGTGGCGGTGGCCGTGCTGGACACCGAGATCTCGCCGGGCGCGACGACGGTGATCGAGGGCGTGAAGGTCTACCGCGCGAGCACTGTCACTGAACATGCCGACAGCGCGACCAACCTCGACGCCACGACCAGCGGGCAGATGTACGTCGATGCGCAGACCTTCAGCCAACAGCACTTTGCTGTCGCATCACGCCTGAATCGCAGCGATGCGGCTTTGCGCGCGGGCGTGGAGATTCGCTCGGACGGCGATCTGTGGGTGTCGGTCAACGAGTTCGCGGCCAACGCGGCCGACCGGGGCTGGGACCTGAATGCCTGGCACTTTGACGGCCAGCCCGTCAACCTGACCTTGCGTGCTGCCGGCAACTTGACGGTGGCCGGGTCGATCAGCGACGGCTTTTCGAAGCCCGAAGACAGCCTGCTGGCGATGCCGCTGTGGGCACTGGCCGGCGGGGTATCGGCCGACCTGCAACTGGTGGCCGGTGCCGACTTGCGCGCTGCCAGCACGACGGCGCTGCTGGGCGCCGATCAAGTGGCCGATGGAAAGGGCAACCTGACGCTGGACTTTGCCGCACGCACCCCGGTGGCTGAAGAGCGCCAGAAGCTGGATGAATATTTCCAGCCCAAGTACGAGCTCGTGGGCGTCGTCGATGAAGAAGGGAACCCGACGTCGGAGTTGATGCCGGTGATGTATCGCCCGGCCATGAAAGAAGCCGGTGGCACCGACATCGTTGCGCCCAACCTCGATGCGCCGGTGACGTCCTACGACGCGCCGGTGGCGGTGGTGCGCACCGGCACCGGGCGAATCGATGTGGCAGCCGCACGTGACGTGACCTTGGCCATGGCCAAGGTCTACGTCAGCGCCGAGCTCGGCGAGACGCTGGACCAGCCGCTGGTTTACGACAGCCGCGACGTTTACCCCAACTTCAGCCAGACCTTGTTCGGTGCGTCGCTGTACACCGCCGGCGCACCGCTGGCCCCTGGCGTCAGCGTGGTGGCACCACTGAATGCCCTGAACACGCACTACGGCGCGACCCCGGACACGCTGGTGGCGGCCACGTTTGCCGACGCGGGCGGGACCATCACCGTCAAGGCCGGCCGCGACATCAAGGGGCCGCAAAACAGCGGCTGGTACACGCGCAACTGGGACAGCATTGACCCCGTCGGTGGTGACCCTGAGGCCGACCCGAAAGACCCGGGCTCGCCCGGCGTGCCCGGCAGCATCGCGCCCCTGCCCAAGGTGGTGCCGCAAATGGTCAACAACTGGTTGTTCCGTCAGGGACGCAGCACCACGTTGGCCGACGACAGCGTTGAGTTCGAAACGCTGGCCGACCAGACGACCACACTGAACACCGCCTGGTGGGTGCGGCCGGACTACTTTGATCAAGGCATCGCGACCCTGGGCGGTGGCGACGTGACGGTCACCGCCGGGCGCAGCATCAGCAATCTGTCGGTCAGCGCCTCAGGCAATGGCCAGGTCGCGGTGGCCGGTGCGGCAGCCACCGAACACGGCGGCGGTGACCTGCGTGTGCAAGCCGGTGGTGACATTGCCGGCGGCATGTTCTACGTGCAGAAGGGCAATCTGTCGCTGCGCGCTGACGGCTCACTGAGCGCCGGCGGATGGGCTGCAGCCGGCCATCTCGACGGCACGCAGACCTTTGCGCCCGTGCTTGCCCTGGGTGATGCGAGGGCCAAGGTGGTGGCCGGTCGCACGCTGGCCCTGACCACGGCCTACAACCCCACGATGACCGAGCAGAGCATCAACAATCTGCCCGGCGCTCCTGATCCGCTGTACGCGCCCAACGGCAACTGGGACCCGAGCTACGCGCCCAAGGCGGACTTCCGGACCACCTACGCGCAGTTCAGCAACTTCAGCACCTACGCGGGCAACTCCTCGCTGGCGCTAACCGCCCTGGGCGGCGACGTGCGGCTTTCTGCCGACACCAGCGCCTTGGCCGATGCCGGCCGCAGCGAGATTCCCAACCGCTGGCAGAACGACAGCTACGCCGGCAGCTTTGCGAACCTGTATGCGCTGCTGCCGTCGACCCTGGTGGCCGCGGCCATGGGCGGCGATGTGGTGCTGGCCAATGGCGTGACGCTCGCGCCGGCGGCCACCGGTCAGCTGGACTTGCTGGCGTCAGCCTCGATCCGCCTGAACAACGGCAGCACGGGACCGCTGCGCATGCTGGACAACAGCCCCGAAGGCATGTCGACCGCTGCCGTGCCGCGCGTGCTGTCACGAGTCGACATCGACATCCTGGACGGGAGCTCCACGGCACTGGAAGCCCACGCACCGACGGGTCTGCACAGTGCCGATGCGGTGGCCGCGCGCCTGACGGCTGTCAACGGTGACGTTCAGGGCGATGCCAGCTTCGCCAATTCGCTCTCGCTGCCCAAGGCCGCCGTGATCACCGCCGGGCGCGACATCGCCGACCTGGGTTTTCGAATCCAGCAGCTGGCCGCGACCGACAAGACCGTGTTGCAAGCCGACCGCGACGTGATCGACACGACGCAGTCGAACGGGGTGGGCGGCTTCCCCAGTGATGTGTCGCACGTGATGGGCGGACCGGGGCAGCTCGTGATGAGCGCCGCTCGCCATGTGGATCTTGGCAACGGCAACGGCGTGGTCACGCGCGGGAACCTCGACAACGTCTACCTGCCCGACGGCGGCGCTGCGATCCGTGTGGTCGCGGGCAGCGCTCCTGCGGACTACGGGTCTTTCGTGGCGTTTGCCAAGGCTTACGGCTCGGCCGCCGATCTGGCCGCAGGGGCCGACCTGGCCGCGCTGGGCGCTTTCGTGAGTGCCCAGGGTGGTGCGGTCGATGTGGCGGCGCTGGATGCGTTTGTGCGCGCCCAAGGCCAGGCCCTGCCAGCCAAGGCCACTGCAGCGCAGGTCTGGGCCGCTTTCCGGGCGCTGGCTGCCCAGCAGCAGTCGGACTACATGGCCGAACATCCGGCGCTGGCGGCGCAGGCCTGGACGGCGTTTCGTGCGCTGCCGAGCGATGCGCAATCGCAGTACCTGACAGAGCACAAAGAGCTCGCCGCACGCGTTGATCAGCGAGCCGATGACTTGGCTGGCGAGTTGGCGCGCAACGATGACGGCCAGCTGGACACGCGCTTTTTCGCCCTGCTGGTGGAAACCGGTAATGCGAGCCGCAAGTCCGACGCGGGCAAGCTCATCGACGACAGCCTGCACAGCTTTGATGCGCTGATCGCCAGCCTGTTTCCGCAAACCGCCGCTCCAATGGCCCGAATGCTCCCGCAGGCTGCGGCTTCGAACGGTGGCGACATCTCGAACTTCGGCAGCCAGTTCAAGACCGAGCAGGGCGGCGCCATCACCTTGTACGCGCCGGCCGGCTCGGTGTTTGCCGGCCTGACGGCGGGCAACAGCCAGAAGCCCTCGGAAGCCGACACCGGCATCTTCACGGTGCGCGGCGGTGCGGTGAGCGGTCTGGTGCGTGACGACTTTCTGGTCAACAAGGGACGCGTGTTCACGCTGGGCGGCGGCGACATCACGCTGGTGTCTCAGCGGGCCAACATCGACGCGGGCAAGGGGGCGAAGACCGCTGCCTCGGCGCCCCCGCCGCTGCTCACCGTGGACAAGGATGGTCGCGTTTCGGTCGATGTGGCCAGTTCGATCAGCGGCTCGGGCATTGCGACGCTCAAGACACGTGCCGACGCGGCACCGGGCGATGTGTTCGCCATCGCGCCGCGTGGCGTGTTCGATGCCGGCGACGCCGGCGTGCGCTCGAGCGGCTCGGTGCTGGTGGTCGCACCCGTCGTGCGCAACGCCGACAACATTTCCGCGAGCGGCTCGATTGCCGGCGCACAGGTCAGCGTGGCCGCCCCCTCACTCGGTGCCATTGCCGCACCGGCCAATGCCACGCAGAAATCTGACGACGCGGCCAAAGCGGCCGCCAACCCGAACGCAGCCGCCGCCAGTTCGCTGGTGTTGACGGTCGAGGCCCTCGGATTCGGCGATGCCGAAAACGCCGGCTCAAACGACCCGGACGGCCCCGATTCAAAGAAGAAGAAAAAGCGATGAACCACTTCAACAAACCTTCTGCCATGACACAGACCCGCACCTTGCAACGACTGTTCTCAGCGATATTGGCTCTGGTGGTGCTGTGCGCAGCACCGGGCGTCCATGCGGCCGATGGCGGCCAAAAGAAAAAGCTCGTCATCGACACCACGGCCGCTGGCGTCGAGGTCAAGGAAGAGCTCGCGCAAGTGCCGGTGCTGGTGCGATTGCACAGTGGCAACTTCACCTTCGCTGAAGCAAAGCCCGACGGCTCGGATCTGCACTTCTTTGCCGCCGACGGCAAGACACCGCTGCCTTCGCAGGTCGAGAACTTCGAAGCCACAGACGAACTGGCGAACGTGTGGCTGCTGCTGCCCAAGGTCGCAGCCGCGGGCAAGACGCCGCTGGTGATGACCTGGGGTGGTGACAAGGCGGGTGCTGCGCCCGCTGGCGGCAAGGTCCAGGATCCTGCAGCCGTGTTCACTTTCCATTTCGCTGCGTCCGATGTGCTCAAGGACAGCACGGCCAACGCGATTCCGGCCACCAGCGGCACGGCCAAGTCTGTGGCGGCCGGCCCGATCGGTGGGGCTGTCGCCTTGGACGGTGGCGACGGCATCGCGCTGGCGTCATCGCCTTCATTGAAGTTGGCAGCCAGTGCGGGCTTCACCTTCAGCGCCTGGGTCAAACCCACCGATGTGAGCGCAGCGGCCGCCGGCTTGCTGGCCTTGCCCGCTTCAGGCAACGGGCTGCGCATTGGCCTGGTGGCTGGCAAGCTGGAAGTGGCCATGGGCACGGCGTCGGTCATCTCCAGCCTGCCGCTCAAGCCAGCGGTGTGGCAGCACGTGGCGGTGGTGGCCAACGCGGGCAAGGTCACGCTGTATGTCGACGGCATCGAAACCGGTGCCGGCAACCTGGCGCTGAGCGACGTGGCCGGCGACGCGCTGATCGGCCGCGGCTTTGGCGGTGAACTCGATGAGGTGGCGCTGGTTGCAGCCAGCCGCCCGGCGGCCTATGTGACGCTGCAGGCGCTGGGCCAGGCCGCCGACTCGCCACTGATCAGCGCCGACGAGGAGGGCGGCGATTCTGGCGAGGTGTCTTACTTCGCCATCCTGATCGGCTCGGTCACGCTGGACGGCTGGATCGTGATTGGCCTGCTGACGGTGATGGCGGTGGTCAGTGTCTACGTGATGGTCAGCAAGGCAGTGATGCTGCGCACGGTCGGCCGGGCCAATGACGCATTTCTGGCCGCCTTCAAGGTCAAGCCCCGCGCTTTGCTCACCCCGGGCCACGCCGACATTGCGTCGCTGACGCAAGACCCAAGCAGCCAACGCTCGTCGGTCTATCGCCTTTATGCCATTGGGCTCGATGAGGTGATGCAACGCTTCACCCCCCTGGACGAGGCGGGCCAGCCGCGCAGGCTCAGCAGCGCCGGGCTGCAGGCGATCCGCACGTCGCTGGACGCGGCCATGATGCGCGAGAACCAGCGCTTCAACAGCGGCATCGTGCTGCTCACGATCGCGATTTCGGGCGGCCCCTTTCTGGGCCTGCTGGGCACGGTGGTGGGCGTGATGATCACCTTTGCCGCGATCGCCGCCGCCGGCGAGGTCAACGTGAACTCGATCGCTCCGGGCATTGCCGCGGCCCTGGTGGCCACAGTGGCCGGCCTGGCTGTGGCCATTCCTGCGCTGTTTGGCTACAACTGGCTGGCCAGCCAGATCAAGAACCTGTCGGGCAACACCGCGGTCTTTGTCGACGAGTTCGTCGCCAAGTTGGCCGAGATGTACGCCGACTGAGCGCGGGAGTTGAGCCGTGCAGGTTCAGGAAGACAACGCGCCGTTTGACGACATCAACGTCACGCCCATGCTAGATCTGGCGTACGTGCTGCTGGTGATCTTCATCATCATGACGACCGCCTCGGTGCAGGGGGTGCGGGTCAATGTGCCGCGCGCCGACATGGGCGCCGCACTGGCCAAGCCGCGCCTCAAGGCGATCACGGTCTCCGAGGCGGGCGATGTCTACCTCGACGCCTACCCGGTCACGATGGAACAGCTCGAGACGCGGTTGCTGCAGCTCAAGGCCGTGTACCCGTCGCAGCCCATGGTCATCAAGGGCGACGCCCGCGCGCAGTACCTCAAGGTGATGCAGGTGCTGGAAGTCCTTAAGAAGACCGGCATCACCGACATCGGGCTGGTCACCGGGCGGAGGCTTTGACATGCAAGTTCAAACCGAAGCCAAGCCGTACGACACGATCAACGTCACGCCGATGCTGGATCTGGCCTATGTGCTGCTGGTGATCTTTATCTTGATGACCACTGCGTCGGTGCAGGGCCTGAAGATCGACCTGCCCAAGCCGAGCAACCAGCCGGCCACCGAGAAGAAAGAGGTGCGGATCATTCAGATCCAGGCCGATGGGCGGCTGCTGCTCAATGGCGCGTCCATCGAGATGGCCGAACTCGAGCAGCGCTTGCAGCAAGCGCGCGCGCGCGATGCTGACGCGTCGATCGTGATCAAGGGCGATCCACAGGCCTATTACGCGATGGTGGTCGACCTGATCGACATGGCTGCGCGTTTGAACATCACCAACGTCGGTCTGGTGACCGCGCGGATCGGAAGCTGAATGAGCCGGCGCTGGTGGATCGCTGCGGTTGCCCTCCTGACGCTGGCCGCCATGGTGGCAGGCGCCTACATGGTGATGGGCATGGGCAAGTCCAGCGTCAAGAAAAAGGCCCCGAAGATTGCCTTGGTCACCCCTGCCGCGCCGCCGCCACCGCCACCGCCGCCACCCAAGTTCGAGAAAAAACCGGACCCGCCCAAAGAGCAGCAGGAAGTCAAGATGGCGCAGCCCGAGCCCAAGAATGACGACCCGCCTCCGTCGCCTGAATTGAAGATGGAAGGCGCTGCGGGCGATGGCCCGAGTGCGTTCGGCTCGGGCAAGGTCAGCAACGAGGACCTGAGCAAGCTCGGTACCGGTGAGCGCGGCGGCACCGGCACCGGCATGTTCGACCCGTACGCCAACTACATGAACCTCGCCAAGGGCGAGCTGCAGCGTTTTCTGAAGAAGAACACGGCGCTGCGGCGGCGCCGCTACTCCCTGGACGTGCACCTGTGGGTCAGCCCCACCGGGGCCGTGAGCCGCTTCGAGCTGGCCCGCGGCAGTGGCGATCAGGAAACCGATGAGGCCGTCTCGCAAGCACTGGCATCGCTGCCTTCGCTGTCGCAGGCGCTGCCCAACAACATGCCGCAGCCGATCCGGCTGCGCATCAGTACCGGCAGCTGACGCTGCCAAACCCCACCTCTCAGCTCAATGGAAACGACCGTGAAACGCTCCCCCTTTTCGCTGCCCCGATCGCGACTCGTGGTTTTGCTGCTTGCCGGGCTGATGGCCGGCCCGCAGATCGCTCAGGCCCAGGAGCGCGAGGACCTCGAGAAGCTGCGCGCTACCGTGGTCGGTTTGATCAACACGCTGGTCAAGAACGGCGTGATGTCGCGCGAACAGGCCGACGCGATGATGCGCGAGGCGCAGCGCGCCGCGGACACCCAGCTGGCAGCGGCACCGCCACCCGACATCGGCCCTGACGGCAAAAAGATCGTGCGCGTGCCCTACGTGCCCGAAGCCGTGCGCACCCAGATGCGCGAGCAGATCACGGCCGAGGTGCTGGCCAAAACCCGTGGCACGGGCGCTGCCGCCCCGGCTGGTTTGACAGATGCGGGCAGCCGGTTCCAGGTTTCAGGCGACATCCGATTGCGCGCTGAGTCGATTCAGCAGGGGTCCGACAACAGCAAGGCCCTCGATTACAAAGTTGGGGTTCTGACGCGCGCAGCCGACGTGTATCTTGATTCGAACACCAATACTCAGGACGACCTTGATCGAACCCGCATTCGCGCCCGCCTGGGTCTGCTGTTCGCCGTCAACGAACAGGTCACCGCCGGAGTGACCTTGTCCACCGGCGGGTTGACGGGGCCGACCTCGACCAACCAGACGATGGCGTCGGGAAGCGCCCAAGGGAGTTACTTCAACAGGTACACCTTGAGCTTGGACCGGGCCTTTGTGGCGATGGAGCCGCTGCAGGGCCTGCGTTTGGTCGGTGGGCGCTTTGCCAACCCGTTCATGAGCACCGACCTGGTGTGGGCCGACGACCTGAATTTCGAGGGCTTCGCTGCTTCTTACAAGATGCCGCTGAACAACCAGCTGAAGGGCTTCGCCAGTGCCGGGTGGTTCCCGCTGTCGTTCAATTCGGGCTCGACCAGCGACCGCAGCCTGATGGGCATCCAGGGCGGCGTGGACTGGCGCTTCGGCAGCCAAGCCAACACGTTGAAAGTGGCGATGGCGTTGTACGACTACAGCGGTATCACAGGCATCAAGGAAACCACCACCGCCACCGATGCAAGTGGTTATGTGGTTCGCTCGGAGTACGGCGCCAACTACCGCCAGCGCGGCAACACGCTGTTTGTCATCAACAGCGTCCCGGCCGGCGACCAAGCCAGCAACTGGGGCCTGGCCTCGGGCTTCCGCGAGCTGGACCTGACGGCGTCACTCGACCTCGCCTTGCAAGACAAGATCCATCTGGTCCTCACCGGTGACGTCGTGACCAACCTGGATTTCAGCCGCAGCAAGATCAGGAACAGAACGGGCCTCGACGTGTCCGACGGCAGCGACCTGGGCTACATGCTCAAGGCGCAGTTGGGCATGCCGGTGATCAGTGAGGCGGCGGACTGGAACGTCTCGGTGGGCTACCGGCGCCTGGGCAGTGACGCGGTGCTCGATGCCTTCACCAGCTCGGACTTCGGACGCGGCGGCACCAACAACAAGGGCTTCACGCTCGGCGGAAGCTACGGCATCTCGAAGAACACCTGGCTGTCGGCGCGCTGGATGTCGTCGGACCTCGTGGACTCGATGGTTCCGTCGCATAACGGCAAATCCAAGCCGATCAAGTTCGGCGTGGACACGCTGCAGCTTGATCTTAATGTGCGCTTCTGATGCGCTGCGCTGACGTGAGCCACGCAAAGTGGGTGCTAGCGCTGGTGGCGTCGTTGCTGCTGGTCGGGCCCGCAGCAGCGGCCGACAAGGACGACAAGGGCGACAAGCAGCAGGTGAGAGCGCTGCAGCAGCGACTGCGTGCCGCCGAGGCAGAAAAGTCCAAGCTGGCGCAAGAACGCGCGGCTCTGGACGAGCAGGCCAAGGCGGCGCAGGCCATGTTGACCGAATCTCAAACCAAGGCCAGCGCCGCCGCAGCTCGGCAAGGCCAGACCGACAAGGCACTGCGCGCGGCGCTGGACGAAAAGGCGGCCGTGGCCGAACGCTTGGCGGCTGCACAGGCGCAGCTGTCGAGCTTGACGGCTACGCTGGCCGAGCGCGACGGCCAGGTGCAGCGCACGAGCGCGATGTTGGCTCAGTCGGAAGCGACGCTGTCGCTGCGCAACACGTCACTGGGTGAGTGCACCGAAAAGAACGACAGGCTCTTTGTGCTGGGCAATATGTTGCTGGCCCAGTACCCGGCCAAGGCGCTGGCCACGCCGCTGGGCAAGGAGCCGGTGACCCAACTGGCGCGTGTGACGGTTGAGAACAAGATGGAAGAGCTGCGTGCTGCGCTCGACGAGCAGCAGTACGGTCCGGTGCGACAGGCTCGCCGCGACGCCGCAGTGCGACAAGCAGCAGAGGCGGCGCGAGCTGCGGCGGTTATCGCGCCCGGGTCTGAGGCGGCCTGCATGGCGCAAGGACGCAACGAAGGAGCGCCGCGCGCCCGGCAAATTGAGGTCGAACGCTGAACAAGCCCCTCGAGCAATCCCAGGTGGTGCGACTCGGTAACGCGCCATGACCATCTGCTGCGATTCACGCACCTTGGTCGTTCGGGCGGCGGCTGCTTGCTTGCTTGCCACCAGCTTGCTGCTGGCGGCTTGCGCGCCGGGCATTGATCTCGTGCGCAGCGGCCA
>Ga0114963_10003153_pt1 | contig 11235 bp, 9 predicted proteins | sample C_131016_EF_Meta_FD_87019 | JGI IMG/M metagenome (GOLD analysis project Ga0114963, IMG submission 87019) | Freshwater microbial communities from Lake Croche, Canada to study carbon cycling - C_131016_EF_MetaG | ecosystem: Environmental > Aquatic > Freshwater > Lake | place: Lake Croche, Canada...
ATGGGAATTGCCAGTTTTGGGAAATAATTTCTCTATCTTTTCTAAAACAACCTTCCCCACTGAAGTTTTTTGTCTCTAATAAACAACCCTAAAAGTATAGCAAATCAAGTAGAACCAAAATAGCCCACCTCTTTTTGCACATCTTCGAATAGTATTAAAATATTGTTTATAATCGAAGTATGTAAGCTAATCTAAATCGATGAGTAAACCGGTAACCATTGAAGATATTTACGAACTCTTTAGAGCTTCTCAAGCCGAAGCAGAGCGTCGAGCAGCTGAAATAGATCGTTTATTTGCTGTATCCAAAGCAGAAGCAGATCGCTCTATGGCAGAGCTTAAAAAAACCGTAGACAGAACCAGCAAAGCAGTAGATAGCCTCACTACCAGATGGGGTCGATTTGTTGAAGAATTAGTAGAACCAGCAGTTATCAAACTATTCCAAGCAAAAGGCATAGATATCAAAGAAGTTCATCCTCGATTAGAATCCAAAAGAGATGAATTTTCTATGGAAATTGACATCATGGCAGTTGATGAAACCGAACTAGTTTTAGTAGAATGTAAATCCAGATTATCAAAAGATGATGTAGATGAATTCCTGGAAAAATTACCTAAATTTAAATTAGCATTTCCGCATTATAAAAACTACCAAGTATATGGGGCAGTTGCTGGTATTGAAATAGATAGAGGGGTAGATCGCTACGCTTACAGAAAAGGATTATTCGTGATTAAACCCAGTGGGGATACTGTGGCTATTATTAATAAAGATGGTTTTAGACCAGAGATTTGGTAGAGATTCAAAGTCCCTCGTCCTTTGTGGGATCCGGGACTTTAGGGACAAGGGGCTCTAAGCTCTCTTTTTCTTAAGCTTTCTCAAGCCCAAAAATAGAAGAACACCTATACCAGTATAATTTCCGCCTACAGACCAATTCCAGCTCAGAGCATGTGCACTTTGATTTGCTAAAGAAAGAGAACCAATTGTTAAACCGACGACTATTGTTAAATTTCTAAGCATAAATATCTCCTATGCATTGTGCAAATTCTTACATCTCTTCAAATAGTATTAAAATATTATTTGCAATCGAAATATCTAAGTCAATCCAATATGAATATATTGCCATAAACTATATTTGTATATTTAACTACATTTAAAGATACTTTTATTGCATTTTTAATGTCTTAATTTTTTAATAAAAAGAAAGCTAGAAAACAAAACAATGGTTCGTTTTAATATAAATTTATACAATGGCAAGCTATAAATATTAACTATCAAATCAATTAATAAGAACAATACAAATGATTGAAGAGCCGATTTTTTTAGTTGGAGCGGAGAGATCTGGTACTACTTTACTCAGACTCATGTTAGATCATCACCCCCAAGTAGCTTTCAACTACGAATTTGACTACCCAGTTGAACTGATTACAGAAGAAGGTGGTTTTCCTGATCTAGATTTTTATTACCAATGGCTTAGTACAAATCGCATCTTTCTTTCTACTGGTTTTTGTATTGATAAAAATTTAAACTATAGAGAACTTGTCAACAGTTTTTTAATTCAAAAACAAGAACAAAACCAAAAACCATTAGTTGGGGCAACAGTACATCATCATTTTGACAAATTACTGTCAATTTGGCCCCAAGCTAAGTTTATTCATATTATTCGTGATCCTCGAGATGTCGCAATTTCTTGCGTGAATATGGGCTGGGCTGGTAATCTTTGGACAGGGCCAGATCGTTGGATAGAGGCTGAACAGACTTGGGACAAACTCGAAAAGTCACTTTCTAAAAATCAATATATAGAGATACATTATGAAGATCTAATTATTAATGTTACTGATACTCTAGAAAAATTATGTAATTTTATTGGCGTGAGCTACGATGAGGAGATGCTTAATTATCCTCAAAATAGTAGTTATAGCTTGCCTGATCCTAGCTTGGTTTTTCAGTGGAAAAGAAAACTTTCCCAGCAGCATATCCAACTAATTGAAACCAAAGTTGGAGATCTTCTCTCAAAAAAAGGCTACAGTCCAGATATCAATTCACCTATAAAAATAGATTTTCTGCAAAAAATACAACTAGAATTAAATAGTAAATTGTCCTGTCTATACTGGCGTGTTAAGCGATTTGGTTTGTGGCTCCTTTTTTTGTACTACCTTGCGCGCAAAATAGGTATATCTAATTGGGAGAAGAGGCTCAGATTAGAGTTAAATCGTATTGAAGAAAAACATTTAGTTTGATTTTTGTTTCTAGAAGAGCGCATGTTAGAATAAACCAGGGTTTTTAGAAAAATTACAAGTAAATAAAATTGTGTCAAAGTATCGTTGGGTATTTTCATTGTTATTGGGAATGGGAATTTGCTCAGTTGTCAAGCCAGTTATGGCTCAGGCGCTTCTTCCTTATACCCCAGAAGTCAAGGCAGACCAGTTTGAAGAAAAGGGAATCGATCTTGCCCAACAGGTTCAATATCTCTTGCGTTTTCGTTTAGAAGATAGTGCTACAGTTTCTTCGGCAACTTCCATGGCGCTTTTGGCTACTCAACTGGCGCCTAATCGCTTTGAAACTTGGCGAATTTTGGCACTACTCTATGCTCAACAAAAAGAGTATGACAAAAGTTTAGTAGCTTTAGAAAAGGCGATTTCCTTAGAACCCAAAAATGCAGAAAATTATTTTCTTCTTGGCAGGATCTATTTTCAAAAAGGAGATTATCCTTCTGCCCAAACTAATTTAGAAAAAGGATTACATATAAAACCAGATTTTGTTGAAGCACTTTTTGATCTAGGCAATACCAAGTTTAAGTTAGGTAAACTTCCAGAGGCTGTTGATGCCTATCAAAAAGCTGTAACTGTGGATAAGAAGTTTTGGCCCGCAATGAACAACATAGGCCTTGTACGATATGAACAGGGTAACATAGCTGGAGCCATTAAAATATGGCAAGAGGTGATTGCTTTAGATAATCAACAGGCTGAACCCAAATTGGCTTTAGCCGTTGCCCTTTACCAACAGGGACAAAAAGAGAATGCCTATGCAAAAGCTAAAGATGCCTTTTCTCTCGATCCTCAATATTCTGATCTAAATTTTCTTAAGGAAAACCTTTGGGGCAAAACCATACTGCATGATACTGAAATCCTTATAGGTACTCCAGATATTCAAAATGTGCTTAAATCATTGAATAGTAAGACCAAAACAACTACTTCTCCATAGATCGCAGAATCTGTTGAACAAACTGTTGATAGTCCATAATGGGCTTAGATATATAACCATCGGCCTGACTTTTTTGCAGGAGATGTTCAGCGTTGCCCTCAATGGCGTGAGCTGTAACTAATAAAATAGGAATCCAATTGGTTGCTGGATCAGATTTGAGAATTTGAGCAATCCTGACACCATCAACAGCGCGTCCCTGGTAGAAACTATTGGAAAGAGATACATCCATCAAGATGATGTCCACTTCCTTTTGGCTCACCATCTGGATTACCTCATCGACATTTTCAGTTCCTTTGACTTCCAAGCTTGCAACTTTGGTTAGGATTTTGACAAATACGCGAAAGTTCAGCGGGTCGTCTTCTACAATCAATACGGTGGTCATAGTAATAGTATTGAGCGCAGATCATGTATATATAAAACAGTGGCGTAGTTATTTAGCATAGAGGTTAACCATGGCAAAACAGCTCAATCTCCTGGCGGAAGGACAGATTATTCCAACAGCACTCCACCTGGAAATGGAGCGCTCTTATCTAGAATATGCCATGAGCGTGATTGTTGGTCGAGCTCTGCCTGATATTAGAGATGGACTTAAGCCAGTTCACAGGCGAATTCTCTATGCTATGTATGAGCTCGGTTTAACACCCGATAGGCCATATCGTAAATGTGCCCGGGTAGTCGGGGATGTTTTAGGCAAATATCATCCGCATGGGGACCAATCAGTCTATGATGCATTGGTCCGTATGGTGCAGACCTTCTCTAGCCGTTATCCACTTTTAGCAGGTCATGGCAATTTCGGATCAGTAGATGATGACCCTCCAGCAGCTATGCGCTATACCGAAACTAGGCTCTCATCTGTTGGTTATAACTGTCTACTAGAAGGGGTTTCTCAAGCGGTAGTTGAGTTTACTAATAACTTTGATAATTCACAACAAGAGCCGGTAGTTCTCCCAGCTCAGCTGCCAATTTTATTACTCAACGGTTGTTCTGGGATTGCTGTGGGTATGGCCACCAACATTCCACCCCACAATTTAGCTGAAGTAGTAGATGGTTTGATTGCCTTGATTGATAATCCTGAGCTTGGAGATGAACAACTACACAAAATTATTCCAGGCCCTGATTTTCCTACTGGTGGAGAAATTAGAGATGTAACAGGAATCAAAGATGCCTATACTAATGGACGAGGAACTATAACCGTTCGAGGAATTACTCAGCTTGAGCAGATTGTCGTTGATGGCAAAAGGCGTCGGGAAAAAACAGCAATTGTAGTTACTGAACTGCCATTTCAGGTAAACAAATCAGCTTGGATTGAAAAAGTAGCCGATTTGGTCAATCAAAGTAAAATTGAAGGCATTGCCGATCTGCGCGATGAGAGTGATCGCCAGGGAATGCGCGTTGTAATTGAGCTAAAAAAAGACGCGGATCATCAGCGCATTTTACAATCTCTCTACCAGCAAACTGCTCTTGAGAGTAATTTTGGTGCGATATTTCTGGCTTTAGTTGACTATAAGCCTCTCCAGGTTTCTCTTAAAACTTTACTTAATGAGTTTCTCAAATTCAGAGAAGAAACCCTCAGAAAGAAATACAGTTACCAGCTAGAACAGTCCCAGCAGCGTTTGCATTTGGTCAATGGATTAATTGTGGCCCTAGAGAATTTGCCAAGCGTTATTAGAATCTTGACTAACTCTGCTGATGGCAGCACTGCTAGTGTTAATCTCCAATCAGACCTCTCTTTGAGCTCCTCCCAGGCTGATTCAGTTCTAGCTATGCCCCTGCGACGTCTAACTGGACTAGAAAGAGAAAAGTTACACACAGAGAGCAATGAGCTTCAGATTGAAATTGAACATTTACAAACTTTGCTCAACCAAAGGCATGAATTGCTCAAGAGCCTTAAAAAAGAACTAAGAGGATTAAAAAAACAATTTGCTGATGTCAGAAGAACACGTATTGTCGAACATGTAGTTGAGCAGGAGCAATCTATACCAATACAAAAATCTCTATCTCAAGCTACAGTTCTCAGTTTAAGTATCACTGACAAACTGACTTGGCACAGTGGTTCTAATTTCAAAGAACCAGTAGTTTGTAGCTGGAATATTCCGACAGATCAACAAGCGCTCTTGTTTCTATTAACTGAAACTGGTAAGGCTTTTGCTGCCAATTTAGAGCCACGTTCACTCAAACCTCAAACAATTAACAGCCTACTTCCCAAAAGTTGCCAAAATGAGAAAATTATTTCTTATTTCTTGGTGCCTCAAGAGTCTACTAGTTTAGATTTGATTCTACTAAGTAGCAATGGGAGACTCAAACGTATGCCAATGAAAGAATTAGAATCAATTGGCTCATCTCGAGCGGTCAGCTTGATGAAGTTCAAAGAACAAGAGTACCTTAGCATGGTTTCTTATTATCAAAGCGGCCAATCTCTAGTAGTAGCTACTAGTAGAGGAAGAATACTCAACTTTGGCTTAGCTATAGAAAATCTCTCTTCTACAGGCAGAGCTGCTCAAGGAATTCAAGCTCTCTCTCTTTCCAAAAATGAACAAATTGTCGGTTGTCAAACGCTCAAACAGAATGAGGAAATTTTATTGGTTTCCCAACAGGGCTATTTAAAAAGGCTCTCTCTTTCACCTTTACGTATTTGTAAATTTGGAGAGACTGGAATGATAGCAATGCCCTTTCTGGAAAAAAATGATCAACTCATAGCAATGCTACTCTCATCTGGCAATATTTTATTTTTGACTAGTTTGAATCGTACTTTTACTATTGCTGCGGATAATTTTCCCCTACTAGATCGAAGCTTAGCCGGAGAGCTGATGAGCCAACTCAAACCAGGTGAAACCATCAAGCTGGCCCAGCACCAAAATCTCAATCACGCACCTAGCTAAACTCAATGTCTAATTGTTTATAGCTTTGGTTTTTGAAATATTGATAGTACAGTGGAGAGCTGATTGATACTCTATTGCGATTGATTTTAACTAGGCCTAAATTGCTGAGTTTGTAAATTAACAAAGGATCTAAACGAGGTGTATTTTTACTATTGATAATCAGCTCAATAGCCCGAGAGAGATCTTGATTTTCCCTGAGTGCTATTGCTAAATTATTTAAATGCTCAAAGTAAATTCCCCCAAAAGTAGTAGAGTTTTCTAGTAATTGTAATGGGCTTACTTTTGTATGGCTCAGATGATAGAGGGCTTGATGTACTAAAAATGGCTGCCCGGCAAGATTATCAATAATTTTAGCTAGATCGCTATCCCAGTTTAAACCATAGTCTTTAGAGAGCTGTTCGACTTCCTGTTTTTCAAAATTTCTTAACTTGATCGTTAATCCAAGGTTGAAAGGACTGTAATTAAGATCAAAAGGAGTATATAGCCCTGTTGAAGAAACTAAAAGCAAACGGAGCTTTTGCCAAAGAGCCGAATTCTTAGACTGCTGATACCAAAAATTCAACAGAAAAAAAAAGTCCCTTGCTGAATGTGGGTATTCCAAGAGACGATCAACATTATCTAGAGCCAAAACTAGAGGAGTGTTAATTTTTAACAATAGATAATTTTGAAAATAGCGAGTAGAGCTAGTTTTGCTACCTAAATCACTGCTCCAAAACTCATCTAGTCGAGGTTCGAGTGAAAGAGCATTTGCAGTGTTGGCACATAGCCAACGCAAAAACTGATTAAAATTCACCAAGGTCTGTCTATCGAGCTGTTGAGCTAAATTCAGAGTGACCACACTATATCCTAATTGAGAATGTGCATGTTCCAGGACTCTTAGCAGCATTGAACTTTTCCCAGTTTCTCTGGGCGCTCTTATCTGAACTAAAGCACCTACTTCTGCAATTTTTTCTTTGATTTGCTCTTCTAATGGATTGCGCGCAACATAGTAGGGAAAATTTATTGGTAATATTCCACTGGGATAGAGAAGAGTAATATCTGAGTTAACATTATTAAAGTTTAGAATTTTACTCTTTTTTTTACCAGGTTGTATTACTGATTCAGATCCTAGATCTGCTATCTCCTTCCAATCCAAAGATAACCTGCGGGCAATTTCCTCAAATGTTGTATAGTCAACAGCTCTACCATTGAGAAAATTATTGACCGTAGTTAGCGCAAGTCCTACATGCTCAGCTAGAGAGCGCTGGGTTGGATAACCATTGCGAATTAGAGAGAGTCTGACTTGATCGAGCTGATCTTGTCTGATTTTAAGTGAACGGGGCATATATTACCCTGTAGTTATTAACTGAGATTTTACAAATAAAAAAATTCATTTTGGCCAGAGCAACTACTATTATTTTATGCCTACAGACCTTAAAGAACTATATAGAGTTAATCCTTCTGTATATTATCTGCGAAATGCACATATACCATCTTGCTTTTTAGAATTTCAGGGTCAAAGCGAGATATCCCAAGTTGATCTAAAAATTGTCAAGGGAAAGATTGTACAAATCACCCCTTCAAATGGAGAAAATACTGAAGATATCATCAGTTATGATCTTGCAAAAAAATTAGTTTTTCCCTGTTTTGCAGATCTTCATACTCATCTTGATAGGGGCCATATTTGGGAAAGATCGCCTAATTCTAATGGTACATTTGCTGGGGCAATCGATGCAGTAATTAATGACAAAAAAGAACACTGGCGATCTGATGATGTCTATCGTCGTCTGGAATTTGGACTTAAATGTAGCTACGCTCATGGTAGTCAAGCAATCCGTACCCACATAGATGCAACAGGTCCAAAGGGTCTGGCTACTTTTCAAATTTTTGAACAATTGAGACAAAATTGGTCAGATCGACTCGAGTTGCAGGCCGCCTCGCTAGTAAGCCTTGACTACTACCAAAGCCCTGAAGGTCTAGCTTTAGTTGAGCATATGAATGAACAGGGACATATTTTAGGTGGAGTTGCCTATATGGCTGGTGATTTGGAGGAGAATTTAGATTTTCTCTTTAAAATCGCTAAACAAAGGGGCATGAAAATAGATCTCCATGTTGATGAAAATGGAGATCCTAATTCTCGCGCTTTAGAAAAAGTTGCTCTAGCTGCTCTCAAGCATGATTATCTTGGCCAGGTAGTCTGCGGTCATTGCTGTTCGCTTTCAGTACAAAATACTGAAACATCTACTAGAATTATTGAACTAGTTAAGCAAGCTGGTATCTCGATAGTCTCTTTACCGATGTGCAATATGTTTTTACAAGATCGCAAGGAAAATACAACTCCCTTTTGGAGGGGGATTACCCGGGTGCATGAATTGCAGCTTCAAGATATTTCAGTCTGCTTTGCTAGTGATAATTGCCGAGATCCTTTCTACGGTTATGGCGATAATGATATGCTAGATGTTCTGAGTCAATCAGTGAAAATTGCTCATCTGGATAAACCTTATGCCAACTGGTTTAAAAGTGTCACTAGTACTCCTTCTAGGTTAATGGGTGTTTCTTCAGGTATGATAGCCATAAATTCAACAGCCGATCTGATCATTTTTTCTGCACGCTACTTTAGTGAACTATTCTCACGTCCTCAACATGATCGCCTAGTACTCAGATCTGGTAAGGCTATAGATACTGTTCTACCTAGCTACAATGAATTGGATGATTTGATTTTTTCTTGGATTTGATATGTCCGAATCTGATCTCTTCCAAGTGCTGCAGCAGTGCCAATTCATAACCATTAGCGCCAATAAATTAAAAATAATTCTTGCAAGTTGGCTAGATTTTTTAATCCAAGAGCAGCTATTTTCTACCATTTGGCTAAAATTACCTGCTGATTTACTTCTGATACTCGATCTCCTTAGTCAGCAAAAATATTTACAACAAGTCTATCTTTATGGTGAATTTCCCAGCAGAATCCTCCATAAAAAAATGATCTCTGTAGATATAACTCCCCAAACATCACTGCAAAGAGAGATATTTTTAGTAATCAGAGCTGATCGCTTTAGTGGGTTGATTTTTGCCAGATCCTTAGAAAAAGAAAAATTTCAGCTTACTTTTAATTTTGAATCAGATCTATGTCAAAAATTTCTCTCTAGATTGCAAGATGCTATAGCAATTAATGATTTAACTACATTAGAAGTTTTAACTGGAAATACCTTGGCTGGTTGGTCAAAATCAATTGAGCCTAAGTTAATTACTAATCTACTACTCAAACAAACCGAAAATTTGCAAGAAATCGAAGATGAAAAAGATGTAGTTGATCTCCAGATTATAAAAAACACTCTCACAATACAAGATGATTTTTTGGAGCACTTGACAGAGGAGATGCGACAGCCGCTAACTAACATGAAGACTGCGCTGACTCTTTTACAATCTCCCACTTTAAAACCGGCTCAGCGGCAGCTCTATATGGAAATGGTAAAGTCGCAGTGGCAGTTTTACTACGCGCTCTGGAGCGCTCTAGTTGAATGGGTACAGATTAAAAAAATTCATCAGCAGGTCAATTTCTCTCAAGTTAGCTGTGAATTAGAGCTAGTGCTATTTAATGTTGTAAGTCTCTATCAATCTATCGCTCAAGATAAGACGATCTTCTTGGAGTACAGTATTCCTACGGGCTTGCCGAAAGTTTGCTGTCCTGAATTTTATCTTCAGCGGATTTTGTCGCATCTTCTAGACAATAGCCTCAAATTTACCCCTTCTGGTGGAAAAATTTCTCTTAGCTGTCAGATAAACTCCAATAATAATCTTGAGCTGATTATTTTAGATACAGGTATTGGTATCAGAAATAACGAATTGACTAAAATATTTAATAGTTTTTATCGAGGTCACAATCCTCACAACAAAGATTCTCTCTCTCTGGGACTAGGATTGACTTTGGTAAAACGTTTACTTGAGCATTGTAATGGTTTTATTGATGTTAAAAGTACTCCCAACCAAGGCTCTAGCTTTAAAGTAGTGATTCCTGTTAGTCTTGACTTGCCAAATTAGCACTAAATCTATTAGGATTATAAATATATATAACTCGAATGTATGATAGCGAGTGTAGACCTTTTAAGTTCCTTAGCACTAATCAAGTTCACCGATGCCCAAGACTTTGCTAACCTGATGCCTAGACCTGGTTGGTTGGTATAGTCAAATTTGCTATGTATTGATATTGGTTTTTGTAGCAAATTGCCTTTAGCTTCAGATAGATTTTGATTTCAATAGTTAACAGAGAACTAAACAAACTATTACATTTTTATGAAAAAGGATGAGATTTTCCGACTTAGAAGTACCATTGCTAGGTACAAAGATGGTGAACGTAACTTTCAATCTCTCAATCTGACTAAATCCGACTTGAGAAGACTGACTTTTAACAAAACTAACTTCAAAGGAGCTAGATTCACACAAAGCGATCTCCAAGAGAGTGAATTTTTAAGTTGCAACTTTGCTGAAGCTGAAATGATGCACTGCAACTTAATGGGATCTATATTAATTGAGAGTGTTTTTAGCGGAGCTAATCTGAGTGGTTCTAATCTAATAGGAGCCGATTTAACCGGATCTATTCTCTCTCATGCCTGCTTGAGAGAGGCAGATTTTACCGGTGCAACTTTTATTAATTGCAGTATGGTTCAAGCTCAATTTTTTAAAGCTAATCTTAAAAGAGCAAACCTCAGTGGAGCTAGTCTTTCTAGTGCCATGTTGAGTCAAGTTAATCTAAATTCTGCCAATCTTACCAGAGCAATATTGAGCGATAGCAATCTCAGTAGAGCTTCTCTCAAAAAAGCCAAACTCATCAGAGCCTATCTCAACAAAGCCAACTTGAAAGGTTCTAATTTGCAACAGGCAGATCTAAGACTAGCTGAGCTCAAAAATGTTGATCTTGAAGGCGCTGATCTCCGCGGGGCCAATCTCGAAGGAGCTAATCTTGAAGGAGCTAATTTAACAGGTACTAACTTAACAGATGCTAATTTATCAAATACCAATCTGAGTAAGGCTAATCTTGAACATGCCATTTTAAGCTCAGCCAATCTAACTGGCTGTAACCTACTTCATGCCAATTTAAAAGAAGCAGATCTTTATAAAGCAAATTTGGCAAAAGCTGGACTACTTTTGAGCTACTTAAGCGGAGCCAATCTCAAGAAGACTAAT
>Ga0114963_10003154_pt1 | contig 11234 bp, 10 predicted proteins | sample C_131016_EF_Meta_FD_87019 | JGI IMG/M metagenome (GOLD analysis project Ga0114963, IMG submission 87019) | Freshwater microbial communities from Lake Croche, Canada to study carbon cycling - C_131016_EF_MetaG | ecosystem: Environmental > Aquatic > Freshwater > Lake | place: Lake Croche, Canada...
AAAGAGACTAGAGGAGGCTAAGCAGACGTACAGAGATATGGAAGCAATCGCAGTTGCACCAAAAATAAAAGAATGGTACCTTCTCAAACAGTTAAACCGCATCAGAAGCATAGAAGAGCAAATAGCTCATGCACTAGATGAAATCATAGATGTAGGAGGTGTTGCACTGGTTACAGGTTTCGGACTATCTACCGAACTTGGTCCAATATCTAACGAGACAACGCTAACACGTTGACCACATCGAGAAACGCATTTCTTATGATTGATTACTCCTATAATCATTGCACCCATAGAGATTAAAAGAGCTATGTAGCCGGAGTATTGTCCGAGCGTTGCAGAGTCCATTTTATATAATGATATGAAAAATATCATAGTATAAAGTATTTAAGGGAATGCTATGGCTCCTGCCAGCTTGAGAAATCGAAAGGTAGGGGTAACGGCTGCACCGGCTGAGGTATTCACGAAATTGAATTGATTAAAGACACCCGCGGAAGCATAGGGCAGAATTGACATAGCGCCCGTAGGTCCCCCCACCTGAGTAGGACCGCTAACGGCTCCGCCAGCTACAATTTGGGTACCGTCATAATAGTAAGTGGTAGAAAGGTGAGCGGTTGCATCGGCAACATTATCGCTTCCTGCGGTTTGAACTAAAATCATATATAAGCCAGCAGATTGAGCACCGGCAGGAATAGAAACAACTGCATTTGTTCCGTGATTCACTTGCGGAATGCTAACAGTTCCAGCTAATCCGTACGCTAACACAGGAGGACGCGCCAAAGAAACGCTATGATCTGTATTAAGCGTCATGTTATCATATGCATATGCGTTTGCTCCAATCTGCAACGTACCACCAGTGCCTGTAGATTGAATGATACCCACACCATTTGCAGAAGTACTACCTGCAATCGATACAGCAGTACCGCCAGAAGGATTACCAATCTGTGCATAACCCCAACCAGTGCTAGTATTCATGGATACATTAATAACAGATCCAACCGATGAATTAGGAGCTATAGACATGACACGAGCGGGATTTGTAGTAGTTCCAATGATTGCAGTATTGCCGAGAAGATCACATGTAAGCCTTAAAGCGTTACCAATCTGGGAACCAGGATCGGATTCGACCAGTGTAGGACTTGATAGGAAAGAGGGACCACTTCCATTGGCTTCGGCAAAATAGAACTCTTGCGGGCGGCGTTCGGTACAGGATGCTAGGAGAGACATTCTTTTATAAATAGGATTCAGATTTTTATTCGGTCTTAATGTAGTCCCGTTGTGTGTTTAAACCATGCGCCATTGCTGCAGAGTCTTCTTTCATCTCTTCGAGGACTTTCCCATATTTGCCGGATAAGTAAGAATGACGAAGCATACCGGAGCCAACTTTTTTAGCAAAGATTTTATTTAAAATACGCGTTATAGCATTTACTGCCGTAATGGGTACGCCGTCCGCTTCTACCAACAATTTAACCTCTTTTTTCTTTGCTTTAAGTGATGGATGAAGCCGAATGTAGGAGGCTAGGACACTTTGCAATTCGGGGGGAACGTCTACCACTTTCTCAGCCTCGGAGGCGGTCTTACATGTTTTGAATACATGAAAATGCATTTTATGCTCTGATAGCACATAGTAGTTTTTAGAAGTGTCTACCGTCTCAGAAGGATCCTTAACAACATACATTTTAAGATAATCCAGGTTGCGCCTAGGAGGGAGAAGAGTATAGAGAGATAAAACAACATACTTTAATAGGGTGTCATATTGTCGGGAACTTAAATGTTTCTCTTTTGAAAATGCGTCAACTTCGGTTTTTAGTTCTGTATGCTTTTTCATGACATCGGACCAATCGGGCATATGTTCTTTTTGCTTCTCGGTCTTTTCATTCTTTGCATCTTCGGACTTCTTACCCTCTTTTAGCTCCATCATTTTACTATAGTAATGATCATAAGGCTTTTTATATCCTGCCTTTGATTTCATAGCGGTTAAGCCTACAACACATGCAACATACAGATTTGTTTGCGTGTTGGAGGCGTATTTACTTATAATCGTATCAATCGCCTCAATATCTTTCAGAAAGACAAGATTTTTAAATGCTTCTTTATTGTTTAGTACTGCAAGATTTCGGAGGTAGACACCAGCAGAGGATTCGGACAGGTCACGTTCGGTTTTGATCTTCTCGGCAAGTTCGACCATGAAGGGAGTGAAGGACATATTCTTTTCTACTTAGTAAGTAAAAAAGAATATTTTCAAAATGTATTTATTCAAGCTTACGAAGCCAAGGATGAGAAGAGGGAATGACTTCTTCAGCAGGTTGGGCAGGTTCGGTAGGTTGAGCCGGTTGAGCAGGTTCGGGGATTTCTTTTTTGGTTGCTTTCTGTGCCCGTTCTTTTTTGGGTTTTTCAGGAATAACAGGAGTCTTAATCTCTGTTGGAGGTTCTTCGATTGCTACTACTTTCTTAGCTCTTCGCTCTGCCTTCTCTTTCTCCTTTCGTCGTAGATGACATGGCAATTCATAGGTTGGAAGAGGTTCAACAGGCTTACGAATTAAAACTCCATCTTCTTCGACTTCTTCAAATATGATCGGTTTCTTCATGCTCTTCCTGGCTACTACTACGGCTTCCATTCCTGCAGAACTGGCGGAGATGGTTTTTAGCTTCTTAATATCTTTGACAACTCGAGCTTTTCGAGGATGAGAAGCAGGGGGGAAGACATCCTCTCGTAACTTCCTTAAATAAAGCCTTAATTCTGATAAACTCATATTGGATAGATCCTCTTCCATTTGTTAGAGGCTTAGAAAAAAGATTATTGAATATTTGCTAAACCGAACTCTGTCGTAGCTGTTACACTCATAGTACCTGTGCTAAGCTGTCCCCATGCTATGATAGGGATAGACCCAGTCGGTCCAATCTTTGCAGGAGTTCGATAGGATAGCGTGACGGTTTGAGAATGATTAGCACTAGGCATAGATGCAGATTGAATAGGACCCGTTTGCCCTCCTACGGTTATATAAAAATTACCGCTACTATTGTTTGCTCCAGCCTGTATTAAGACTGTACCTAAGCCCCAGGCGTACGAACTCACGCTATTCGATAATATAGTAGAACCGAGAGCCACGTAAGAAGCACCGAGACTGATTGAACTAATTCGGCTTGTATAGGCTGAAATATCGGCGGGACCGGTTGGACCTACTGCACCGGTTGGACCTGCTGCACCAGTTGGACCACTTGTAGCGGCAGCCCAAACTAAAGAACCGCCGGTAGGTCCAGCCGTTAAAACCTGGTTTGCAGTTCCTGCGCTGTTTGCACTATCGCGGATAGTGTTAGCGCGTATGAAGTCCTGCGCAGAATAGCTATAGACGAGCGTAGCAGATGCAGGAGGAACAGACGAAACAGAGGTGCAGGTATTATGCCCCCATAAAATCAGTACAGTTCCAGAGCCTGGTTTGCTTATAATATTAGTAGATCCAGCCACAGAGAATACGCAATAATTAAATGAAAGTGTAGGAATATTAACATTATTTGAAAATTGTACTGCAGTCTTAGCGCTTCCACTTACACCACTTAGATAAATAAAACTGCAATTTGTAAAACTATTTACACTGCCAGGCGTAATGGTATTATTAACAAAAACAATAGCTCCAGCGGATGCAGATCCTGCGGCGGTGAAGTTTGTACCTGAAGCGTTTACGGATGAATTACCGCTAAACAATGAAAGGCACGGGCTCGTTGTATTATTGACCATACTTACCAATGTAAGATTTGCCCTACAGCTTACCAATTGCATACATGCGTTTGCTGTTACATTCTGCGTAAGAATGCAACTATTCAAAGTTATAGACGTGTTGTCGGAAGTATCACCGGTACAGCTTACAGCTGGAGATCCGTAAGAAGTGACATTCACATTTGATAAAAACCAATTCACCTCAATTGCCGATGTTTCAGAACAAACAACATTCCCAACAACGGTAAGCCCTGAAGCTCCTTGCGCTATTGAAGTTGCTGTTGTTGCTCCTGGTATGAAGGATAGGGTTCCAACAATTACAACATCACTAACACCAGAGGGACCAATTAAAAAAGTGTTGTTTCGTGTGACTGTAGGAGATTCGGTATAGGTGCCTGCGGCTATGCATACATTCACGGCTGTGCTGTCAGGTATGGACGCTGTAGCAGCCAACGCCCCACTGATGGACGCAAACGGCGCAACGGCGGAACCTGTACCGGTGGTATCGGATCCATTGACGCTAACCCAGTAGTTATAGGATTGATTCCCTTTGACGAGTCCATAAACAGTTGAGAGACTATAGGGAGTCGATCCCGCAGAATTAGCCACGACATCACCCACCGCGCTAATTGTAGAAGCTTGAAGAGAGGAGGTATAGAGCTGAGAGAAAGAAGAGGGTAAGCCTGTTTTATAAAGTCCACCGGTTGAATCGGCTACAATAAAAGAACTAAGCGCGGTTGTAGTGCTAAGATTTGTAAGTTGCACCAATCCGAAAGGAGTTTCTAACATTATACCATTTGAATTGGTACCAGGAACATTTAGCGCTATTTGAGCACTATCTCCGCCACCGTCATTCCCTAAATATGTTGCGCCTCCATTATTAGAGACCGCTATACTTGATGTAACACCATTGATGAAAAAATAAGGACCGTTTAAATTAGGGTCGCTACTTATCTGGACAATGTTAGAACCCACAACACTAAATGTACCAGAAGATAGATTTATAGTACTATTTGCAGAAATAGAAACATTCCCTATAGGAGCTTCTAAAACTATGTTGTGAGTCCCCTCAGCATTAAAGGAACCATAAGAAAAATCTAAATTGTTATTTCGTCCCAGATATACCCCGCCTACATCGTTAAACATCCCAGCAAAGTTTAATTCTGGCAAATCTGAGTTTTGATTGTTGATCTCTAAAAATGCAGTTGAAAGGCTTTGATCTCCTGCTATTATCTTACCCATTCCTAACGCTGCATCCATTGTAATAGAAGAAGGTCCATTCATGTAAATCGAATCTACTAGTCCACCAATGGAAGAGGTATAAATTTGATTAAAGGTTGAAATTGTAGAACTTGCTGGAGCTACTTGCGGGAACTGATATCCATTGATAGACGAGATAGAAAGAGATGATAGCCCAGAAAGACTATCAGGTGTAACGGTGAAATTATTGATAGAGGAAAGGTTACTAATCGCTCCACCTTGTGCCATAAATGTACAATAGCGCACATCTTCGAGGCGTACGAAGGTTGAAATGTTAAACGGTCCAAGATCAGCATTCGAACCGCGAATGTATAGATCCAGCCCAGATATTGGGTTGAATACAGGGCTTGGCGATATTACATTTGCTGTAAGAGGGTTCGTAAAATGAGTACCAACATTGGAAGAAGAACCATTTATAAAATCAGCCTGTAGATATGTTGTTTCAAATGGCACCAATGATTGAACAACCGAGCCACTGGCGGCGCTCAAACGCACACCGCCGAACCCATAGATATAGACCGTGCCAGGGACTTGCGGGAATACTCCAGGAATCGGACCGGTTACAATCGATGCTATGTTAGTAGCGTAGGCAGTCCAGGATCCTGCAAAGGAAGGAATGGCATTGACATAGCCGGCGGACATATTCACGGCTGCCGCGTTCATGCGTAACGCTGATGTACCGCTAAGAAGTGTGACAGGTAAGCTCCCGCTATACGCCGTAATATCAATTAAGCCGCCGAGGTTGAGCTCTGCGTTGGATGAGCCATAAGCCTGCAACGATACACGCCCATACCCTTCGGCGGCAGTAGTCGGCACATTCCCAGCATACGCGGCTACAGTCACGTTGCCTCCTATGGGTCCTCCCGCCGCTGAAACGGTCACGGTCGGTGTATTGATTGCCGAGTTTGTTGCGGCTGTCACGTTGACATCGGTACCGCTTACATTGGTTGTATAGTATGAACTAAGATACATACTACCACCCGCATGGATAGTTGTATCATAGTATGAATCCATGCTAATGTTACAGGATCCACTAATGATTTTAAGATTTTGCCCCGTGTCTTGAATTGAGCTAACATTTATATTTGCATTACATTGTTGTGTAGCTGTGAATGTGTTTAAATTGCTAAGTTGTGGATAGTAGGACCAATGAGAAGCCGTATCATATACAGCGCCATTTATAGAAGAAACATTGATTGTAGAAGCATTTACAGGAGCATTTAAATTGATACTATTCCCAGCATTGATATTGACATTGCAGTTTTGAGATTGTAGATTTAGGTTAGAAGTAGGAAAGGCTCGAATTGTAGAGTTTGCAGGACTAAGAGCCCAGTTAGCATTTACACCGCCTGAGATGTTAGAACCGTTCCATAAAAGAGAATCCCCGTCGGGGCTTGTTAAGGTTCCATAGGTGCTCGTTTGTGAAAGAGTAATAGAATTAACATGATCCACAAGTCCACCATTTACATTTATATAATTCGTTGAGATGGTTGATACATTCAATACATCCAAAGAAAAATTGACACCAGATAAAGAGGAGATAGAAGCGGTTGAGGCTTCTAACATCGATGTTAGAAGGGAAGCAGTTGCAATAGACGATATAGAAGCGGTAGAGCCTGTATAGGCTCCGCTCTGAATGCTTGAGGCGTTCCGCAATGCATAGCCATTGAAATTGACCCCTGTCGAATTAAGAACAGGATACAACGACCAATCCGATATATTTTGAATACTGGATGCACTTGCTAAAAGTTGATCATTATAGAATAGTTGCCCATCTATACTTTGTAAAAGTTGTGTTCCCGATGCATCGACTAATTGCACCGTTCCATTTTCTGATGGATACAAATACCAATTTTTAGCCGACGATGTTGATGTGTTATTTGCTAAGGCAAAATAGTATTCAGCAGGGCGACCCTCTACAGCTGAGGCAATCAAGGACATTTCTATAATAGTCAGATAAAATAGAAATGAAGCTATTAAGAATCGAACCAGCACAAAACCCGAAAAAGAAATATCGAGCTATATTTATAGATCATCCGACCGGAAGACATAAAGCGATAGAGTTCGGTGCTAGTGGTATGGATGATTATACACTAACACACAACAAAGAACAAAGAGAACGATACAGGGCAAGACATGCAAAAGATCTTAAGACAGCAAACAATCAAATCGGCATTGGAGCTGGTGCGCTGTCCTATTATATCCTGTGGGGGGATAGTACAAGTATGAACAAGAATATAGCCGAATATAAAAAAATGTTTAACTTATAGAAAAGAATGGCAGCATCACGTTTAGGGCTTCCGAGCTATTCCAGCATCGACCATGCATCGACGGTTCGACCGTGTGCAACAAGTTTATTGACCATTAACAGCGATGACAGGTTTAAAGATTATGCGGTGGCAACGGCTACAAGTGACTCGGCAACATATAATATAAGCCCATACAGTTTTACAATTAATAGAGCCGAATCATTGCTACCAGTCCCCCCGACACGATTAGCCATCACAGAAGTAGCTTTTCAATGGGCTATTCCAAATATAACGCCAAACACAAATAGAATATTTGTGTATTATGGCACTCCGCCTGGTCCTTTATACGGTAATTTGATTACAATTCCTGTCGGCTTTTATACTCCTTCAGAACTAGCCGATACATTGCAGGCAAAAATACGCGCAAATGTGCCTGCATTAGGAAGTTGTGAAATAACCTACGGCACCGATTTATCAGGTGCAGCCCGTCCTATATTTACGTATAAAAGTAATTCATTAACTACACTTATGTGTTTTAGTCCAATTACTCAAGCAGAATCTCCTGATATTTTACCAACATTTAAACAATTATTTAACGTACTAGGATTTAATCGAACTAATAGCCCCGATGGTTTTGTGTCGAATGTAGGATATGGGGGTTTAACATTTGCACAAACTATAAACTATGTCGATATCGTATGTACTCAATTAACAGCACTACAGGGTATCCGCGATACATCAAGCCAAAGCATTCGACGCGATGCATTAGCGCGATTATATATTGTTAACCCCTCGGATGTCTCAAATGTATCCTGTGCAGATCCTGCATTTTGTCCCCCTGGTTGTGCACCCTTCACAATTTATAAAGATTATGCGACACCGAAGCAAGTACAATGGATACCAAATCAACCTGTTGGAGGTAGTTTGAAGTTTGAAGTATACGCTGATGATGGTCTTCCATTGAGTGAATATGATTCATTGCCGTTTACAAATTATACAAATTGGAGCATCACGATCCTCCTCAGCGAGAACTAAAAAACCATATCACGATTTGAACTATAAAACTCTAAATATTTTAGGTTTTTATAGTATTAAAAAAATTGATTAAGGGGGTACATGCTTAAAAAGTCACCTCGGCAGTGCCTGCAGAATAGGACAGGGCGGCGGTGTAGTTGTAGATGAGGGTAGCAGTGTAAGACTTAGTAGAATCAGGTACGGTGATCTGGAGATTCACGATACCGTTTGTAATGGGTTTACCATGACATAAAACTTCGGCTTCATGATCTGAACCGGCGACAGGGTTGCCAAAGGGCAGGCTAACATACTGGCACAAACTAGGGGAAGAAGTCCACCCGGTGGCAGCTGTAGCAGTATACTCAGAAGTATTTGCGGCTGCAGGTTTAGAGCCAGTCACGAGTGACCAAATGGCGGAGCTCTTATTCTGATAGTTTGCATAGATCACACCAGCATACAGCACCTGGACAGCATCAGGAATAACATAACGCCCCAAGTTTGCATTTGCAGATGCTATTTCTGCCGCACTAGCACCAGAAGCGGTTCCCTCCTGTAGGTACAACTGAATAGAGTTGCAAAGACCGGCACGGAAGCCAGACGCAGTAAGAGGAATAGAACCAGAAGAACCGCGAGGGATTTCAAATGTAAATGCCTGTTGGTCAAAGTTGAGGGGGGCGCTATACTGATGAGTCATCAGGTTTACGCCAGGCTGAGAAGCCAAGCTCATCCCACGGTCAACGAGCACATGTTGCTCGACAGTCCAATTTGCAACATCAAATGCTACATTAGGGTTGACATCAGTTAAACCAGGGCAAGGAGCGCTAAAGATCTCAGAAGCAGGAGCAAGATCTACAGTAATAACCACCTGCTGAGAAAGAAGATCACCCGCAACACCAAAAGACAAACCAGCACCTTCCTGAGGAGGAACAAAGAAGGAAAGGGGAATGTATGCAAATACAGACTTTGCAAAATCAGCAGGAGCTACAACCTCCTCACCACCGAGAGATAAAATTGCATCTGCCTGGCTCTGAGTGCTTACCATGCGCATATTGCGCTGAAGCATTTGAGCGCCGCTGAGAAAAAATTGTGATGACCCACCTACTCGCCAAGAGCAGCTTCTTACCGCACGGTACCCCCATCCCCTAGGCAAAATACGAGAACCGGTTTGAGCTGCCAAAGTTCCAGCATTGTAGCCCAAAGTTAAAACAATATTTTTAATGTTATTACCTGGGGGAATCACTAGCGTAGATTGTCCCGCGGTTTTATTTGCTAAATCCTGAACATATCGTGTATTGTACTCAACAGGGATGGCTTCAACTTTGCATGACTCGGGGGAGGCATACATCAAATCATCCTTTTGACCATTAAGAAGAGTTAACGCCATAGAACCTCCATGAGATGAATGAGCAGAGGACATTTCTTTTATACATTGGATCAATAAAATATTTTGCATAAATAGAAACAAATGGACGAACTCCCTAAAGTGCATGTTCCCGAGGACATTAAGATGCACACAATACACGCCACCGATTACCCTAAATTAACGCTTCGCCCTCAACCTCGTATGCTCCACGCCTCCTACCCAAAATTAACCACGACCGGACGACCTGCACCGGGCACCAAGCTCATTCCAGGGATGCAGCTTCCGATCCTGTCAAAACATGTTAAACACCCCGAATACAGGGGCTAAAGATCAGCATTTAATTCAGCTAATCGATTTTTAATCCATTCGCTGATATCCTTAGATGAAGGTTCGGAAGCAATAAGCGCTTTAATAGATGCCGAAGCCTTCATTGATTTTTCTTTTGCTATGTCTGCTTTTCGTGGTCGTCCCTTACCCTTCTTTGGTTCTTCATCCATGTTTACCGGTTCCTCATGTGAAAGAGTCGGAGACCGTATAGCATCAAATATAGATGGTTTTCCTATTTTTTTCGGTTCAGATTCAGCAACCTTTGGCGCTATTGGTGATAAATTAAATCGTGACATCTATTAGATAATGAGTTTTAAAACAAAAGCATTTAGTTTAGACATACCAGAGACAGGAGGCTCAAATATTGTAATTGTTGCAGCATCCCGTAGCGGTAAGACCTGCCTCATGAAGTACATTTATAATACATATTTCAAAAAGCATATAACAACACTTTTTACAATGAATCCACACGCTGAGATATACAAAGATCTACCAGATAAAATAATGATATCAGAGCGTTTTCATCCTGAGATCATTCATGATATGTACGAAATAAATAAATTGACAGATAATAAACATGATTTTTTTATAATATCAGATGACTACGTTGATAACCAAATAAAGATAAGTCCAGAGGTGACACGGCTCATGACGATATATCGTAATAGCAATTTATCCTCTTTATTCTCATTCCAGGGAAGAACGCTCCTTTCTGCAGTCGGTCGCAATAATGCCCATTATATTTTGGTAGGAAGACAAAACACGCCAAAAGAATATGAATGTGTTATAAAAGAGTTTTTAAGCGGTTGGCTTCCTGTTGGAATGACCATGGCAGAGATGGTTCGTTTTGTGGCTGAAGCTGTGCAGGGACATCAATTTTTCTTAATCGACAATTTAAAAGGTGAATGCTATTTAACGAAGCTAAGCCCACGACAGGCGGGACTATAATTTATTTTTTCTTTTCAAAAATGGCTTTGCCTCCTCCTGCTTCTTTGATAAGGTCGAGAAGCTCTTCCACTTTATACAATTCCTGTTCCATGTGAGAAGATGCTTTTATTTTTTTAGAAAAGTCTTCTATTTTGTTTGCTTCTTTCAATAGTTCTAAAACGCGCTTTTTCATAATGTTTACGGCTTGCGCGTGTGCTTTTAGTTTTTCTTTGGATTCTCCTGCCTTTGGTTCTTTGCCATTTTCTCCCAATTCTTTGATAGCATCAAACTTTGATAAATCAGGTTTAGCGGTGGCAGCAGCTTTTCGTTTCTTAGCTTCTTCTAAGATGGCGGCTATTACTTTGGCTTTTGCTGGTGTTAG
>Ga0114963_10003156_pt1 | contig 11233 bp, 5 predicted proteins | sample C_131016_EF_Meta_FD_87019 | JGI IMG/M metagenome (GOLD analysis project Ga0114963, IMG submission 87019) | Freshwater microbial communities from Lake Croche, Canada to study carbon cycling - C_131016_EF_MetaG | ecosystem: Environmental > Aquatic > Freshwater > Lake | place: Lake Croche, Canada...
ACCTGAAGCAGTATTAATATTAACGTTTGCACTTAGAGTATAAGAAGTTGTACCTGTTTTTTGTACAATAGATTCAACGTCATAACTCTGGAACAACAATGTGAAAGTTGTTGAAGTTGTGGGCACCACTTGTAAGTTTGAATCTACAGTAATCGTTTTTGTTGCGCCGTTATATGCTGTGATATTTTTTGTATCAGTAACACCACCTGTGTTAATCAAAACGTTCACATTCAAATAAGCATTATTTGCAGAAGAGAATGCACCAGTCACATCAAAGATACTGAAAGTTGTAAGTGTGCCTGTAGATGAAACGTTTCCTGACAGTGTGTTTGCTGTAATGTCAGAAATGTATGCGTTATAGATGTAACTCTTGGTGTTTGATCCTGTACCAGAAACATAGTTAAAATTGCGTATAAATGCAGTACCAACTAGAGTTGATGAATAACCTGTTATACCTGGTGAAGTATTAATACTTGCAGCAGGAACGCAATGCAAATCAACTTGTGGCATTGTGCTAATATCAAAAACGCCATTTGATGAATCTACAACATAGTAATTACCATAATCGGCATAAACAGGATTATTACTAATGTTTGCACTGGTTTGTGCTCTATTGTTTGTGATTTTTAAAGTAGATTGGTTTTCAACTCTATAACCATGCACATATGCAAGACCTTTGCTTATACTCAAATCATAAACCGAATTTGAAACAGTATTTGCTGAAGGTGTTAACTTAAAATCATTAACAATATAGTCACCATTGGTCTCATAATCTCGTTTAGCAAAATAATCATCAATAGTTGAGTAAACTGTGCCATCCACTTGTTTAACAACATTACCATTATTCACACGAACCAATTCAATAAAATTACTATCATTTCCCACAGTCAATGGTAGTTTAACCAAAGTTAATGTAATAACATAACGATCTGCACCTGGTGCTTGATAATTTGATGCTCCTGTAGCAGGATCAAGTAATGAAGAATCACTTACATAATCATAAATTGTTTCTGTAATTTGCAGACCAATACGATTATTTGGAGTATTGCCGTACTTATCTAAAATTATAGTTTGTGGATTAACTTGTACAAAATTTCCAATGTTATAATTTAATCCGGTGCTATTCGAAACTGAATAACCATTCACAACATAAAAAACACCATTTGCAATTGAAGCTGTTGATGATCTGCCAGTAGAACTACTTGTTGTTGTTGACGTTGCAACGGAAGCATAATATGTTGTTCCACTTGTGGTTTGTATTGTCATACCATCAGTAAATTTTTGTCCTGAAAGGTATGAGATAATTAATGTTGGTGGATCACCTGCTAAAGTTGATGTTGAGGTTGATTCGGATGATGCAATAACCTTAGCTAATACAATTCCGGATGCATCTTGAATTATTTGATCTTTAAAGTTTCCAGCAATTATTGTTGTTCCATTAAATGTACCATTCAATTTCAAATAGTAACAATTTTGATTTAGTGTTACTTGTCCACCAGATATTGGAGTATTTTGCGAGTAAATTGCACTTGCAAAATTTGAAATTTGATTTTGTAATATGGTCTGTGATTGTGTCAACTCACGAGCTTGAACTGCCGCTCCGGGTTTAAAAAGAATTCTATGAAAATTTTTAGATGGATCGAAGTCATCGTAATACGGACCTACATTAAAATTTATTGCCATTTTTTTCCTTTAATAACCTAGAATAAAACGAAATTGTTCGATACCATCAGAACTTCTTTGAACACCAGCTCTATTCTCTATATATGTAATATATCCTGAAAATGGTATTAGTGATGGTAATGATGCTGAAAATACTGTTCTAGAAGCACCAGATGTATAACCTGTGATCGATTGTCCAATAACATATGAACCTTTTGTATTTATCAGTTGTAAAACATTCGTAGATGTACTAAAACTCAATACTGTTCCTGAGAATACAATGTTGTTATTGATATCAAATTGTTGAACAACCTCATCAGCAATATAAACGTTACCTGCACCACTAGATAATGTTAATTGTGTCGATGTATTATAAATTGTACCGTTAGCTAAAACTGCGCCACTTGATCCATATATTTGTGGTTGTACCAATAAACCAACTTGTCTATAATTTACACCATCAACAGGTATTTGATCTTTTCCTGATGAATCCTTTTCTGTACCATTAAATTCAACTTGATACATAATGTTACTGCAACCTAATTCTGAAATTGGATCATATGCGTGGCCACCTACAGGAGAAATGGGAGCTATAGCTGTTGCGCCCGAGCTTGTTGGTGAAATAATTGCTAAGTTTGATGAAGTATAAGCAACAATTGAAACGTTTGCGTAAGTATAGTTTGAACCAGCATATCCCGCTTTCACCACAACATCTTTAATTACACCATTTACAACTTGTGAAGATGTTACATTTGCTATTACACCAGACCCATCTCCTGTTACAGTAACAACAACATAAGTATTAACTGGATCATAACCACTTCCTCCGTTCGTCACATTGATAACCTCAATGTCTCCAGAACCCGCAGTAGTCAGATATGGTTGTGGTGTATTAAAACTTGTTGGAAGCGGCATCCAGTTAGAATCCATGAAACTTTTTTTGCTGCCCGCATCAATAGTATACATGTATTTCCATTTGTAATAATCATTATCTTGGTATATGTTATTTGTACCATAAGAACCTGGTTGGAAATAAGGTTCTTGGGTGGAGATTCCACCATTATTATTTGCTAAGCATTTGAAAACTTGGTCATAACGATTTTTAACGTAGAAATTGTTAATCAATAAACCATTTGAATCTTTCGCTGTCAAATCCACATTGTCACTATAAGCAAAATAATTTGTGTTATTTGCCCAATCAATTCTTTGAATGACGGGACGAATATTACTTGTGTTTAATAACTTGGCCGCAAACATGTTTTTAAACACACTTTTTAAGTATTTTTGATCTTGTGTTGGTTGCGTTGGAATTTCAGTAGTATTATCAGGTGCATATGTCCAAGGATCTTCTTTACCTAAAAAAGCATATGTTGTATTGAATACTGAATTTTGAACTTTCGAAACAGGTGCATAGTAATCCAAAATGATTTGGTTTATTTTTGCATTGTTTGTAAGTAAATTTAAATTGGAATATGTTGTCATGGTCTATTTATCCCTTAATTACCAACTCCGATTAAACCCCAATTTAATACAATTGCGTCTGAATGTGAAGAACCGCCACCGGAATCAGAGTTGTATACTGAAATATTAAAACTACCAACAGCAACACCACCAACACACACCTGATATGGATTTGGTGTCGTTACTCCGTTTTGTATAGCGACAAAAGGTATGTCATTAACATGTTTAACATAACTGTTATTGACTGTAAATGTTACGTATCCTTGACCTGCAAGTGCTGCATTATGCATCGTAATTTGACCAGACATTCCGTTTGCAGTAACTGCTGTAGATTTGCTAGTTAATTGTGTTACCATTGCATTTGCAGTTGCAGAACCATACACAAAAGTATTTGCAATAATTGTGTTTGCGTTTACTGTTCCTGTTGCATCATTAACACTAATTGTATTGCTACTAACAATGTTGTTAGCATAAACATACAACATTTGTCCGTTTGTTCTGCCATATGCTTGTCTCAATTGAATTTGTACTGAAATCTTACCATACACAGGATCATTAGATAATACTCTAGCAACTTGAACAACAGTATTTGAACCTGTTGGTGCTACGTTGGAAGATTGTCCTGGTGATGCAGAAAGATATAGAACATCGCCACCAACACCTAAACCAGAAGCATTAAAGTTTTCAACGAGACCAGAAGAATAAACAAAACCATATGCGCCGTTAGTGATACCATTCGAAACAAAACCTGCAACGGTAGCATTTGCTGCACTTGTTGCGTCTGCCAATGCAATATAAGGAATTAAGTTTGCTGTTATACCACCAGTCAATCTGACAAATGAGTTGGCTGGAATTGTTGCGCCTGTGTTATTGTATGCTCTAAAGAAAAGAACTTTTGAAATTGATGGTCTATCTCCTGCAATATCAGTATCTAGCACCAACGATTGAGTATTTGAAGAATACCATAATTGTCCTGTTTGTTGAGAAACAACGCCAGCTTGTTGTGTCCAAAGAATTGAGTTTGCTTGCGTTGTTATCGTTGTTACATTTGAGAAGAAGATATTTCCAAGTAATGTATTAGCCGACAAATTGCCTAATACAACAAGATTTTTATTAAATGTTGCACTATTTGATAAAAAAGTATCAACGGAAATTGATTGGCCTACTGTGTTAGCAATCAGATTTCCACTTAATGTCAATGATTGTAATTGTATGACCGCAGTGTTTTGAACTGATGTATTTGCTTTATTGAATGCTGCCTGACTAAAAACTGCATTGGATGCAATCCAAGTATTTTGAGTTGTATCAACACCTTGAATTATTGTAATATTATTAGATGCGGTATTAGCTGCAGCAAATGCAGCATTAGAATATGCAAAAGTTGCTGCTGCGGTATTTTGTGAAGTTCCGTCTGTGAAAAATATTGGATGGCCATTGACCATCTTAATACCATCACCTGTAATGATAGCAACAATGTTACCCGAATTATAACCACCAGCAATAAATTTAATCTGTGTGTTTGTAGTTGTTGTTCCGATGATTAGATTACCGCCATTTGCTGTTGACGGAACACCAACAGAGTTACCTTGAACATAAAGATAACCATCTAATGGACTTAATGCTGTGCCCAAGTTATTAAATTCCAAACCTGGTTGAACATTTTTATTCGCAAAGCCTAAGTCTGTAAAGTATGCAGCATCAGTACCACCAGAACCTGAATTTGCAGTAACAACAATGTCAGCAGTACCACCATCATCAGTATTAACTAAATTTGTTTGTACATAAGAAGCACCATTCGAAGCGAATTGAGCAACAGTATTCGGAAGAGTGTTTGGATTATTACCAACACTCAAAGTCTCATTTGAATAAAGACCTTGTGCCAAAGTGTGTGCAGTAAACTGGAATGTTTGTGCGGATGGTATATCAACACCAACAAACAAAGTGTTTGATGTGTTTGCATTAATTTTTGTAAATGCTGGCAATTGAGAAATTTTAATTGAACTCATTTTTTTTATCCTATTAGAAGTGTTTGACCACTTTCTGTTATTAATGTGTCTCCGGTTTCTGTTCCTAATTCTGCAAAGTACTGTGTTCCCACTGGTCCAAATATTTGAACATTGTTATATAGTGAAGTGAAAGACCTACTTACTGATAATAATCCATTTGCTCCATTCTTCAATGGCCCACTTAAAGTTACTGAAGTATATGGTGAATTGAATGTAACTACAGTTTGTGCAGAACCGTTGACTGAAACTGTATCTCCTACTCTTATGGTATCTATAACAGGATATGCAGTATTACTATAAACACCACCATTTACCGTATTGTAACTGTATGTTAATGATTTTATATTTATTACTTGATTATTTCCGTTTGTATGAGAAACCACAGCAACATTAGCAAAATATGTCCAAACATTATCTTGCAATGTTATAGTATTTGCTGTTCCGTTTACAGAAACGACCAAAGATTTGATCACATCTGTTGGTCTTGTTCCATATGTAAAACTTATTACTGAAGAATTTGCAGTGAATATGTTCGCAGCATTAGCACCATATAAATTATTTAAAGTAACAATATTGTTACTTGGTGTAGTTGCTGAACCATTCGAAATTGAAGCGGTTGCAGCAACACCAGCATAGTAACCTAATGTGTGTCCTGAAACCAATGCATCTTTTGTATAGAAATTCACTTTGTTGTTTGAGGTCATTGCAATACGACCAATAACTTTTAGACCAGCAGGATGTAATAAGTTTAATAGAACCTCTCGATACTTTTCAATTTCTTTTGAAACAGTTATTTGATATGTGTAATTATTATAGTCTGTACTTTGTATCACATCAAAAGAACTGGGTTGGCCAGCTGAATCTAGATATTGACCATTACTAATAACCAAACCATTCAAAAATGTTGCAGAACCTAAAGCATTTCCGTCGCCATATGTAATTACACCATTTGCAGAATCAAATCTTGGATCTGTACTGTCATTAGCAAATGTTGTGTTATGGTTTGTTGTATAATTTGAAACTAATGATAATGCTGAACCTGAAGAATCAATTTTTAATGGAGATGAAATTACTGGTTTGGAGTTATAATTATAAACTCTTAATTGGTATATGTTTTTAGTCGAATCTGCGTAATTTTGCAAAGGTAAAATAGAATCAACATAAGCAATATAAGTTGCTGTGTTTATATTTGCACCTTGATATATTTTGTTGCCTCTACTAGGCAAAAGACCTATAATAACATTAGATACAATTAAATCTTGAACTTTAAGTGAAACACTCGGCGCAGAGACATAATCTTCACCATTTTCCAAAATATTAAAAGATGTTATTGATCCAACACGGTCAAAAGTTTGTGAGAATGTAGCACCTGTACCTAAGATACCAGATACACCTAAAATTGCTGTTCCTAAATAAAATGAATTTGCAACTAAATTCGTTGAAGCGTTTGTCGTCAAAATCATACTATTTGCATTCACCACACTCTGAATTGTTCCAAGTATGATATTAGTATTTGAAACTAAAAGGGCACCATTACTAAATTGAGTTAAGAAACTTGTTCCATTACCGGTGACCACATTGCTTGTATTACTTGTAGTAACATTTCCTGTTGCAACATTTGCAACGACCACAGTTGGTAATACGGATTGATAACCCATACCACCCAGTGTTATTTTGTTTAATGTGTTGCTAATATAACCAATAGATAAAATAGCACCATTTGCAGCAACAGAAGTTACGTTTGCATATGCACCATAACCAGAACCACCAAGAAATGCAATTTTGTCATTAGCAGAATAACCAGTGCCTGGATTTATAATTTGAATTGGTGCAAGTATACCTAAATTTGAAAGTATGGTTTGTGAATACACATCGGTCGTATATTCTGAAATTGCTTGTAATGTTGGTTGTGAGAGTAAACCTCCACCTTGGTTTTGAACAATAACAGAAGAAATTGGAAATGTTGAAAATCCAGTAAATGTAAATGCATTTGCTAAAGTTGTGTTTGCATTTGCAGATAAGTTATTTGCAAATTGATATGCTTGTTGTGTGTAAAGACCAGTTGAACCTAAAGTATTTGCACCAGAGCTTCCTGCAATATTACCAATATAATGATTTTGTTTTAGTTGAATACTATCTGTAGGAATAAATGTAACATTAGCAATTCCTGTTGGATCCAATGAACCAACTGTAACAACAGGCGCCTTAGCACTAGTACCTACAATATTTGTGAATTGCATATAGGTGTTTGCACCACCTATTATATTGTTTGGTGTTGATGTAGTATAACCAAAACCACCTGTAACAAGTTGAACGTCTTGCAGACCACCAGAAGTTACTGAACCAACTTGAACTGTAGCTCCTAATGGATTTGGATTTTTTGGATTTAAACCACCATAAACAACAACAGGGTCACCACCAACATAAGTTAACCCTCTATTGTCAGGATCAATTTTTACTTGACTAATTTGTCCAACAATAACAGCTGTCAAACTTTCAGAACCAACAGTTCCTGCCGGTACAATTGAACCGTTCAAAAAATAAACAATTTGATTGTTGGAGTCTACTACAGTAACAGATTCACCAGATTGAAATAGACGTTCGATATTTGAAATGAACACTTCAGTTTTTAAGCCATCAAATATTGCAGTTTCAACTGTAGCTATTGATTTTGAAATGTTACCAAATACACGTAAATTTTGAATTTTTAAAAAATTTGGATCACTTGTAGCCAATTTCAAACTTTTTGCTACATACCATTTACCACTTGAAGCTTTCAATACGGCATCTTTTGTATAAAATAAATCAACTTCAGAATTATAAAGTACTCGGAATAAAAATTGATAAGATGCTGGTGTACCTTTTGATTGATATAACTGTTTTGCTAACTTGATAGCTTTTGTTTTGTCTGCTAATATATTTTGTGGAAAATATGACATAAAGTCATTAACAAAATATTGTAAAAAATCAGATGTGGTTGTATCCACATCCATATTGGTTAATATACTTTTTGCAGAATCTAATGTGTTGTTTTGTTGTTCCATCCACTCATAATATGCCTGCAAAAAAAGAACAAAATTGGCATAGTTTGGATCATCCCTGATAAATTGAGGGAGCTGATACGGAACAAGAAGTGATGTTTTTTGATTACTTTGTATCATTTACTTAATTCTTTTTTGCTGTTGCAACAACATTCACTGCAGCAGGATCAAATGGATCAATTGTTATCAATCTGTTTAGTGTTGAAGAAATGATATTTGTTGTTGGTTTAACTGATATTGTCAATTGACCTAAAGCATTGTTGATTGCATAAGGATTAAAGTTTGTTAATGTGACAACGCCACTAGTATAATCAATTGTTCCTACGTTCGAAGAAACTATAATTTTACCATTAACAGAGTCATTATAATAACTTCTGATTGTTCCATAACGACCTTGTAAATTAACCACTACAGCTGCTGATTGTCCTGTTGTGTCACCAGTACCATTTGTGATTGTTGCTATCGCACTTGTGTAACCTACGCCAGCGTTTGTTACAGTTACAGAATAAAGTTTTCCATTTATGATTGTAGCTATTGCAGTCGCACCTGTTCCATCACCTGTAATCGTAACAGTTGGTGTTACTGTATAATTATAACCAGGATTTATAACAGAAATCGAATCAACACCAACTGTAGTTGTTGGAACTTCTTCAAGGTATACGGCCGATATCGTTGAACTTATATTTGTTGGATTAACAATTGTAATATCTGGTGTGCTTGTTAGTGTACTTGAAAAAACTCCACGCTGTAATGGCCCATTAAATTATAAACTGTATGTTGCTGGTGAACCTATCGTAGGATATATCTTTTTTTGTACATTAATAGTAAAGTCTGAAGATATGATTGATTGGTCAAATGAATTAATTGCACTCAGTAAATCATATGAACTAAAAGTAGAATTGAAAGTATTTAAATTATTACTTGAGTAGTTGTAAATTGCATTTTTAACTCCACTTTGTATATCAGATGCTGATTTAGGTGTTTTCTTTTGGTCATAAACTACATTAGCATTTACTTGAATGTATGTGTAATCCGGATCAACAATAGTTGGTTCAACAGTCAACATACTAATTGGCCTCAATACATTTTCAATTAATAGTTGTTTTTGTGTTGAAGTTAGATTGTATGATCCTTTTGGTTTTAATGAAACAAATACTTGGCCATAAACAGGCGGAACATTTTCTTCTCCGCCCCAAACAGAAACTGCATCAAATGAAATACCTAAATTATTTTGTTGCAATAGGGTAATATAATCATTCTTATTAACTGCACGACCTTGTGCTGAAAAAGCCTTTGGTGCTTGGAATTTAATAGAGTCAATACTTTCTTTATCTTTACCTTGAGATGCTTTTTGAGTTGTTTTTACGGTTGATATTGAATTAACAGAAATGCTGTCCATCAATACAAAATTATTAGCAAGGCCGCCAGCTGCGCCTGATGTTGATATGTAAGTAATATTAACAATGTTGCCATCAGATAGTTTTGCACCTAAGATACCATCACCAAAATATATTTGATAGTTTCCGTTTATTGCTTCTTGTATATAATAAACAGTATCTGTTGGTCCTAATGCCAAGTAATCTGTTGTTTTATTATAAACTTGATACGAATTGTTGGATGAATTTTGTTGAACCGATACCTGTAGTGTCGAAGTATCTATGTTTGCATCCGGTATTTCAAAAATACAATTAGGATTACTTGATGAATTAACGGTAAATTTATAATTTCTAACTACACCTTGCTTTAATACTAATCCATTAAAATTCGCTACGTTGTTAATTACAGGAACAGTAGAACTTGTTGTTGTAACATAATTGTAATTAACACCATTGACTGGCTCTGACAAAAAATTGGTATATTTTGGCAAAGTTAATGTGGTTGTGGTTATATTGTTGACTGTTAAATTTATTTCTGCTCTGGCACCAATAGCAGATTGTGGAACATAATTCATCAATTTTGCATGTGAAATTACAGATGATCTTTGGAGTGCCGAATCCAAAAACATTTCATTTGCAACCATGTTCAAATAAAATGCATTGTACTGTGTGTTGTAAGCTAACACATCCAGCAATGTAGACATGGCTGAACCAGTAAAGTTATAATCTTTGAATGTTGATTGAGCCTGTAGATAATTGATAAAATTTTGTTTAATATTACCAAAATCCAGACTAGAAACTTGAATATTTGTATTAGATGCCATTATCTGGACCTTTGAAGTATTAGATTTACTGTTGATGGTATAGTATTATTTCCAACATAAAAACTCAAACTCACATTAAAAGCGTTTTGATTTTCATTTAACTGAACATTAAGTGAAGATATTGTCACTCTAGGTTCAAAATTTTGAATAACATTTTTAATTTCATCTGAAATAAGACTAGCGGTTATATTTGTTGCTGGTTCAAATAATAAAGTTGTAATGTTTGAGCCAACTGTTGCTTGAAATGGTCTTTCGTAAAAATTTGTTAGCAATAAATTTCTTACTGATGCGATAACTGCTTGGCCATCATAACGCAAAGCAACATCACCTGTAACCGGCACTCGGTTAAAGGTTAAATCTAAATCTGAATAAATGTTTGTTATATTTGCCATCTATTATTTATGAGTTAAATCTGGACAATAGTTTGGGTGTACCAATATAATTATTCAATAAGTAGTTCTCTGTTGCTCCAATGTGACTAAATTGTGACACTTTATGATAGTCATCCATAACACTACGAGAGTTTGCAAAAAACTGTGTATCTTGTGCTGGATAATTGTACATGAGATTGTATATTTGTTGAACCGTACTCAATAATAATTGTGAATCTGATAAACTGATGCTCGTAGTTGGTGGTGAACCACCTCCACCACCTCCTCCTCCTCCGGTTCCGGGAGTAATAGAATTTGCTAAAATAATTGTTACGTTTGACAAAGTTGATGATAATGTATTTAAAGTACTTCCTAATGTGATACTTGTAAAACTACCCATGATTGGTGAATTATTTTGTACACCATCAGATTGATATGTAATATATGATAACATTTTACCAACACCAATTGCTAATTTATAATGTGGTGTTG
>Ga0114963_10003159_pt1 | contig 11224 bp, 8 predicted proteins | sample C_131016_EF_Meta_FD_87019 | JGI IMG/M metagenome (GOLD analysis project Ga0114963, IMG submission 87019) | Freshwater microbial communities from Lake Croche, Canada to study carbon cycling - C_131016_EF_MetaG | ecosystem: Environmental > Aquatic > Freshwater > Lake | place: Lake Croche, Canada...
AAACTGCGGTGAAGAAAACTGCGGTGAAGAAAACTGCGGTGAAGAAAACTGCGGTGAAGAAAACTGCGGTGAAGAAAACTGCGGTGAAGAAAACTGCGGTAACGAAAGAAGCCAAGAAAGTTGCGGCCAAGAAAGTTGCGACACCGAAGAAGATTAGTACTCCAGCTAAAAAAACTATCCCCAAGAAAGTAGTTACCCAAGTGCCCGTGAAAAAAGCTGCTGCAAAACCTATTGCTGCAAAATTGCAAAGTACGACCCAAGGGGATTCAACAACAATCACGGTAACGCCCCGTGAAGTAAATTCTGGTCCAGAAGTTGTCATTGAAGAACGACGTCTAGCCATGACGCCGCCACCACGACCAGTTAGGCACGGTAGAAAGAGCTCTTCGTTAAAGCCGATAAAGGGTGCGCCAGCCCCACTTGTGGTCAACGAAAGTGAGAATCCTTGGAGCGCAGCAGAGCTTAAAAGCATGCGCGCAGAACTGATGAAAGAGTTAACTCGCCTAAAATCTGAGCTTGTGGATGTTGAAGGAGAGATGGAAGACCTCATCGCAGCTGCTGGAGTTGGCGCAGGAGATGATCAGGCGGACGCAGGCACAAAGACTTTTGAACGCGAACACGAGATGTCTCTGGTTTACAACGCCCGCGATATGGTCCTCCAAACCGAACGCGCAATCGAGCGAATAGAGACGAAGACCTATGGTCGATGCGAAGAGTGCTCTCAAGCTATCGGGAAGGAACGTCTTCAGGTATTCCCTCGTGCAACATTATGCATGGCATGTAAGCAAAAGGAAGAACGACGCTGAGTAATTCAGCGCCATCCGATCGCGTTGTCCGCTCTGTCGTTGCGGTAGCACTCGTTGTTTTCTTACTGGATCTCATATCGAAGTCTTTGGCTGTTCGGCTACTTTCCGGAGCACCAAAGAGCATCCTCGGAAATTTCTTGCAGTTTCAGCTGACCTACAACTCTGGCGCCGCATTTAGTATTGGAACTCATGCCAGCCTTCTCTTTTCAATTCTCTCGATAGTCGCTATTGCCGGGATTTTTATCTTTATGAAATCGCTCACCTCGTTACCTTGGGCTGCTTCTATGGGATTGCTTTTGGGCGGGATATTGGGAAATTTCAGCGATAGGTTATTTCGGGCGCCTTTTTTTTTGCGCGGCGAAGTCGTCGATTGGATCAAGATTCCGCACTGGCCGATTTTTAATCTTGCGGATACCTCTATTGTTCTCTCGGCAGGCACCATTGCACTGTTAACGCTCACGAACGTGAAACCGAGGTCTTTTGGTGGTAGATGAATCGATGGATCCAGTGCGCGAGCTTAAAATCGTCTCAATTCCAGAAGGTCTAGATCAAGAAAGAATTGATGCTGCGTTGGCACGATTACTTGGCCTCTCGCGTTCCGTAGTAGTTTCGCTGATCGAGAACCAAGAAATACTGCGTAATGGAAAGCCAGTCACAAAATCAGAGAAGGTTTCGACTGCGGACGTTTTGGAAATTCAAATGCCGGCAGCGAAAAGTGCGCCAACGTTGACCCCCACGCCGATAGAGGGATTAACTGTTGTCTATAACGACGATCACGTTATCGTCATCGACAAGCCCGTAGGAGTTGCAGCCCATCCCAGTCCAGGTTGGCAAGGGCCTACCGTCATTGGGGCCGTTATAGCCGCAGGATTTAATGTCTCCACAAGTGGAGCTGCCGAGCGTCAAGGGGTTGTTCATAGATTGGATGTTGGCACCTCGGGTTTAATGATTATCGCAAAGAACGAAGTTGCCTACTCTCACCTCAAGGATCAATTCAGGGAACGATCGGTCACAAAGGTTTACCACGCTATGGTTCAGGGTCATATGGACCCGTCAGAGGGAACAATAGATGCACCCATTGATCGCCACCCACGGGAAGACTATCGATTTGCTGTGGTGGCAGATGGAAAACCAAGTATCACTCACTATAAATCTCTCGAGCTTTTCCCTGCCGTAACTCTTTTGGAGATTGAACTCGAAACTGGTCGAACTCATCAGATCCGAGTTCATTTCTCTGCCTTGCATCACCCGCTGGTGGGAGACCTGACATATGGCGCTGACCACACAATCGCTGATCGACTCAACGTTCATCGTCCGTGGCTGCACGCTCGTGAGCTCCGATTAACTCACCCGGTATCAGGGGAGCAGTTGGCCTTTCTCTCGGAATATCCGCAAGATCTGACACGCTCATTGGCTGACCTCGAGCTTAATACTCGACAGATTTAAATCAGGTAGTAATCTCACTAACCATGTCTGATAAAGCCGGCTTCGTTCACCTGCATGTGCATACCGAGTATTCCATGCTCGATGGTGCTGCGCGCGTAGAGGGACTTGTACAGGAAGTGGCAAGGCAGGGGATGCCTGCAATTGCCATTACTGACCATGGAAATGTATTCGGAGCATTTGAATTTAATAAACAAGCCAAAAAAGTCGGCGTCAAGCCAATAATCGGAATTGAGGCATATGTTGCCCCGGAAAGTCGCTTTGATAAGAAGCGAGTGAAATGGGCAGATGGTGGCGAGGATGATGTCTCGGGAGGTGGCGCGTATACACATATGACACTGCTCGCCGAAAACAACACCGGGCTAGCTAATCTCTTCAAGCTCTCTTCGTTAGCCTCGTTAGAGGGGTTTTATTACAAACCTCGTATGGATCGAGAGTTATTGGCGAAATATTCCTCCGGAATCATTGCAACCACGGGTTGCCCTGGTGGAGAAATACAGACCCGGTTACGCATGGGTGCGTATAAAGAAGCGATCAAGGCAGCGAGTGATTTGAGAGATATTTTTGGTCCAGAAAATTTCTTTTTAGAACTGATGGATCACGGTATCGATATCGAGACTCGAGTCCGAAAAGATCTCCTCAAGCTTGGTAGTGAACTAGGACTACCGCTACTAGCAACAAATGATTTGCACTACACTAAACACGAAGATGCTGGGGCGCACGAAGCGCGTCTCTGCGTTCAGTCTGGTTCAACGATCGCCGATCCAAAGCGTTTCAAATTTGAGAATAGTGAGTTCTATCTGAAAAGCGCCGAACAAATGCGCGAACTCTTTAAGGAACATCCTGATGCATGTGACAACACTCTGCTGATAGCAGAGCGTTGCGATATCACGATGCGTGAAGGTGATAATTTGATGCCCCAGTTCGAAGTACCAGCTGGAGAGAGTGAAGATTCTTGGCTGACAAAGTTGGCCAACAAGGGGTTGTCGGAGAGATTATCTGGCGATATTCCAGAGAACTACCAAGCGAGATTGAACTACGAACTTGAGGTCATGATCAAAATGGGCTTTCCGGGATACTTCTTGGTTGTAGCCGACCTCTGTCATCATGCCCGTGAGGTAGGCATCCGCGTTGGCCCCGGTCGTGGTTCAGCTGCAGGGTCTCTAGTCTCCTATTGCCTAGGAATTACCGCATTAGATCCGATCCGCCATGGATTGCTTTTCGAACGATTTCTCAATCCAGAACGTATCTCTATGCCTGATATTGATTTGGATTTCGACGAGCGTCGTAGATCAGAGATGATCGCCTATGCCACTAATAAATATGGCGAAGACCGTGTTGCTCAGATCATTACTTATAGCAACATCAAATCGAAGCAAGCGCTGAAAGACGCTAGTCGCGTACTGGGCTATCCGTATGCGATTGGTGACAAGATCACCAAAGCATTGCCTCCAACAGTAATGGGCAAAGACATCACCTTGACCGGAATATTTGATCCGAAGAATGAACGATACGGCGAGGCGGGAGAGGTAAGAACTCTCTATGAGACCGACCACGATGCGAAGAAGATTATCGACACGGCCATGGGGCTCGAAGGTCTCAAGCGTCAGTGGGGCGTTCACGCAGCGGGAGTCATACTCAGCAAAGAACCTTTGCTCGATGTCATACCGATTCACCGCAGAGAATCTGACGGAGCGATTATTACCCAGTTTGATATGGGCGCCTGCGAAGCAACCGGATTGCTCAAGATGGATTTCTTGGGGCTGCGAAATCTCTCAGTTCTCGATGATTGTTTGCTCAACATTAACGCCAATAAAGGCATTGATCTTGATCTCTCCACATTGACGTTGGATGATAAAAAAACCTTTGAACTGCTGTCGCGTGGGGACACGCTCGGAGTCTTTCAACTCGACGGTGGGCCTATGCGTGATCTGCTCCGACAGATGGCACCGACCTCGTTTGAAGATATCTCAGCGGTAATCGCACTCTATCGACCGGGCCCTATGGGTGAAAATTCACATACTGATTATGCCGATCGAAAAAATAATCGTAAACGGGTAGAGCCGATCCACGCAGAATTATCTGAGCCGCTCTCAGAAATATTGGGAGACACCTTCGGTCTCATCGTTTATCAGGAGCAGGTGATGGCGATCGCCCAAAAAGTAGCGGGCTTCTCGCTTGGACGTGCAGACTTACTTCGAAAAGCCATGGGCAAAAAGAATAAGGACATTCTTGACAAAGAATATGTGAACTTCGAAAACGGAATGACAGAAAATGGTTTTGGTAAAGCGGCGATTACAAAACTCTGGGAAACGCTAATTCCATTTTCTGATTATGCGTTTAACCGGGCGCACTCGGCCGGATATGGGCTAGTTTCCTACTGGACCGCGTATTTAAAATCTAACTTTCCTACCGAATACATGGCCGCCCTCTTGACCTCTGTCCGTGATGATAAAGATAAAAGCGCGCTTTATTTGAATGAATGCCGTCGTATGGGCATCAAAGTGTTACCGCCCGATGTCAACGCATCCTCATCTGATTACACGCCGATTGCTGCCGACATTCGCTTTGGATTAACAGCGATTCGAAATGTCGGTGAAAATGTTGTTGATTCGATCACAAAAAATCGAGCCGACAAGGGTCGTTTCTCCTCTTTCGGAGATTTTCTGGCCAAGGTGGATCAACAGGTATGTAACAAAAAAACTATAGAATCGTTGATCAAGGCCGGAGCATTTGATTCACTCGGATCCTCCCGAAGAGGCTTGATGATGATCTATCTCGAAGCAATTGATTCGATTCTCGAAGCGAAGCGTGCTGAAGCGATCGGACAATTTGATTTATTTGCGTCGCCTTCTGATGCAACCGCATTATCCTCAACTGATATTTCTGGCCTAGATCTCGATATTCCTTTGGATGAATGGGATAAGAACCTGCTCCTTGGGTATGAGCGCGAGATGCTCGGACTTTATGTCTCTGACCATCCGCTCTTTGGCGTCGAGCATGTATTGCGCGCTGCTGTAGATATCTCTCTGTCACAAGTAGTGGAAGATTCTGTCGGTCACGACCAGATTATTCGCTTAGGGGGTTTGATTACCCAGGTTCAACGAAAGGTTTCAAAGCAAGGAAATTCGTGGGCAATTGTTTCGATCGAAGATTTAGAAGGTGCGGTCGACATCTCCTTCTTTGCCAGCACTTACCAGGCACATGCGATGGAGCTGATCGAAGATCGTGTGGTTGTCATCCGATCAAAAATTGATAAGCGTGAAGAAACACCCAGGATCACTGCGCTAGAGATGACCACCTTGGATGTCAATGCTGGGCCAGTCGGTCCGTTGGTCATTACCCTGGATTCATCTCGAGTTACCGCTCCGCTGGTAGATCGTATGAAGGAAATTCTCCGCTCTCATCCCGGGACGAGAGAGGTCCACCTCCGGTTAGATAGCGACGGTAAAGAACTGGTGATGAAAATTGACGATGAATTGAGAGTAACCTCCTCACCGAGTTTGAGCGCAGATCTCAAATCCGTTCTTGGCCCTGATTGCCTTGTCTAGCTAGACTCCCATGCCATATTGCAGTGTAAGAAAAAAAAGGATGCATCAACCATGAACTCAAATATCGACATATCAGAGATCGATCTGCGAGGAAAAACGCTTACGCGGGCTCAGGCCAAAAAGGTGATTCCCCGATCAACGGTGGATATCGAGAGCGTGATGGGAGATGTGCTACCAATAATAGAACGCGTTAAGTCAGGTAATGAATCAACTTTGAAAGAGTTGGGCGCCGAATTCGATGGAGTATTTCCTGAACATATTCGAGTGCCGCTCATGGAGATAGAGAAGGCGCTTGAGGAACTTGACCCTAAAATTAAAAGCGCATTAGAGATATCCATTGAACAAGTCCGCAGAGTTCATGCCGATCAATTGCGCCAATCTCATAGCACGGAAGTCACCCCTGGCGGCATTGTGACCCATGCCTGGATCCCCGTTGAACGAGTGGGTTTATATGTACCTGGTGGAAAAGCTGTCTATCCAAGTTCGGTGGTGATGAACGTCGTTCCGGCACAACTAGCCGGTGTTGAAAGTATTGCGCTCGCTTCACCACCACAACGCAATTTCGGTGGATTGCCACACCCAACTATTCTGGCAACCTGTGCATTACTTGGAGTTACAGAAGTCTTTGCCGTTGGAGGCGCGCAGGCGATCGCTATGTTTGCTCACGGAGTCGAAGGTTTATGTGATCCAGTCGATATTGTTACGGGGCCAGGAAACATTTATGTGGCTGCCGCGAAGAGAGCTCTTCGTGGGCTCATTGGAATTGACTCAGAAGCTGGGCCAACGGAGATTGCAATTTTGGCTGACGAAACCGCCAATTCACATGAAATCGCTGCTGATTTAATTAGTCAAGCCGAACATGACATACATGCTTCAGCGGTATTGGTTACGCCATCTCTGGAACTGGCAAGAGAAGTGCAGGCCAAGGTTCATGAAAGAGTCGCTGCGACAAAACATTCTGGGCGAATCGCTCAAGCATTGTCCGGAGTGCAGTCTGCGATCGTCTTAGTCGACTCGCTTGATCAAGGTGTCGAGGTTATCAACGGATTTGCTGCTGAGCATCTAGAGCTTCACGTCGCAGAGCTACATAGCGTCGCCAAACAGATTCGCAACGCCGGAGCAGTTTTCCTGGGTCGATTTACCCCTGTCTCTCTAGGTGATTATTCGGCCGGCTCGAATCACGTCCTGCCTACAGGAGGGTGTGCGTGTCATTCCAGCGGGCTCTCTGTTCAAACTTTTCTTCGTGGCGTGAATTTTGTCCACTATGACGAGCGAGCCTTTCGAGAATTGGCCGATACGGTCATCACTTTGGCCAATGCCGAAGATTTGCCAGCACATGGAGAAGCAATCAGCGCCCGATTTGAGGAGAGTATCTAAATGGTCCAATCACAATCACCATCACAGTGGCCATATTGGCTTCCGCTTCGATCTGATCTTCGAAATATTGACCCATATGGCGCGCCACAGATTAATGACGTTGTTGCCCTCAATACCAATGAAAATCCATTTGCATTGCCGCCTGAAGTCTCTGCGGCAATCGCTGAACGGCTCAGCCAGGTTGTTGTAAATCTCAATAGGTATCCAGATCGTGACGCCGTCACGCTTCGCACAAAGCTGGCGGCATATATTCAAGCAAGTACTGGCGTTGAATTAACCGAAGAAAATATTTGGGCGGCAAATGGTTCTAATGAAATTTTACAAACAATTTTTCTCGCCTGCGGCGGTCCTGAACATCTAGCGATCGGATTTACACCTTCATATTCGGTGCATCCTCTCATCGCTCAAATTACAAAAACACCCTGGTTGGCCGCATCTCGAACCGGTGAATTTACGATCGATGTTGAAAAAGCAAAAAAAATCATCCTCGAAAAATCACCTCAGTTGGTGGTTATCACGACCCCGAATAATCCTTCGGGGACGATTACATCGATCGCTGACATCCGTGTGATTGCCGATGCATGCAGCGCAGTTGGCGCCTTGTTGATTATTGATGAGGCCTATGCGGAATTCTCAGAGGAAGTCTCGGCCGTATCACTGTTGGCAGAATTCCCACATATCGTTGTGGTCAGAACTATGAGTAAAGCATTTGCCTTCGCTGGTGTGAGAACCGGCTATTTTGTGGCGAAGCCCGCTGTAGTACATGCTGCATTACTTACCCGACTCCCTTATCACTTGAGTTCACTGACACAGGCGGCGGCAGAAGTTGCTCTCGATTTTGCCGGAGCGATGCAATCTGAAATTCAGCTTCTAATTTCGGAGCGCGGTCGTGTAGAAACTGCGCTTTCCGAGGTTGGTCTCAAGCCCCTACCAAGCGCTGCTAATTTTTTACTCTTCTCTGGATTTAGGGAAGAATCCAGTGTCATCTGGCAAGCCTTTCTTGACCAGGGGATTTTGATTCGCGATGTCGGGTTGCGTGGCTTTTTGCGAGTTACGATCGGTGCCCCAACAGAAAATGATCGATTTATCGAAGCGCTTGCAAAGATCGCAGACAATTGGAAAGAGGAACCACGGTCCGAAGAAGCACACGAGGAGGAAGAATGAACAATTTGAGGTCCGCCACAGTCGACCGCGTTACCAAGGAATCGCAAGTACATGTTGAGCTACATTTAGATGGAACTGGCGTCATCGATGTTCAGACCGGAGTACCTTTCTTCGATCACATGCTCTCGCAACTAGGAAAACACTCTGGGTTTGATCTGACCGTTAAGACAATCGGCGATGTCGACGTTGACTCTCACCATAGCGTTGAGGACACCTCGCTCGCTTTTGGTCAAGCACTTCGAGAAGCACTCGGTGAGAAATCGGGTATCCGTCGATTTGGTGACGCAGTTGTACCTTTAGATGAGGTCTTAGTTCAGGCAGCTGTGGATCTATCAGGTAGGCCATATTTGGTGCATCGCCAGCCAGAAATTGTTGAATTGATTGGTACCTTTGATACCACTTTAGGGCGACATATCTGGGAATCAATCGTTGCTGAGGCTCGAATAGCCCTGCACGTCAGGGTCTTAGAGGGGCGTAATGCCCACCACGTCTTCGAGGCACAATTTAAAGCGGTGGCACGAGCGCTACGCCAAGCTGTTTCACTTGATGATCGCGTTCAAGGAATACCTTCCACAAAGGGTGTTCTTTGATAGCAATTTTGGATTACGGATCTGGAAATCTTCGCTCCGCCGAACGAGCATTTGCTTTGGCGGGAGAATCTCTGGGTCACGAAGTTGTTCTGACATCTGATCCAGATATCTGTCAATCAAGCGATGGTTTGGTGCTTCCTGGCGTTGGAGCATTTGGGGCTTGTATTGAACAACTAAAACACGTTGGCGGTGATCGCATTGTCATGGAACGCGTTGGAGAAGGAAAGCCGATCCTAGGAATTTGCGTGGGTATGCAAATTCTTTTCTCCTCCGGTTCAGAGAAGGGGAGCCACCAGGGTCTTGGAATTTTTGGGGGAGAGGTGAGTCGAATTTCTGCTCCAATTCTTCCCCACATTGGCTGGAATACCATTGAAGCACCGAGTGACTCCAAACTTTTCGAGGGGATCCACGAGCAATCCTTTTATTTTGTTCATTCTTTCGCAGCAAAAGAACGGGTAGCAGAGGCAATAAGCAGCCACACACACTACGGCGAGAGTTTCATAGCGGCTATCGAACTCGGGAGAACTAGTGCAGTGCAATTTCATCCGGAGAAAAGCGGAGATGCTGGTGCACAATTGATCACTAACTGGATTGGCACGTTAGCAGATGCGAAGTAATGGAAACCGGCTCAGTGAACAAGCGAGGATTTTGATATGTACAACGAACATAACAAAGAGAATTATTTAGAACTTCTACCCGCAATTGATGTTAAAGATGGACGCGCGGTCCGCCTCGTGCAAGGAGAGTTGCGAGCAACTAGTACATATGGTCTGCCGTTAGAAGTCGCACAAGACTTTTTCGTTGCAGGTGCACAATGGATTCACCTCGTTGATCTTGATGCAGCTTTCGGCCTAGGAAATAACGCAGAATTGATTGAAGAGGTAATAAAAAGTGTAGATCTGAGAGTTGAACTCTCGGGAGGTATTCGCGACGATGAGTCCCTCCGTCGCGCCTTGGGTACAGGATGCGCTCGGGTTAATTTGGGAACTGCTGCGCTAGAAAATCCAGAGTGGACCGCTCGAGTTATCGCCGAATTTGGCGATCGAATTGCGGTTGGACTCGATGTTCGGGGTCATACGTTAGCGGCGCGCGGTTGGACGAAAGAGGGCGGGGAGCTATTTGAAACTATTGAACGATTGGATCGCGATGGTTGTGCCCGATATATCCTCACGGATGTGACTAAAGATGGAACGCTTCAAGGGCCAAACTTAGAGCTGCTGCGGGAGGTCTGCGCTGCGACCGATAGGCCGATCGTTGCGAGTGGCGGAGTCTCCACTTTGGAGGATTTGGAGAAACTACGTGAATTAACAGTGATCGGAGTGGAGGGTGCCATCGTTGGTAAGGCGCTTTACGCCGGCGCTTTCACGCTTGAAGAAGCGATTCGAGTGACATCCTCATGATCATCGAGAAGTCGAAAAAGCTATGACGCTCGCGAAACGAATCATTCCGTGCCTGGATGTAGCAGCTGGCAGAGTTGTGAAAGGCGTTAACTTTGAGAATCTGGTAGATGCCGGCGACCCGGTTGAGCTCGCGAAATTTTATGGCAATGCCGGTGCAGACGAACTCACTTTCTTAGATATTTCGGCATCGGTTCAGGAGCGATCCACAACACTGGAGATGGTCGCGAGAGCAGCAGAACAAATTTTTATTCCGCTCACGGTTGGTGGCGGAGTCCGGACGGCGTCCGATGTAGATCAGTTACTTCGCGCAGGTGCAGATAAAATTGGCGTGAACACGGCCGCAATCAAACGACCTCAATTGATCAATGAGATTGCTGATAGATTTGGTGATCAGGTATTGGTTTTATCAGTCGATGCTCGTCGAGCGAGCACTCCCTCCGGCTTTGAGGTGACTACTCATGGCGGCAGATCTAGTGCGGGCCTCGATGCCTTCGAATGGATCATTGATGCTAGCGGACGTGGTGTTGGCGAGATTCTTCTCAATTCGATGGATGCCGATGGCACCCGTAGCGGTTATGACCTAGAGATGATTCGCAAAGTTCGGGAGATTACCCAAGTTCCGTTAATCGCGAGTGGAGGTGCAGGAAGGCTTGAAGACTTTGGCACGGCCCTCGATGCAGGTGCCGATGCACTGTTGGCGGCCAGCGTCTTTCATTTCGGAACGTTCAGCATTTTTGATGTAAAGAACTCTCTGGCCGACCGTGGATTTATTGTTCGTAGATAGTCCGGTTACGGCAGAATGGGTAAATGAATATCCCAACAGAGATTTCCAAACATTTTGAAGACTCGGTACTCGTTGCAGCGATCGCCCAGGATTTCACTACCGGCGAAGT
>Ga0114963_10003160_pt1 | contig 11222 bp, 4 predicted proteins | sample C_131016_EF_Meta_FD_87019 | JGI IMG/M metagenome (GOLD analysis project Ga0114963, IMG submission 87019) | Freshwater microbial communities from Lake Croche, Canada to study carbon cycling - C_131016_EF_MetaG | ecosystem: Environmental > Aquatic > Freshwater > Lake | place: Lake Croche, Canada...
ATGTGGCTCGGTTGTCGATTGCGAGCCCTCTTATTGCGGTTGAAAATGCTACGAGACTGCCACCGCCGGGCTCCCCCACCGCAGGTATTACGTTACAATCCGCCATAAACACATTAATCACTCCTGATTCCCCTCCTATTATTGAATTAGTACCATACAGAGTATACAGGTCATCATTGATCGTATTTATACTTGTTAGTAAGGAGGTGATGTTGTAAGATGCTAACCGATTGAATGTCGCATTCGTCGTATTAAACCCACTTACATCTGTGCCCGTCGTTACCAAGTTAAAGAACATGTTAACGGGGCCGTATGTATTCAAGGCTTGGGGTCCAACCGCTTGGAGAAGCTGAATTACAATTCCAAGATCCTCGATGAGGGATGAAACGGTTGCGGCGATACTATTGTATGTGGACTTCAAGCTTGCTACTCTCGACACTAATGTATTTAGGAGGCTTACAACGTGATTCGTCCTCGTATTAGGAGGATTAGGGATGTTAGGCAAAATACCGACGAACGGTGCGGCATTGGTGCTAGCATCCAATACCATTGGACCCAATGACTTCAGAGCATTATAAAAGAGCATCAACTTGTCCAGGGCCGTGGTGATGGAGGTGTACCTTGTTTGATAATTGGATGTACGTAGGAATTTGGTCAAGGTGGAATTTGAGAGAGCCACCGTCTGATTTGCACTGAGATCCACGTAGGTTATATTTAAGGATGGATCGATCCCTTTTACGAGGGTCGAGGATCCATTCACCGTGAATGTCTGATTCGGTCTATTATCCATCAAATAGGACCACAAGGATGAATCTAATCCTGTGGGATCCCTGAACATCGTGACATCGCAGAGATAGTTAATATTCTTCAGATTGGGACATCCCAAGAAGTATCCTTCGCCCAAACTGGTGACCGTAGACGGAATGGTGGCCTGAAGGAGCCCCGTGTTCGCGAAGGCGAAATCGCCGATGGAATCCAATCCTTCCTGGAAGCCGAAGGTCTGGAGACCCGTACAGCCGAAGAAGGCCCCGTTACAGATATCCGTCAGAGGCGCGTAGGTCACGGAATTGAGCACCGTGTTGTTCGCGAACTGATATCCTGTGATCTTCTGCGGCGTGGTGGCCGTGATGTTCAGGGTACGGAGAACAGGAAAGTTGGAGGCCGTCAGCGCTCCAGAAAAGCCGGTGAGGGTCAGACTCTGGAGACGAGTTACGGATCCTGACAGTAGGTTCGTGGAGGTTACCAATCCGGTGCCGGTGATGGACACGGAGGTCAACTGTCCCAGATTCGACAAACTGGAGGCGAAGGCGGGAACGGCAAACGTTATGGGGTTGGCGGCTTGGACCACCTGGATCGTATTCAGAGAACTGTCGGACGCGAAGGAGGAGGAGGATACAGAGGATATGAGATTACCAAGGTTCACGGTTCTCAACGCGGGACAATTGGAGAGTATATTATTCGGCAGTGACATGAATCCACCAGACGTGGTCAAGGTTTCCAACTTCGTCAATCCGCTGAAGGTCGATGTGATACTGGGGCATGAATTGGCGACGAATGTCAGTGACACATCCTTAAGAGAGGAACAACCACCAAAGAGATTTTCCAAGCTGTAGACCCTGGCAGTTCCAACGATGGATCCAATCGTGACGGTCTGGAGGGCCGAACAACCGCTGAACTGATTCGCCTGGAGTGCAACGGCAAGTCCGGTGATCTTCACGGATTTGAGAGTCGCCGCACAGGTGACACCTGAGGTGACAATCTTGTCAGACGAAATTATGGTAAGATCCTCCAGGACTGTGAAAGGATTGAGGGCGAAATTTAAGGAAAATAAGGTGCCGCCGGTGTTCGTTATCACGATGGTCTTCACACCGCTACAGCCGGTGAAGGCGGTGGAATCTATGTCGAGACCCCCTACACTGGTAAGGGTGATGGAGGTGAGGCCCGTACAGTTCGCGAAGGCGTTGGCGCCCAACGTGAGACGGCTGGACGATGTGATGGTGAGAGAGGTGAGGCCTGTACAGTTCGCGAAGGCAAAGTTGTTAATGAGAACTTCCGTGTTCAGTGTCAGATTCAAGGATGTCAGCCCCGTACATCCCTGGAAGGCGGAGACACCGATGGATCTCGCGATGTTGAGATTCAGGCTGGTGAGAGCGCGGCAACCGTAGACCGCGTAGTCTCCTACGGAGCCGCTGCCGACGCCGTTGAGAGTCGTCATCGAGTTCGACACGTCGTTGAACATGTACGCATACATCGGTTGGGCCGTCTGCATGATCGTGTAGACACCGCCGGCAGCGGGATTGAACCGATTCGTGGGTGCGATCGCCGAGGCGGGGTTGGTTGTGGTACGGTTGATCCAGTGGATGTTGCCGAAGTAGTAGTTCAGATTGTTTGGGAGCGCGAAATTCGTGAAGGAGGCGATGTTCGTCGGTAACACGAGGGATGTGCCCGATGGATCGAAACGGGCCGTATTGGTCATCCAGGTGGGAAGGGTGACACCGGCATATGGCAGAATCTTCACGAGACCTTGGACGGGGCTGGTAGGAGTGACAATCGCATTGATACTGCTGGCATTGCTGATGGTCGTGGTCGACGTGGATTGCGTGTAACGGAGACCGCTGTAATACCAGTTGAACACCGAGAATTGGGGAAAGCCGCCTGGGGCTCCTCCTGGAATCATTGGATACATTCGAGGAGTTCCAGTATAGGTGGGAGTTGTGTCCCACACATCGGAATGGACCGGCAGATTGAAATTATACACGGCGTAGATCAGTAATTTGGAAGGAATTCCGGTCAAGGTCGCGGGAAAGGTCAAGGTGGTCGACGCATTGATGGCCGAATTTTGCGTGACAGAATACGGTACAACATTTTCGGGCACAAACAAAACCGATGCCGCGACGTCGTAGTTCGTGTAGAATATGCCTCCGTAGACCGTGACCACTTGATTGCTGATGGCCGTCGCATACCTCATCCGTGGGGGAGAGCTGTTACTCAGTACATAATTGGGATCCAGAGAGCTGTACATGAAGTAATTGAAGTTTCCGTTGGGACTGTCTGTTCCGTACTGTAGCCTGACATTCGCGGGAAAGGCGTTCTGACAGATCGTGAGGATCTGGGTATCCGTGAATTGACCGAAGGAGACATCCGTCGCATTGGACGCACTGAAGTAGTTGGGAGGCACATACTGTGTCAGAAGGGTGATCGCGATCGTGCCGCTGGCCGGATTGTAGACGGGCGCGGCCGGTAACAGAATATCAGGTCCGTTGATGTTGATGAGCCAGGGAGCGGGCTGGGACAGTTGGATGTTCGCACCGGTGACCGCATACGTGGGTCCGGATCCATTGAAGGTGATCTGGCTCATGTTGCCGAACGCGGCGGCGTCGATTCGGATGAGCGGCGTGGGATGGTAGAGGGAGACAGGTGTGCTTGGAAAGACAATGGAACCGTCCGTCGTGGTGGGAAAGTAGTTGGCGGGAATATACGTGGAGGCGGCATCGGTGCCGTACTGACTGAACTTGAGGATGGATGACAGGGCGCGGGCCACCGGCAGAAACATGATCAGATAGGCCGCACCTTGATCAGAGGTGGCTTTCGTGGCGGACAGATACATATCGTAGGCCATCCAACACATCGTGATATAGCGCATATTCGGTCGGATCGCGACGGTGGCACCCGCGTTCTGCGCCTGGAAGGCGGCCAGAGTGCTGGGATTCGCCACGAGACCGGCGATGACACCTGGAGCCGACCTCACGGCGGCAGCGGCGGCCGCCGACGCATTCGAAGAGATGTCGATCGTGGGACCCGACAAGACTGTGCTAACATACTGGGCCAGAGTGCTCCCACTGAAGCTGTTGTAGGCATTGGACAGACGCCATGCTTGGGCCGTAGCACCACTGAGATCCGCGGCCGCGACTCCATTCGTAAGGGACGAACTGTTGAACAGTGTCTGGAGAACCGGCACGGGATTGGCCGACCACCAGCTGGGATAGACCGGAATCGCGGTAAAGGTTGTGCTGGCCTTGTTGGATTCCGATCCATTCGCACTCATAGCCGATATCTGAACCGTGTAGGATGTGCCTGCCGTGAGCATTCGCAGAGTACAGTAATTGTTGTTATTTACGGAACTGTCCGTATTGAGATTCAGTCCCTGGGTCTCCACCAGGCTGCCGTTCAGATAGACCTTGTATCCCGTGACGCCCACGGATGAACCGTTGGGGGGAAGCCAGGTGATCGTCGCACTGATGTTGCCGAGTGAGACATCGGTAATCGTGGGAACGATGTTGGTGTTGGTGATCGTGATCGAGGCGGCCACCGTGTCCGCACCGCCATTCAGCATGTTCTTACAGGCGACGGTTACCTCGTTGGACGCCGCGGGCAGCTCGGCGAAACTCATGGAATACTGTGTCTGGGTGAGGCCCGACACATCTAGGATTCCGTTGACAAAGATGTCATATCCCGAAAACAGATTGGCGGAGATATCCTGAGGAGGCTGCCAGGTGAGAGCGTAGCCGACGCTGGTCGAACTCTTCGCGAGGGATCGTGGCGGTTTGTTGGCCAGCGTACTCGTGTAGAAGGGACTGCCATTGAAGGCGTTCAGACCCAGAGATGAGATTGCGGACTGGGAACTGAAGGTGACGTTGGACAGAGAGGTGGTTCCCTGGAAGGCGGAGGCGCCGATGCTGGTGACATGGGGAATCTGGAAGGCGGTGAGAGCGGTACATCCTTGGAAGGCCGAGGCGCCGATGCTGGTGAGGGGGGAGGTACTGGAGAAGGTCACGGAGGTCAGAGAGGAGCTTCCTGACACATCTTTGAACAGATTCGCGGGAATGGATGTGACGGCATTTGCCAGGTATACGGACTCGGGGTAATAGTTGGCGAACATGGCCTTGTTGAGAAGTGCGCAATTCACGGTGACGGATGCCAGAGAGGAGCAGCCGCTAAACGGGGCGGTGCCGACGGTGGTTACTAGAGAAGGATAGGTGAAGGCGGTGAGCGCAGTACAGTTGCTAAACGCTCCGCTGTAGATACTGGCAAGACCAGAGGACGCATCGGTGACCACCGATGCCAGAGAGGAGCAGCCCTGGAAGGCGTTTGTACCGATATACGTCACACTGTTAGGAAGCGTTATGGAGGTCAGTGCCGTACAGCCCTTGAACGCAGATCCGTTAATGAGCCCCACAAACGAGGGAGCCGTAAAGGTTACACGGGTCAAGGATGTCTGATTCAAAAAGAGAGACCCTTGAATCGAAGAGACCTCGGAATTGGAATCAAAGACAACCGACTTCAGCAAACAGTCCTCAAATACACTCTTCACGAGAGTTACGCTGTAACGATAGATGAGATCCACATCATAGCAACCAATGAAGGGAGATGTCCCAATGGATGTACTCGCTCCTGAGGGAGCTTTCATGGGGGGAAGGACAAGGGATCGAAGACTGGTACATCCTCCAAGGGCGTAATTGCCCAGAATATACAGTTTCGATGTGATGTTAAAGTGTATGGAGGCCATCGATAAACAATTGCCGAAGGTGGAATCGCCGATCTCGATGACGGAATCTGGAATATTGATGCCGGTCAGAGCCGTACAGCCGTTAAAGGCGTAATCGCCGATCTTCGTGACGGTGGGTGTGTTTGCGAAGGTCACGGAGGCCAAGGAGGTGATGTTTTGGAACTGATGGGGAAGGATTTCCGTGACGGCTGTCCCCATGATGGCGCCGACAAGCTGACAGTTGGCGAACAGAATCGCGGATGAGACGTCGCGGATGACGCCCAGAAAGGTCACGGTCAAGTTCACGCAGCCGTCCAGAATGTGGGTGCCGATGTTGCTGACCAGAGGAGGCATAGCAAAGTTTCTGAGCGCGGTACAGCCTGCGAACGCGGAGTTGCCGATCGTCGTGAGTTCCGACGTTGCGTTAAAGATCACGGACGTGAGTGCGGTACAGCCTGCGAAGGCGGAGGCGGCGATGCTCGTGACGGAGTCCGGAATGGTAATGGAGGTGAGGCCGGTGCTTCCTTGGAAGAGAGATGCCGGAATGCTGGTGACACTGGAACCCAGCGTAACGGAGATCGCTCCACTTCCAACCAGAGAGGATGGAGTCGCGGCCAGATCACCATTCAGTGTAAGCCTGACATTGCTTCCTTCAAACACAGTATTAGGAGCGGTGACTACGGATGCGGGGACCACGACGGAAAGAATTGTTCCAGAACCGCTGAATGCGTACTCTCCCAGGGATGTTATGGAATTGGGAAGGGTGACCGAACTGAGATATTCGCAGCCTTCGAAGGCGCTATCTGGAATGCTTGTCAGCGTGGAGCTTGAACTAAGTGAGGCCGAGGTCAAGGAGCCACAGCCGCTGAATGCATAAGGTCCCAGAGAGGTGAGATTGCTCGGGGTAGCGATACTTGATAGGCCACTCCCTCTGAATGCCGAGTCGCCGATCGTTGTCACGGAGGAGGGAAGCGTGATCTGTGACAGTCTAGTACACGTACGAAATGCGGAGTTGCCGACGGTTATTAGAGACGAACTCGCATCAAAGGTCACACTGGATATCGATGTGGTTCTAAACAGAAAAGCAGGTATTGTCGTTACGGAAGGACCGATGTGTACCGATGCGATCTCACACCGATTGAAGATATTCGATGTGGTGAAGGATGTCGCCGTCGAGTTCCATGAAATATCCAGATTCGCGGTGTTATAAAACACGTCTGTTCCAAACGTCGTAACCGATTCGGGGATCGTTATTTGTCGGAGTGAGGTACAATTCTTGAATGCGGAGTTACCGATGGTGGTGAGTTGCGGCGATGTGCCGAAGATAACGCTGGTTGCGTTCGTGAACGAAGAGAACGCGTTCGCGCCGATCGATTGTACTCCATTCGGAATGAAGATTGTCGTGAAATTTGGGCCGTTGCCCCCCATGCCCGCAACAAGGGCGGCCGTGATCTCGGTCACCCCACCACCAGGAGACCAGGTACTCATTTTATACAGTTGACTCATATTTTAACCGAACAGTTATCCTTTTTTAGTTGTGACGATCGCTGGACTTCGAGTATTGTGGACGCGGTACTTATTAAAAATCGGGTTTGGGGGCGGGGGCCTTGGTCCGGGGGGCGAATGCCGGGTACCTTTTGGGGGCGGCGATTCTTTTTCGAGCCGAGCGCAAAGGGATCCAAACATGCGATGTTGGTCTGGCTTTCTGGGCTGGCTGTGCTTTCTAAAACGAGCCTCTTGGAGGGGTTCCTTTCAGAATGTGTTTGTGTTTTTATGCTACTCCGTCGCTTGCTCCTCAGCCAATTTACGCCTTGAGGTTGTCGAGCAGGTCGCCAGCAAGGCCACTGATGCTGCGAACAGTGAACTTGAACGCCACCTTGCGGCTAGCAATGGAATAGTTGACCACCGCAGAGCTGCCGTAGGGGCTGGCAGAGCCGCCCGCAGTAGCGGTGGCACCGGTATCAAGGTTAGAGCCGGCGGTCTTCGTGACGACACGTGCGACGGCCGCCTCATCTACCTGAAACACGAAGATGATGCTGTCGCCACCCTTCAGAGGGAGAGCAGATGTAACTGTGTCCTCGCTGGAATCCATGTAGAGCGCATAGTTGGACTCGGGGAGCTGCTGGGCGAGGATCTCGCACTCCGCGGCGTCGAGCTTGCCAGCCATGTCGGCCGCACCGTCGGCGTAGCCGACGGTGTTGCTGAGAGACCAATCGCTCTCCAGGAGGTTGGGGATAGAATCCGTGAAAATACGCTTGAATCTGTTGACCATGCCGTTGTAGATCGCATCCTTGAGGTTGTGGCCGACCGAGTTGTTGGACGCATCGCTGCCGCTGGGGTCGACGAACTTGCTCTGTGCCGTGCAGATGGCACTGGCCATGTTGCGCGTGAGAACATCCTTGAAGTCGCCGGAGGCGTCCAGGATGGCAGAGAAGGTCGCGCCGCTGCCGGAGATGGTGAAGGCGTTTGCGAGCTTGGTGGAGTCCGTGTGGGACAGGGCCTGCTCGTAGAGATCGTCGTAGGCGACGGAGACGTTGACCTGCTGGAGGGTGTTCAGAGCGGCCTCACCGGAGGCATCCATAGCTCCGACAGGGCGGGCGACGATGGTGGAGGCTGCAGACTCGGTGTGGCTGGTCACTGCGTTAGGCATGTTTATACTCATGCCGTAGAAAGAAATCGGTCGTTTGGCTATTTTTAACGCAGTCCAGTCATTTTCAGATCGATCATTTCTTTCAATACGGCCAGACGCGAGATCGCCGTTACCTTCCCTTGAGGTCCCGCGGCCTTGAGATCCGTCAGAATTCCCGTGGCTTGTTTCATGAACGCAAGGGTCTGGGGACCGGAGGCTTGAGACGCCGGAAAAGCCGGAAAAGCCGGAGAAGCCGCCTGAGTCCGAGGGAATCCATAGATGGGACTCGGCATCTTATCTTACTCTTTGTATAGAGGATGTATCGTAAGGATCCACGGCCTATTTACGGTAAGAAGTGTATCGAACCATGTACGACTTCAGCGTGTGATTATACACCGTTTATGCTAGCGCTCGAAACCCTCACAGAGGCGATCAAAAGCGTTGTGGCGGAGTTCTTTCCAGCGGTCACGGCTAGAGCCCGTCTCATCGGAGAGATGGAAGCAGTTGCGAGTATGCCTCCGATGATGTTTACGCGATTGTACTGGGCGAAACAACACCCTGGTCAGAAGTGGACGAACACCGAATTCGAACAACTTGAACTCATCGACATTTACTTACAGTTTCCTCCTCTTGATTGGAAGGAAGACTATCTCATCAAGGTGACGTTGCCAGATGTGTCGGGATCCACGGTAGCCGTTCCTGCCGTTCCTACCGCTCCTTAAAAAGGCTCGGATCTCTCAGAGAGAATGGAGCCTGAGGCCACCATCTTGGATATCCCTCTGCCTCTTCGGGCCAATGACATCACCAAACATATCATCAACGTCGATAGTCGTTTCCGTGATACACCGGGTGCCAGTACGGCATCGGACTTCTTTCTGACGTTGTCGACGCCCGTCCGCAATATCCTCCGGGTGCGCATTACGTCGATCGAGTTTCCCAACAACTACTTCATCTTCACGACGAAGAGGAGCAATGTCAGTTTCCAGGTCATCTATGGCTCTGGGTCCACCAAGGAAATCACGGTACCGGATGGCAATTACAGTGCTTGCGAAATGGCCGATACGATCAATGCGATGTTGGATGTGTCGGGCGGACCGTTGACATGGCTCTCTGTCGCCTTCGACGAGATCACCGGCTCCTTTACCTTTACTGGCAGCCAGCGATTTGCCATCAATACCGTGTATGGCTCCATCAATCGCCCCTTCGACTACGGTCTCGGCTTCAATCTGGGATTCTCGCGCAAGAGTCATGCGGCTTCTGGTTCTGGGAGCAGCTGGACCGTGACATCCGATGCGTGTGCGAACTTCGCCGGAGACAGTTACGTCTTTCTACAGCTGAATGATTATGGATGTGTCCGACAAACCCTTCAGGTCTATGACTCGGCGGGGCGGAATCGTGTCGAAGCCACCGGATTTAACGCTCTGGCGAAGGTGGTTCTCCGTGATCCCAAGAATTACATGAGCTTTGATGACTATGCCAGCCAACACGCGAAGGAATATGTGTTTCCGAATCCCATCGATCTCAATCGTATGCATATTCGGGTCCTCGATCCGTATGGAACAGTGATGGATTTGTGCTCCGCACAATGGAGCTTTTCCATTGAAGTGCTGGAAATCAAGAATCTCACGATGTATAATACGGTTCGTGATTCGATCGGATTACAATATATGTAATAGAGATGTGTAGCTGTAATAAAGCACGACGGGCTCCTGTTCCTTCTGTGGCTGTGGGAGCTGTCGGACGACCGGCGCCTCGTCTTGCTTTGCCTTCTGCTTCTCCTTCTACGGAACCTACCATTCCGACGGTGGATACCTCTGTCTGGGGTGCCCCTCTGTGGCGGGTTCTCCATACGGCGTCTGTGGCGACTACATCGCGTGATCGTATCCGGCTCTGGAGAACTCTGATTGAAGCGCTCAAGACGGATATTCCCTGCCCGGACTGTTCTGCCCATTACAATGCGTGGGTCTCACGCCATGGACTCCGATTCAGTCTCATTGGAAATGGAATTCGAGGACCGATTGTCCGTTGGGTTCTCGACTTACACAATGATGTCAATCAACGTACGGGCTCTCCTTCAGGGGTATGGACCGTCAAACAGGTGATGGAGACCTATCGGGATCTGGCGGGAGCGTCTGCTGCTCTGTTGACCCTTCAGGGAGTCATCGGTCCCAAGGCGTATGAGGCGGCTTCCGCGCTGCTCAGATCCCTGTAAGGGCTTCTTGGTTGGATTGCTTTTGGTTTAAAAAATGGCCGGAACCGGTAGTGATGTCTCTGACACCTATACCGTCGGAAATGCGTGTGACCACGATGTCGATTGATACGCGGTTTGCCGATCAGGTGTATGGCACGACGGCGGATTTCATGATTCGCATGCCGGCGACGATGCGCAATGTCGGGCGTGTGGCTCTCACGAGTACGGAAATTCCGCAGGTGGCGTATGTCTTTTCTTATTTGGCTGGCAACGTGAACTTCACGGTTGTGGACATTAGCAGCGGTGTGACGACGGCGCTCGATATCTCAGAGGGGAACTATACGGCGGCTGAGTTGGCGGCGGCTGTTACGACGGCCATGGAGGTCGATGTGTCAGGAGCGCTTGTCTACGACGCGATCGGCAATCGCTTTTCCTTTGAGAATACGGGAGGTTCGGCTTACACCGTGGCCCTACAGTCGTCGAATGCGGATGTCGCTGCTCGGGCCAAGGATTGGGGACTCGGATACAATCTGGGCTTTCGGGGTCATCTGGTCACGGTGGTCTCATCGCCTGTCGGTGGAACTGCGTCGCCTTCCTTAGGGGCTCCCGCGTATCTGCTGCTCCAGCTCCAGTGTCCTGACATGATGGAAAACACCCTTCATCGCTTGGCCGATGGCTCGTTCGTACAGGCGTTGGCGAAGGTGGTGTTGCGACCTGGGATTGGCGGTGGGTTCTATGAGGTTCAGTATGATGATATCCGCAATGGGCTGCGGAAGGAAAACGTGTTTGTGAGGCCGACGGCGATGACACAGTTGCGCATTCGATTGTTGGATGCGTATGGCGTGGTTGTTGCCATGGGAGACACGGACTGGTCGATGACTCTGGAATTCACGGAGGTTGTCAGCCTTGGCGTAGCG
>Ga0114963_10003161_pt1 | contig 11217 bp, 11 predicted proteins | sample C_131016_EF_Meta_FD_87019 | JGI IMG/M metagenome (GOLD analysis project Ga0114963, IMG submission 87019) | Freshwater microbial communities from Lake Croche, Canada to study carbon cycling - C_131016_EF_MetaG | ecosystem: Environmental > Aquatic > Freshwater > Lake | place: Lake Croche, Canada...
ATGCCGGTGCTTTTGGAAACAGCGCCAATGCGAAAAAGAGGCGTTGACGAGGAGGCTCGTGAAAATGGTGTATAGGTCAAAATGGCTTGAATGAGTAGATATTGCGTAGATTTTATGCTGAAAATCACGTTAAAGATGATTTTTAAAAATTTTGCGTAGATAAATAGCGCAAAATGCTACTCAATTAAAGCCTCGTGATAAAGCACCTTTGACCGAAGAAAAAATGCCGATGAACCCCAGTACCCGGCGTTTTGCCCAACTCAGCCCAGGCGACATCAGTGCGGTAGTCCAAATGGCTTGGGAGGATCGAACCACATTTGAAACGATCTGCGAGCGCTCAGGTCTGACCGAATCCGACGTGATTGCCCTGATGCGTGCACAACTGCGTCCGGGCACTTTCAAACTGTGGCGCATGCGCGTCAGGGGGCGAACGACCAAGCACCGCGCCTTGCGTAGCCCGCAGATGAAGTTTGATGACCATGCGGTGGCCAATCACCGCCGTGCCAATTGTTGAAGCTGACGCGGGTCGTCAGGCCTGAATGTGAAAAATGACTGTGACCAAGGACCGACCATGTTGAATAAGCAAACTTTCATCGCCATCGAGGTCTGCGTGTGTATTGCCCGCTTGCAGCACCAAATCAGCTGCTCCACAAGCCAGCTTTCCAGCCAACTTGGCCTGTCGGTGTCCTATTTGGAACTCATCTTGAAGCAACTCAAAGCCCATGAGATCGTGTGTTCCTTCAGAGGCCCGGGTGGTGGTTACAAAATTTTGGGTGCGACCGACAAGGTGTCCATGTGGGACATTGCGCAAATTTTTGAAGACCATTCGCAGAGCCACCATCCTGACAATGACTGGACCCTGGCCCGCTACGAGCAAGGTCTGCAGCACGTCATTGAATCGACTTTGCGCGATTACACCTTGGCCGACTTTGCCAGCACCAGCCCGCTGCCTTTGCCCTTAGAAGGCGAGGGCATGGGCAAGTCAGACAACCGGTTCAAATTCAAACCCTTGGCTCCGGCTTGGATACCCAAAGCCCCCAATTCGGTTTTTCAATTGCACCTGCACTCGTGAGCGCTGCGGCAGTCATGCTCAGTTACCAAAGATGCCAATGAAGAAGCACGTTGCCCTCAGTTTGCTGGCCATCACTGCTGTGGGCGTGCTCGCCAGCCACCTGGACATTGAACGCCATGACGACAGCTATTTGCTCAGAGTGGACGGGGTTTCGTTCGATGTGCGCGGGCAAGCCAGTGCGGTGCTGAACCTCAGGCTGCGCCATTGTGATGCCATTGACCAGCGGTCAGCCGCTGCACTCAGCAGCGACCCGTCAGCGATTGGCGTGAAACAAGCCATCAGTGCTTACAGCCCGCCAGATTCCAAGGGTTTGAAGTTGCGTCAATTGCTGTCCTCGGGACCTTGGTTTTTGGCGGAGGTTGAATTTGACCAACTTCAGCCCGCCGTCATCTTGCTGGAGCAAAATGCCCATGGTTGGTCGATTCGCCATGAAGCGATTTGGAGCGGCTCCAGCCAACCTTGGGTGGCGGGACCCTGGATTCGGCGCTACCTGCAGCAACGTGCCCCCCAAGTCAGCGCTGATTTATGGGCTTGTTTCGACCCACAGCCTGCATTATTTGATTCACACTGAACGCACTCTTTTTTAACCTGAGGAAATACCATGACTTCACAATTTTCAAGTACTCGCCGCGTCTTCATGATGCACAGCGCCGTTGCATCCGCCGCGACTTTGCTGGCGGTCAGCGCGCAGGCACAAAGCATGGTGGCTGAAACTGACCCCCAAGCAGCGGCGCTCGGCTACAAAGCCGATGCCACCAAGGTGGACAAGGCCAAGCAAGCCAAATACGCAGCGGGCCAAGCCTGCAGTTCTTGCGCGCTCTACCAGGGCGCCGCAGGCTCTGCGGCAGGCGCTTGCCCCTTGTTTGCGGGCAAACAAGTTTCGGCCAAAGCTTGGTGCTCGGCTTGGGCAAAAAAGGGTTGATCTGAGGCGCTGGTGATCGCTGCCTCAAGTCGCCGTTGGGTGGTTCAGTTCACGAAGCTCGCGTTTCAGTACTTTGCCAATCGCGCTGCGCGGCAGCTCAGACAAGAAATACAGCGCAGACAGGCGCTGTATTTTGCTGGCACGCTGTTGGTACCACTGCAGCAAGTCTTCAGAGCTGACGGCTTGCTTTTTTCGCAGCACCACATAAGCCACCGGGGTTTCGCCCCACTCGCGTGAGGGCACGCCCACCACGGCGGCTTCTTGGACTTGGGGGTGCTGGCTCAGCACCGCTTCCAGGTCGCTGGGGTAGAGGTTGAAGCCGCCGCTGATGATCATGTCTTTGCGCCGGTCCATCAGGGTCAAAAAGCCGTCGGCATCAAAGCGGCCCACATCGCCGGTGCGGATGAAGCGCCGACCGGTGGGGTCAAACCATTCGGCTTCGCGGGTTTTTTCGGGTTGGCCGTGGTAACCGGTCATCATCGCCGCCGAGTGGCCGACCACCTCGCCGGTGCTTCCGGCGGGCAGCTCTACGCCCTCTTCGTCAATCAAGCGGATGTCGTGCTCCTGCGCCGGTTGGCCCACGGTGTGCAATTTGTCGGGGTGCAGGTGGGCGTTCAAGATGCAGGTGCCCCCGCCCTCGGTCATGCCGTAAAACTCGACCAGCCCGCCGGGCCAGCGCTGCAGCACATCGGCTTTGAGGGCCGCAGAAAAGGGCGCGCTGGTGCAGAACTTGACCTGAAACGAGGACAAGTCTTTGGCGTCAAAGTCGGGGCAGTCCATGATGCGTTGGTACTGCACCGGCACCAGCATGGTGTGGGTGATGCGGTGCTGTTCGGCCAGCTTCAGGTATTCGGCGGCGTTGAACTTGGGCATGATGACCACGCAGCCGCCCAGTGCCAGCGTCGGGAACACCACCACCAAGGTGGTGTTGGAGTACAGCGGCGTCGACACGAGTGAGCGTGTGGCGGGGCTGTAGCCGTAGTTCAGGCCGCGGCGCATGTGCATCCAGCGCATGCCGTGGGGTTGCACAATGCCCTTGGGGTTGCCGGTCGTGCCCGACGAGTAAATGATGTTGAAAGCCGCTTCGGGCCCGACGCTCACTGCCGTTGGCGTGCTGCCCACCGGAGCCAGCCAGGCCGCGTAAGGCTGGCCAGCGGCGCTGCCGTCCAGTGCGATGCGGGGCTGGCTTTCCATTTCGGGCTCGATCAGGGCACGTGACGCCGTGTCCAGAAACAGCAAACGGGCTTGGGCATCGCGCAGCATGCCGGTCAAGATCTGTGGCGTGACCGAAGGTGCCAGCGGTGCCACCACCACACCAGCCCGCAGCGCGCCCAAAAACACACAGGCGTAGTCCACGCTGGAGGTGGCGCACATGGCGATGCACTGACCCGGCGTCACCCCATCCCGTTGCAAGGCGGCGGCCACCTGGTCCATGCGCAGGTTGAGTGCAGCGTAGCTCAGGGCGGTGTGCGGGTCACGCAGCGCAATCGCATCGGGCTGTGCCTGGGCATGACCCTGGATCAGGTCCGACAGGGTTTGGAAGGGAGAGTCTGCGGTGATGCGGTAGGGCAAAGGGGCGGATAAGTTCGTCATGCCCTACAGCGTAAATCAAGTTCAGCGCATGTTCTGAGCCGAGGGTGACGAGGTGGGCCTGGGTGCGCCTTTCAACGGTTGCGACCCGGCGGCCAGGGCCTGGCGTTGTCCCCACAGCACATGCAGCGGAAACAACAACAAACCCGCCCCACCGAAGACCCAGTGGCTCCAGACGGCGGCGTCGCGCAGGTCTTCGCTGCCGTAATACAGCCACAGGCCCGAGGCCATGAGCACACCGAGCAAGCTGCACAGCAGCACGCCCGTGGTTCGATTGCGCTGCGCGTTCCAGGCCAGGCGAATGTGGGCGGGCATGACCGCGCCCATGGCCAGCAATACCCCTTGGGCGCTGATGCCGTGCCACATCAACAGATTTTGCGGGGCCAGGCCGGTCAGGTTCAAATCTGCGTCATGCGCCATGAAAAACAGCACGCCCGACAGGGCGCAGCCCATCAAGATGGCATAGGTGGGCAGGCGTTGCCAGCGCGGTAAACGTCCGATGCGGCTGGCGTAGCGGCGCGTGGCGTGCGAGCTTGAAGGATTCATGCGAGAGGAATTCATGTGCGAGGCGTGATGAAGGCTTGGGCGCCGAAATAGGCAAAGCAAGGCAGGGTGCTGTCGCGCGTCAGCGCCAGCACCTTGGTCAGCGCATCGGCCAATGCGCACAGCGGCGCGATGACGGAAAAGCTGTCCGCGCAGCGCACAGCCGTGTGCTTGTGCGGATGCACCAGCGCCGAGATGCATCGGCCTGCGTGGTGCTGCTGCGAGTATTCGATCGAGGAGGTGGCGCAGGCCCCGTCTTGCAAGAGGCCCGCCAGCTCGGGCGGCTGGTGGTGCGCCTGGCGCAGGTAAATCGGTTCGGGCTCGGGGCCGAAGACCCGCAGATCACCGCCCGCGTTGACGCTGGCGCGCGCGATGCCATGGGCTTGCAGCGCGTCGATGGCGCGGTCCACCGCAAAGCCTTTGGCGATACCGCCCAAATCCAAATGGCAAGGCCCTGCGCTGCGCACCTGGCCGCCCTGCAGCGTCAGCTGCGTGATCGACGACGAGCTGGTGCTTTTGCGATGGTTCGGCAACAAGCCCCAGGCGGCCAGCTGGGGGGCAACGCCGGGGTCAAACAAGCCCTCAGACTGGGCGTGCAGGTCTTGGGCCAGTTGCAAGACCTCGTATGTCCACGGGTGCACCGTGACCGCATGTTGGTGCGCCAAGCGCTGGATGCGGCCCAGGTCAGAGTCCGCGGCAAAAGCCGACATCAGCTGCTGCACCCGCGCAATGGCATCAAAGGCCGCGTTCATCGCTGTGCTGCAAAGGGCAGGCGCTGCGCCTTGCATGCTGATGCGCACATAGGTGCCGAGCAGAGGCCGCATGGCGTTCATTTTGAGTCCTTGAGCGCCAGTTCGTACATCACCATCAAGCGCTTGACGCCGTCGGTCAGGTGTTTGCACGACAGGGTGGCGCCCGAGAGGTTGGGGATGTCTTGCTTGAGCTTGAGGGGGGAGGCGCTGGTTTTGCCAACGAATTGGGCGCGCCAGGCCGCGTCGGCGACCTCGTAGCCGTAGGACTCGACATATTCCATGATCTCAATGCCCTTGATGCTGCCGTTGGGCCAGATGGCCAGGGCGTACTTGACCATCTCGTGCTTGCCCAGCACCTCGTCGATGATGAGCCAGCCGCCATCGCTGCTGCGCCAGATGCGCTCGCTTTTGAAGGGTTCGCGCACCGACGACAGCGCACGCATTGTGTCGCGTTGGACGTCGCTCAAAACCACCGGGCTGGGGGTGAGCTTTTGGCCGGGGAAAAGCCGCTGCTGCGCTTCATCAACGCCCACGTTGATGCGGGCATGGGCCAGGGTAGGCACCACACAGGCGGCCAAGGGCAGCAAGGCGAGGGCGCTGGCGGGGATCCATTGCATGGCGAGCTCCTTACAACGGGCGACCGAACTTGAGCATGACTTCGTTGCGCGAGTGGCTGTCCCACACCCGGCCGTTGGAGCATTCCCCTTCGCCCGGTGCCCAGCATTGGCTGGCACCTTTGAGTTGGTAGCGCCACGCGGCCGTCATCCACCAGTCTTTGGTGGCGTAGTGCATATTCGGGCCTATGAAGTGGGCGCGCTGGGTTTGATGGTTGTAGGCATAGCCATCAAAGTCGTTGTGAAAGCGGTATTCCATCCCGGCGGTCCAGTGGTTGGCCACGCGGTAAGACACGCCCAGCAGCAGATCGGCCATGCTTTCTTTGCCGATGTCTGGCGCATTGAACTTCACCTTTTCCACCGACAACTGCAGATTGGCGGCGACCACCAGCCGGTCGTCCAGAAAGTTCGATTGCAGCAGCAACCGCGACTCCAGCTCGTCCTTGACGGGGCCGGTGGTGGCTTCTAAATACAAACCCACGCCCACCGGGTCGATCACCGGGTTGGTGAAACGCCAAATGCCTTCCAAGGACACCCCGTCGATCCGGCTGCGGCTGTAGGGGCTGGTGCCCGCCGAGCTGGGCACCAGCCAGCCAGAGGTCGAGCCGTCGCTGTAATTTTGATTCGCGCTGACATGGCTGGTGTTCAGGTAACCGGCGATCTGAAAGTCTTCGCTGACGCCATATTCCAACTCGGTGCGCGCTTGCCACAGGCCGTAGGCCCCCCGTGCCTGCCCTTGGTTAAATTGCAGCCGCTGCTCAAACTCCAGCGTGCCCTTGGGCTGCAAATCCAGGGTGTAAACCCAGCCAAATGAGCCCTCGCCAGCGTGGGCGGGGAGAGCACAAAGACAGACCCAAACAGCGGTCAGACAGAGAGAGCGGAACAACATAGAAGCAATCAAAACAAGAAATAGGCCTCGATTCTAAATGCGAACGATTCTTATTTGCAAGTTGGCCGCGTAACCCTGTTGAAAGTGTGGTGACTTAAAGTCAGATCAAGAAAACGGCAGATTGACGCCGTCTTCAGCGGACGGGCTGACAAGATCGAATACAGTATTCGCTTTCCGCCCTTTCAATCCCTACAAGAATGAGTGCAACCATGGCTGCCAACAAAACCCAAATCATTTACACCTTGACCGATGAAGCGCCTCTGTTGGCTACCGCGTCGTTTCTGCCCATTGTTCAGGCTTTTGCTTCCCCCGCAGAGATCGATGTGGTGCCGAAAGACATTTCGGTGGCGGCGCGCATTTTGGGTGAATTTGCTGATTTGTTGCCGCCAGACCAGCGCCTGCCCAACAACCTGGCTGAACTGGGCAAGCTGACCTTGAAGCCCGAGGCCAACATCATCAAGCTGCCCAACATCAGCGCCTCGGTCGGCCAGCTGACGGCCGCCATCAAAGAATTGCAGGGCAAGGGCTATGCCCTGCCCGACTACCCCGAAGCGCCGCAATCAGAGGCCGAAAAAGACATTCGCAACCGTTACAACAAGTGCATCGGCAGCGCCGTGAACCCGGTGCTGCGCGAAGGCAACTCCGACCGCCGCGCGCCGCGCGCTGTGAAAGAATTTGCCCGCAAGAACCCGCACAGCATGGCCGAGTGGAGCCAGGCCTCGCGCTCGCATGTCTCGCACATGCACGCGGGCGACTTCTACCATGGCGAAAAGTCCATGACGCTGGACCGCCCGCGCGAAGTGCGCATGGAGTTGATCACCAAGAGCGGCAAAACCATGGTCCTCAAGCCCAAGGTGGCCTTGCTGGACCGTGAAGTCATCGACAGCATGTTCATGAGCAAGAAAGCGCTGGAAGCTTTCTATGAAAAAGAAATTGAAGACGCTCACGCAACCGGCGTGATGTTCTCGCTGCACGTGAAGGCCACGATGATGAAGGTTTCGCACCCGATCGTGTTCGGTCACTGTGTGAAAATTTTCTACAAAGACGCGTTTGCCAAGCACGGCGCTTTGTTCAAAGAATTGGGCGTCAATGTGAACAACGGCATGGCCGATTTGTACGCCAAGATCACCACCCTGCCCCAGTCCAAGCAAGACGAAATCAAGCGCGATCTGCACGCTTGCCACGAAGGCCGCCCCGAGCTGGCCATGGTGGACTCGGCCAAGGGCATCACCAACTTCCATTCACCCAACGACGTGATCGTGGACGCCTCCATGCCCGCCATGATCCGCAACGGCGGCAAGATGTGGGACGCCAATGGCCGCTTGAAAGACGTCAAGGCCGTGATGCCCGAGTCCACTTTTGCCCGCATCTACCAGGAGATGATCAACTTCTGCAAGTGGCATGGCGCGTTCGATCCCAAGACCATGGGCACGGTACCCAACGTGGGCCTGATGGCGCAGCAAGCCGAAGAATACGGCTCGCACGACAAGACCTTTGAAATCACCGAAGACGGCGTGGCCAACATCACCGACAACAACACCGGTGAGGTGCTGTTGTCCGAAAACGTGGAAGCCGGTGACATCTGGCGCATGTGCCAAGTCAAAGACGCGGCGATCCGTGACTGGGTCAAACTGGCCGTGACCCGCGCTCGCAACTCCGGCATGCCCGTCGTCTTCTGGCTCGACCAGTACCGTCCGCACGAAGCGCAACTGATCACCAAGGTCAAGATGTACCTGCACGAGCACAACACCGCTGGCTTGGACATCCAGATCATGAGCCAGGTGCGCGCCATGCGTTACACCCTGGAGCGCGTGGTGCGCGGTCTGGACACCATCAGCGCCACCGGCAATATTTTGCGCGACTACCTGACCGACCTGTTCCCGATCATGGAGCTGGGCACCTCGGCCAAGATGCTGTCGGTCGTGCCTTTGATGGCCGGCGGCGGCATGTACGAAACTGGCGCGGGCGGCTCTGCGCCCAAGCATGTGCAGCAACTGGTGGAAGAAAACCACCTGCGCTGGGATTCGCTGGGCGAATTCTTGGCCTTGGCGGTGAGCTTTGAAGACCTGGGCATCAAATACAGCAACGACAAAGCCAAAGTGCTGGCCAAAACCCTGGACGCAGCCACCGGCCAATTGCTGGACCACAACAAAAACCCCTCGCCTAAAACCGGTCAGTTGGACAACCGTGGCAGCCAGTTTTATCTGGCCATGTACTGGGCCCAAGAATTGGCCGCGCAGACCGAGAACAAAGAGCTGGCCGACAAGTTCGCGCCGCTGGCTAAAGCGTTGACCGAGAATGAGAAAAAAATCTTGGCGGAACTCAACAGCGTGCAAGGCAAGCCGGTGGACATCGGCGGTTACTACCAGCCCGACATGGCCAAGCTCACTGCCATCATGCGCCCCAGCGCCACCTTCAACGCCATTGTGGACGCGCTCAAGGTCTGACCTGAGCGCGTTCTCTCTGAAACACCGCCCCGACCTGGCCGCGTGCCTGGCGGGGCGGTTTTTTTCGGCCCCGACCTTCACTGTCAGCTGCGTGCCTCCCCTCAGACCCCATCCGGGTTACAAAGCCATGCCCGTTGAGGTGCAAAGAGGCTCCAATTGAATCCAATCTGTTTTGATTACATCGTGGTGGGCGGCGGCTCCGCCGGTTGCGTGCTGGCCGCACGTTTGTCTGAAGATCCAACCGTCTCGGTGGCGCTGCTGGAAGCCGGCCCGCCCGACGCCAGTCCGTTGATCCACTGCCCGGCCGGTCTTGCGCTGATGTCGCGCATGCCCTCGGTCTCACAGGGCTTGCAAACCGTGCCGCAGCCCGGTTTGAATGGCCGCAAGGGCTACCAACCCCGGGGCCGCACCCTGGGGGGGTCCAGTTCCACCAATGCCATGGTCTACATCCGTGGCCAGCATGCGGATTACGACCATTGGGCGGCCATGGGCAACCCCGGTTGGGCTTGGCAAGATGTATGGCCCTACTTTGTGAAAGCCGAACACAACGAGCGATTGCAGGACGACTGGCATGGCCAGGGCGGTCCGTTGAATGTGGCGGACTTGCAGAGCCCCAACCCCTTCACCCACCGCTTTGTGCAGGCCGGGATTCAAGCCGGCTTGCCGCTCAACCCGGACTTCAACGGTGCCACGCAAGAAGGCGTGGGCATTTACCAGGTCACGCATAAGAACGGCGAGCGCTTCAGCGCCGCCAAGGCCTACCTCACGCCCAACCTGGGCCGCCTCAATTTGCATGTGATGACGGGTGTCACGGCGGAGAAACTTGTGTTGGACAACGGCGTTGCGCACCAAGTGCAATTGCTGCAAGGTGGTGCCCGGCGCACCCTGAGCGCGACCCGTGAAATCATTGTCAGCGCGGGCGCCTTCCAATCGCCTGCGCTGTTGATGCGCTCTGGCATCGGCCCCGGTGCGCATTTGCAGGCCATGGGCATTGCCACGCTGCGCGACTTGCCTGGTGTGGGCGAGAACCTGCACGACCACCCGGACGCGGTGCTGTGCGCCGATGCGCCAGGCCACAGCGAGTTGTTTGGCCTGTCGCTGGCGGGAGCGGGCAAGGCGCTGCAAGGCATTTGGCAATGGCGAGGGCAGCGCAAAGGCATCCTGACCACCAATTTCGCCGAAGGCGGCGGCTTTTTTAAAACCGATGCGGCGATGGCCGAGCCCAATATTCAGCTGCATTTTTTGATCGCCAAATTGGTCGATCATGGCCGCCAAATGCAGCTGGGGCACGGCTGCTCATTGCATGTGTGCCTGCTGCAACCGCAAAGCCGTGGCAGCGTGCGTCTGGCCAGTCAGGACGCGATGGCAGCGCCTGTGATTGATCCGCAATTTTTATCCCATCCCAACGACATGGCGCAGTTGCTCCAAGGCGTGCGACAAGGCCAGCGCATCTTGGCGCAACCGGCCTTGCGCGAAGTCAGCCAAGAGTGGGCGGCGTCAGCCCAGGCCACGACCGATGCGCAACTCGAACAATGGATTCGGCAACACGCCGACACGATCTACCACCCGGTCGGCACCTGCCGCATGGGGCCAGACGCGATGGCGGTGGTCGATGCGCAACTCAAAGTCCACGGCGTGCCCGGCCTGCGGGTGGTCGACGCCTCGGTCATGCCACGCATCGTCAGCGGCAACACCAATGCGCCGACCATCATGCTGGCAGAGAAGGCGGCGGATTTGATCCGACAGGCCGCATGACACATTAAATTTGAGCGCTGTGCCAAGCCAGTGATTGCCGGTCGTAGGCATTTAGTTTCGCCACGAACAGCAGGACGGGGCAGAGAGGCCTTGAGTGCCCGTCTGGACTTAAGCCTTGCGCAAAAGCGCAGCGTGCACCGTGTTGGCCACATTTTCGGGCGTGAAGCCGAAGTGTTTGAACAGCACCGGCGCTGGGGCTGACTCGCCATAGGTGTCAATGCCGACCACCGCAGCGCAGCCGTATTTCCACCAGCCGTCGGTCGAGCCCATTTCCACTGCCACGCGAGGGATGCCGGCAGGCAGCACGCTTTGCTTGTAGTCGCTGTCTTGGCGGTCGAACACATTGGTGCTGGGCATGGAGACCACGCGCACGCCGATTTTGCGCTCGGCCAGCAGTTTTTGCGCGGCCAGCGCCAGTTGCACTTCAGAGCCAGTGGCGATGATCACGCCGTGGGTCTTTTGGATGCCGACGCTTGCAGGCTCGGACAACACATAAGCGCCACGGCTGATGTCGCCCAGATCGCGCTTGGGTGAATAGGCCAGGTTCTGGCGGCTCAGCAGCAAGGCCGAGGGGCGGTGGGCGTTTTGCAGGGCCACGGCCCAGGCCACGGTGGTTTCCGCCGTATCGCCAGG
>Ga0114963_10003162_pt1 | contig 11216 bp, 9 predicted proteins | sample C_131016_EF_Meta_FD_87019 | JGI IMG/M metagenome (GOLD analysis project Ga0114963, IMG submission 87019) | Freshwater microbial communities from Lake Croche, Canada to study carbon cycling - C_131016_EF_MetaG | ecosystem: Environmental > Aquatic > Freshwater > Lake | place: Lake Croche, Canada...
ACTGGCAGACAAAGCTGCGCAGGCGGTCTTGCGATGGGCTGTTCAGTGTGCTCTGAAAGTCTAGTGTCGTTAGATTATTGTTTTTTAAAACCTGCTCAATCACTTGAAAAATGGATTGCTCACCCAGATACACTTCATTGATGCGATTGAGTGATAACTTCCATAGACGCGGTACGAGCACGGCGCGATAAAAAACATAGCCGCCAGACTGATGCAGTTGTTCAAACTCGCACACCATGCCGTGGTAGGGCACAGCTTTCGTACCATCGTGCGAAAAAATTGTGAGCGTGGCCGCTTGGCTCAGGATGTCATCAAAGTCGATATCTGCTGAAGCACTGACGAGCGTGAGTTCAAAGCGAAATAGGCGCGACAGGGCTTCGGTGCCTTGTAGGGTCACAACATCAAGGGTGACAGAGCTCTGACCCTTCACCTTGAATTTGAACCGAATCTCGTTGGTAGCGGGCTCTGCCATGTTTTTCTCACTTGATGAAAGTGTTGCGCTCAGCGGGTAGGGGATGCTGAAGCTGGTTTGACTTCGTTCAGCGGTCGACCTTGCTGATTCACTTTGACGCGCTCACCCGGATCATACTTAACCAATGCTGTTTGAACGTTACCGTTGAAGCGGTAAGTAATGCGGTAGTTGGGAGCCGAAATGTAGGAGGGCGGCCCGGGTGCGCAAACCGTCTGAACAAAAAATTTTTGCTCAGCGACTAGGCTGCCTGGTTTAGGCGTGGCCAGCAAAGGGTTAGACGGCACAAACAACTGCGTGACAAAAAAACCAATGCTGCCGGCGATCAGGATGGTCGGGATGACCAATGAAGCTGCTGCAAACGAGGTCGTGTAGTTTGCGGCTTGGGTTGCAATGGCAGAGGCCATGGGAACACCCACCACAATGCCCGCAGAACCGCCAATTGTGGCGACCCAATTCTTTTCAATCCAAGTCTTATCGTCTTCTTGCTGTTGTGCGACTTGTTGCGAAGTTAAGACGGTTTGCCTGCAGACTTCTGGGCTTGTGCGGTTTTTTTCAGTTTCGTGGGTAACTGACAAGACTGTTGCGGTGTGAGCGCTCTCTGTCTGAGCGGTTGCGTTGCAAAAAAACAACGCCAACAGGCTCGTTGCGAGCAGAGTCAAACAGCGCGCCGCCGTTGGCCGGCATGAACGAAAGCCTGATGAAAACATATGAAAAGATATAAAAAGATAGTCTAATGCAATAGCATTAATTAAAAAAATAACTATATTTCAAGTCATTGCAGCGCTTACTTGATATATTACGCGAGGTTACGAGGCTCTTGCGAATGCTAAAACAATTGATCAATAGTATCTTGCTTTTATTAAGCTTGTCGCAGTTGTCTGGCTGCTCTTGGTTAAATTCTTCCTTAGGCGGTAACACAACAAAAGAAGCCAAAGCCGAGGTTGAGTGGCCGTACGCCAAAGAGGCCGTTTTGGTCGATCTAGTGTCAGATATCGACTTAAATTTTTATGCGAATCAGCCGCACACCGTGGTGCTTGGCGTTGTGCAAGTAGCAGACGCTAAAGTATTTGTGGATTGGCTGGCAAAGCCCGAAGCGGTGGTCAAGACCCTAGTAAGCGGTAAAGCTGCAACAGAAGTGCTGAAGTTTGAACGCTATGTTGTCAGCCCAGGTAAAAAAACCGCGCTTAAGATCGATCGCGTGCAAGAGGCCAAATTTGTTGGGTTTGTAGCGGGCTATTACCAGTTCAATGCCATTCAAGCCGCGCGCCTTTTTAAAATACCACTCAATATCCAGACTTCGGGCATTTTGACCACCACCTACAAAGCAGAGCCAGCAGTACTTGCGCTTAGGCTGTTTTTAGGGAGCGATCGGATCGTCAACGCCGAAATCCTCACCTATGACTTTGAAAAGAAAGTTGTGGTTGAGACGGTTCCGCTTGATTCGCCGAAGCCAGAAGTGAGCTTGACCGATGGCCGCGTCAGCGAGGCGAAAGCCAGCTCAGAAGCCGCGATGAAACTAACGGATTAAAGAGAAGAAGCGAGACATTATGGATTTCAGAAAAGGCACGTTTTGGCATCAAGGTTTGTTCTTGCAGCCACAGCACTTTCAGCGCTTTGACCTCACGCAACAGTTTTACCGTAAGCCACTGTACGAAGCGGTGAGCCCACATTTTTGGGGTGTCGGAAGCCTTGTGTTGGCATTAGAGCAGTTCACGGCCCGCTCGTTTGAGGTCCGGTCCGCAAATTTAATCTTTCAAGATCAAACGTACATCGAGTTTCCGGGTAATGCGGTGATGAGTAGCCGGTCGTTTGAAAAAATATGGACAACGAGCGATGTTCCGCTCAAGGTCTACCTGGGGTTGAAAAAACTTTCAGAGGTTTCGCCAAACGTGACAGTGGTTGATTCGCTGGCTGAAGCCGGGGCGGCCAACACGCGTTTTGCAAGCCTGGGTCAGGCCGAGACTATGCCTGATCTTTACGCGCAAGGCCCTACAGCAGAGGTGCGCACGCTGGTGCATGTCGTCAAGGTTTTTTTTGAACCAGAGCTCGAAACCTTAGACGACTACGACTTGATCCCTGTGGCAGAACTTGTGCGCGATATCGATACGGTTCGCTTGGTGGCGCGCAGTGCGCCGCCCTGTTATGCATTGTCGGGCTCGCAATTGTTGAGCGACGTGGTGAACGACATTCGGGATGACATGGCTGGGCGCCTGCGTCAAATCGCAGAATACAAGCTGCCACGCGATATGCAGCGTGAAGAGCTCGATCCAGATTTTATGATGTTGTTGCAGGCAGTGCAGGCGTTGAATCGTTTGGTGCCATCGCTCGTGCACTTGGCCGAAACGCGCCAGATTCATCCCTGGACCGTGTACGGCTTTTTGCGCGTATGCGTCGGTGAGCTCAGTACGTTTTCTGATCGCACGGATGTGTTGGGGCGCCAAAATCCTAACGATCAGGGGATCCCACCCTATGATCACGTCAATTTAGGGCCTTGTTTTCTGGCCGCCCGGCAATTAATCAGCCAGTTGCTGGGCGAGATTTCAGTGGGACCAGAGTTTCATGCTTACTTCGAGCCGCGCGATGTTTTTTCGGTTGCCGCCTTGCGCGCGGATTTCTTTGGCGAGCGTCATCGTTTTTATTTGGTGACAAAAAGTGGGTCGAACAACGACCGGCTATCGCAAGATTTTCTTGCAACCACACGTCTGGCTGCACCGTCCGAACTGCCCGCCTTGATCGATCACGCCTTGCCGGGCATTGAGCTGATTGAGGTCTTGAACCCGCCTCAAGGCTTGCCGCAGCGTCCTAACACGCGTTACTACCGCATCGAGCAAATGAGTTCTACCTGGGAGTCGGTTGAAAAAGAGGGAGAATTGGCGATGTTTTGGCCCACAGCACCAGAAGATTTGCGTGCTGAGATTGTTGTGTTGCGGGGGTAAGCACCGATGCGACTTTCAGATTTTTTTATCCCTTTGATGGCCTACGTTCGCTCTTTTGAGACGGCGACGGCGGGCGCGCCCCAAGAGGTTTCAGCCTGTATCGACCGGCTCATTGAGCAAGCGAGCTCTCAGGCGCTGAACGCTGGCATAGAGGTGCAACTGTTTCATCAAGCATTGTTTCCAGTCGCCGCTTGGGCAGACGAGCATATCTCGCGCCGCAAGATTTGGGCGAGCGCGATGGCCTGGCAGCCTTTTTTATTACAACGTCGATACTTTAAAACTTCTGTCGCAGGGCGAGAGTTTTTTGAGCGACTGCAAGCACTGACTGCTGACGAGGCGCCCGTGCGAGAAATCTATCTGCTGTGTTTGTGTATGGGTTTTGTCGGTCGGTATGGCTCGGCAGCCGACAGCGCCGAGCTCTCTCAGCTGCGGTTGGATCAATATGGGATGGTGCTTGAGGCAATTGGTGCGTCAAACGAGGGCGCTGACTTGCCGCTGTTTCCGATGGCCTACCGAACCGCAGACGCAAGTAGATTCAGTCGCGCGAGTCGCTGGCCGAGGTGGCTGCGTCCGACCGCAGTTTTAGTGGTCTTGGTTCCGGTCGCGCTATTAGTTTTGTTGACTTTTACTTTAGATGCAGAACTCGCCAGTTCAATTCGGGCCTTTCGGCGTTCGATTTTTCTATGAAAGCACTCTTCGGTTTCCTCTTTAAGTTGTTCTTGCTGCTAGTGCTTGCCTTGCTGTGTTGGGGCATTACGCTAGTGTTGGCGTGGCCCCTTTGGTCTGCCCTAGTCATGTTTGTCTCGGTGATCGCGACGATCTTGGTGTTCAAGTTGCTACGCCGGTTGTGGATTTCGACGCGCGCGCGCGTCAAGCTTGCCCAATCTGAGCTTGCTGCGCGTAAGGGCGCTGGTGCAGCCACGCCACTGTTAGATCTGTCTGACAAATGGAAGCAAGCGATCGAGTTATTGCGCAACTCAAGTCTCAAACGCTTTGGTAATCCTTTGTACGTGCTGCCTTGGTACATGGTGGTGGGTGAGGCGGGCTCGGGTAAAACGACTGCAATTACCCGCTCACGGTTGACCTCTGTTGTAAAAAATGTCTCGCAATCTGATCCGATCAGCCAAACGGCCAACTTTGAGTGGTGGTTTTTTAGCAAGGCGATCGTGATTGATACTGCGGGTCGCTATGTATCACCAGACTCGCTCGACTCTGACCAGGCTGAGTGGGAAAAAATCCTAGGCCTGTTGGCAAAGTATCGTCCCAAAGACGGGCTTGATGGTTTAGTCGTTGTCATTGATGCGGATCGACTGCTCAGCAACGACGGTGACTTGCTTGATCGGCGAGGTCGCACTTTGCGTGAGCGTATCGATCAGTTGATTCGTCTGTTTGACAAACGTTTTCCAATCTATGTGCTCGTCACGAAGTGTGATTTGATTCCTGGCTTTAACCATTGGTGCGATACCTTGCCTGAGCCTGAGCTCGAGCAAGCGATGGGCTACGTTGGAAAGCTCAGACAAGGGAATGGTGCCGAGGCTGATTTTGTTGCTGTGGCATTTGCGCAGGTGACCGAGCGCTTGAAGCAGTTGCGGTTGGACATGGCGGTCAAGGGAGTCGAACTTTCGACCGATACGTTGACGTTTCCTACCGAAATCGAACGTCTGCGCCCAGGACTGCACGAGTTTTTATCCGCTAGTTTTGGTAATAGCCCATATCTAGAACAACCGCTATTGCGCGGCATTTTTTTCAGTAGCGGCCGCAACACTGGTGCTGCAGTGCCGGGGATGTTGCGTGACCTGTTGCGACCAACGGCCGCTCGTGCGCCACGCGAAACCGGAGTTTTTTTACACGATTTTTTCGGTAATGTTCTGCCGCTAGATCGTGGGATGTTTTTGGCAACCCAAATTGTTCATCGCTGGCGGCAAGTGACCCGTAACCTTGCACTGGTGGCTTGGTTTGCCGTCGTGCTGGCAGCGTTTGGTTTCGTGTTGATGTCCTATGTGTCAACCAAGTACACGTTGGCACAAATTGAGCGCGCCTTTCCGAAAAATTTAGGAGATGGCTCGCAGGATGTCACGCAGGCGCGGCAGCGTTTGGCTGCGATGCGCCAGATTGTTGACCTTGTGCTTGATCAGCAAAACAACTGGCAGTCTCGCTGGCTTGCGTTTAGTCCTGAAGTGGATGGACTCGAAAAGGATCTTAAGGGGGCGTATGTTGCAGCGATCAAGACTTTTTTGTCTCGCCAGAGTGCTTATGGCGATCGCTTTAACAAACTGCTCGTTGACCAAAACTCGTCGCTCTATGCTGATGCAATCCTTGCTACAACGCGTAACTACAACAAAAGCCAAGCAAGTTTGCGTGGAGCCAGCTATGAACAGTTACTGAAAATGCCTGGTGCGCCTGCCGATGTCTTGCAGGCACTTGATTCGGTACTGACCCCAGAGGTCAGGGCTGGCTACGATCGGATGGTGAGCGCTTATTTCGCCTGGTCTGAAACTGAGGGTGGCTTGCTCGCAGGTGGTTCGCAGGTGGATTTTGAAACATTGTCGAAAGCGGTGTTCGCTCCGGGGCAGATGCCCTGGTTATTATCTTGGGCCGATACCCGAGGCAACATACCCGCGGTGACGCTCAATGAGTTTTGGCTACCGGGCTCACTGGGATCAAGTGGTGTAAAAATTCGGCCTGCGTTTACGCGCGCAGGCGAACTGCGAATTCAAGAGTTTTTGCAAGAGCTGTCAATTGCTTTCAAAGATTCGCCTGAATTTGTCGCTAAACGTAAATCTTTTGAGTCTTGGTACCAGGCCGAAAGGATAAACGTGTGGCACACCTTTGCGTCTGCGTTCGCAGAGGGCGACACACTGCTCGTCAGTGAACCGATCTGGCGCGAGATGGTTCGGCGCGTGAATAAAGCTAACAGCCCTTATTACGCACTCATCGGCCGTCTGAGCAGCGAGTTCGAGGCAGTGCCTCAGGCGCAGTTGCCGGGCTGGTTGTTGTTTGCTCGAGACTTTAGCGTCTTCAGGCGTGATGCCCAGAGCACCGGGCCACTCGCGCAGGCGACCACAGTGATGGGGGTCTTTAATGCGATTGGTGGGCGAGCCCTTCAAGACTCTTTGCACACTGGGTCAGTGTCGCCGGTGCCCAATCAAATGAGCCGGGCGCTTGGCACCATTGATGCGTATCGTAAATTTATTAACGATTTTGATACGGCCGCGGCCGAAGCGATCGAGGGCGAGGGTAAAAGTTACCAAATGGCCTCAGATTTTTTCGCCTTTGGAATCGACCCCGCTACGAAATCATCAAGTTTGCGGGCACTGCAAGATACGTTTGCTGAGTTTCGTAAGCGCTCGGGGTTTGAAGCCGCAGATGATGCCGTGTTGTGGCCAATTGTTGGCGGACCCTTACAGTTGCTCATACGGTATGTGACCGAACAAGCCTCGTGTGGCGTGCAGAGGGACTGGGAAAAAAACGTGCTTTGGCGCACGCAGACAGCCGTGAGCGCCAAAGAGATTGGCGAGCAACTCTTTGGTCAACAAGGGTCAGTCTGGGCCTTTACGAATGGCCCAGCAAAACCGTTCATTCAACAGAAAGGCGGAGAGTTTGTGCCGGTCAAAGCTCAGACGTATGACAAAGTGGTGAGGTTTGAGTTTCCGTTTCAAAGCGATTTTGTGCCGTTTTTGAACCGTTCGATCGGTGCGCGTGTAGAGCAATTGGTAAAAGATCAGCGCGCAGAAAGCGCCAAAGGTAAGTCGGTCAAGTTGGCGATTACGTCGCGGCCCATCGGCGTTAACGCAAGCGCCACGGTCAAACCTTATGCAGCGATTCTGTCGATTCAATGCGCCAATGAAGAAATTGTGTTGAATAACTTTAACGTGCAGGCAAACGATACCGTCACGTGGTCGCCTGATCTCTGCGGCGACGTTGCGCTGCAGATAAAAATTGAAAATCTGTCTTTGATCCGCCGCTACCCAGGTGCCTTAGGTTTGGCGCGCTTCATCGAAGAGTTTCAAGATGGCGAGCGCATTTTCACTCCAGAAGATTTCCCGGCCCTGCAAGAAAAGCTTGAGGCTCAGGATGTGCGCTCAATCAACGTGCGTTATGACTTTGTGGGACAACAGGCCTTGTTAAAGCTGGCGACTGATTACAGTCATTTGGCCGAGGTGTCGATGCCGACTGTGACAGCCGGCACTTCGGCGCGCAGGCAGTTGAATATTCCTGAGCGGGTAGGTCAATGTTGGCTGGGCGGGCGGCCTGCCTCTGTGCAGATGGATCTTCCACGACTCATCGAGCAACGGGTCGCATCGCGCGTCGATGGCGCTGCGCCCGCCAGCGCTGGCAGCGCGCCCCCCGCAACAGAGTTAGTCGTGGCGTCCGCAGCAGAAAAGCCAGAAGCTGCTAGTCGCCCGGTTACAACTAAAACTGTTGCGACGCGCAGCCATGTGGTCGAGGTGGGTGATACGCTCTCTCAGCTAGCGCTCAAATATCAGGTGAAGGTGAAAGCACTGATGAAAATAAATGGCTTAACAAGCGATGTGATCAAGCTCGGGGAAACCCTTAAGATTCCGGCAAAATAAAAAATCAAATCGCCAGTATTTGAGAGCATTATTCGCATTTTGACATTTGTTTTCGGTATCTTACGTTACCGTTGCCGAAGCTGATTTAATTTCAGATAAGTACGATCTGGTTGTTCGAGATACTCGAGCGCTTTCAAGTCCAAGGAGAAAAACAATGGCTACTGCCGGTTCAGTTGCACCCAAAGAGAGAATCAACATTACGTACAAGCCAGCAACGGGCGATGCGCAATCTGAAGTCGAGTTGCCCTTAAAGTTGTTGGTGGTGGGTGATTACACACAACGTGAAGATGATCGCCCTGTCGAAGACCGTGCCCCGATCAATATTGATAAAGACAACTTTACCGATGTGTTGAAGGCGCAAAAACTTGCTCTTGACTTGAGCGTACCCAATCGCCTTGAAAAAGAAGACTCAGATGACAATTTGGCGGTGAGCCTGAAGTTTGAGTCACTTGCTGATTTTGAGCCCGATGCCATTGTTGAGAAAGTACCCGAGCTCAAAAGTATTCTTGAGTTACGTGAAGCGCTCAAGGCGCTAAAAGGCCCCCTGGGTAATATTCCGGATTTTCGTAAAAAACTGCAGTCTCTCGTGTCCGATGAGGGCAGCCGCGCCAAGTTATTAACTGAACTTGGTTTGGACAAAAAGTAATTCATTGAACATAGACAGAAAGAGAGAATTTTAATGAGCGAAGAACAAGCAAAAGCCCAGGGGGCGGCAAACGCCGCCTCCGAGTCAGGCTCCCTGATCGATCAGTTATTAGAAACGAGCAAAATTCGCCCCGGAGACGATTCATACTCGATTACCAAGCAGGGCATTCAATCCTTTATCGGCACCCTGCTAGACCCAGAGCGCTCAACGGACCGTATCACGGCGGCGTTGGCCGACGAACTGATCGCTGAGCTTGACAAGAAACTGAGTCGACAGGTCGATCAAATCTTGCACAACCCAGCATTTCAGAAGCTTGAATCTGCCTGGCGTTCGCTTAAGTTTTTGGTTGACCGCACGAATTTTCGCGAGAACATCAAAATTCAAATGATGAACGTCTCGAAAGAAGACCTGTTAAGCGACTTTCAAGACTCACCTGAAATTACCAAGTCAGGCCTGTACAAAAACGTCTATACAGCTGAATTTGGTCAGTTTGGTGGCCAACCGTTTGGCGCGATTGTTTCAAATTACGAGTTTGGCCCAGGCACTCAAGACGTGGCGTTGTTGCAATACGTATCAAGTGTCGCAGCGATGGCGCATGCGCCGTTTGTTGGCGGTGTCAGTGCCTCGTTCTTCGGCCTTGAAGACTACGCGAAGTTGCCTGACCTTAAAGATTTAGCCTCGATCTTTGATAGCCCGACCTACACAAAATGGAGAGGTTTTCGCGAAAGCGATGACGCTCGAAATGTTGCGTTAGTGATGCCTCACTTTTTGTTGCGTACGCCTTACGGTAACGACACCGTGCCAGCCAAAAAGTTTTCTTATAACGAAGATGTGTCTGGCGGTAACTCAAGCTTTATGTGGGGCAACGCTTCGTTTGCCTTTGCCTCAAGATTGACAGCAAGTTTTGCTCAGTACCGTTGGGCCGCTAACATTATCGGGCCACAAGGTGGTGGCGCCGTCGAAGACCTGCCAATTTACAACTACGAGGCCATGGGCGAGATCCAAACAAAGATCCCGACTGAAGTGCTGATTTCAGAGCGTCGCGAATTTGAACTTGCCGAGCAGGGTTTCATCGCGCTAGCGATGCGCAAAAACAGTGATAACGCAGCGTTTTTCTCTGCAAACTCTGCCCAAAAGCCAAAGTTCTTTGGTAACTCCAAAGAGGGCAAAGAGGCTGAAACAAACTACAAGCTGGGCACGCAGTTACCTTATGTTTTTGTGGTTAATCGACTGGCGCACTACATTAAAGTGCTGCAACGCGAAAACATCGGTACCTGGAAAGAGCGTGGAGACCTTGAAACCGAGCTGAACAACTGGATTCGTCAGTATGTTGCGGATATGGATGCTCCGGGTCCCGAAGTGCGTAGTCGCCGGCCCTTGCGTTCAGCCGTGATTGAGGTCAATGACGTAGAAGGAGACCCGGGTTGGTATCGGGTTTCGATGCGTGTGCGGCCTCACTTTAAGTACATGGGCGCGTCGTTTACCCTCTCACTTGTTGGCAAACTCGACAAGAATTAAAGGCGCAATCACAGCAGAGTAGTCGCAGTAAAAAGGGGGCTCTAACAGAGCCCCTTGTATCCGATCGTTCATCACAAACCGTTTACCTATCCAGGAGTCGTCAATGCCAACCCCAATGTTTCTGACAGTCACCGGTAATACTCAAGGCGCTATCGACGGTAGCTGCACCATCAAGGGCCACGAAAAAACAATGCTCATCCAAGCTGTTGAGCACCTGATCGAGATCCCTAAGTCACCACAAACAGGCTTGCCAACTGGCAAACGTGTGCACGGTGCTTTGGTTCTTACTAAAGAAATTGATATGGCTTCACCAAAACTCTTTCAGGCGTTAACGTCTGGTGAGCAGTTGAGTTCAGTCAAGCTTTCGTACTACCGCATATCACCAGCTGGTAAAGAAGAGCTCTACTACACCACAGAGCTCAAAAATGCGATCATTACTAGCGCCCGTACTTGGGTACCAAATTGCTTGGACCTGAATCAAAAAACCATGGGTCACATGGAAGATATCGCCTTCACATACGAGACGATCATTGACACCTGGACTCCAGACGGCATCGAAGCCGAAGACTCATGGGCTTCGCCTAAGGCTTAAGTTCGAGTTTAAGTTGTTGAGGGGCTTAGGTGGTAAAGGAAAGATTGCTTGAGAGATTAAGTCGACAGGAGCAGCCCAATCGCAATGATCGGCGCCCTCCTGAAGACATTGTAAAAATTTCTATTCAAGGCTATCTTTCCCGCCTATTGAATGTGCGTCGCGGTTCTGTGCCCGTTGACTTAGAGTACGGACTGCCTGATATGTCTAATATCGCGGGCTCATTTGCTGTGGGTTATGTGAGTGAGATTCAGCGTGACATTCTGTTGCAGATTGATTTATATGAAAAACGCTTGTTGCGACCAACGATTCAACAAGTTGTTGAAGAGCGTGAAATCATCACGTTGAAGTTTATTTTGACGGGTCAACTCGACGTTGGCACGATACCAGGAACTCTGATGAAAGAGTTTTCGATGTTTCTTCGTATTAACGCAGCGGGGCAAGTCAGCCTTGAACCGGTGCTCGGTCGTTGAGAATTGTG
>Ga0114963_10003163_pt1 | contig 11215 bp, 16 predicted proteins | sample C_131016_EF_Meta_FD_87019 | JGI IMG/M metagenome (GOLD analysis project Ga0114963, IMG submission 87019) | Freshwater microbial communities from Lake Croche, Canada to study carbon cycling - C_131016_EF_MetaG | ecosystem: Environmental > Aquatic > Freshwater > Lake | place: Lake Croche, Canada...
CTGTAACTGAGGTTTTAGTTGGTTGCGGGGGCTGGATTTGAACCAACGACCTTCAGGTTATGAGCCTGACGAGCTACCAGACTGCTCCACCCCGCGATGACTTGTTTCTTATATATGACTTTAGAAAAAAAGGCAAGTAATATGTTTTTGGGTATGTTTGTAATTGTTAGCCCATGGACCTCTGATGTCTTTTGGCTTGTTACAATTCAAGGAATCTTAATATCATTGAATTAACTTGATCAGGCACTTCTAAAGTAGCCCAATATAACGAGCCAACAACTTTACCAACTTCTATTTGTGGGTTTAGTTGTAGTAAATCTGCACCAGAGCATAAGGATCCATTAGTCAATAAACAAAGAGACGGAGTTTTTAGGTTAACAATTATACTATTGCTTAATTTATCCCATTCTAAAAGATCTGTATAAATAGATGATAAAATTTCTTTTTGAATTGATTTAAATGAAGAAAGTGCTATTTCATGATTTTCCTTAGTGGTTTTTATAAAAGACTCTCTTACCAAGGTTTCAGCATAGTTAGTCATTTCACAATCATTTAAGTGACTAATATGACTTTGGATCATATCCCCTATTTTTGGTTTCATTAATAGAGGCGGGTCAATAAGTATTAACTTAGATACAAGTTCAGGCTTATTAATTGTTAGTTGAAGCAACACACTTGCACCATAATTTAAGCCTATGCATACTATATTACTTATATTTAGGTGATTACAAATATCCACTATATCCTCTGCGTATTCAAATAGAGTATATTTTTTGAGAGGTTTATCGCTATAGCCGTGGCCAAGCATGTCAATGGCTATAACTCTTCCAATTTTACTTAAAGCATTGATTTGATAATGAAAAAATTGATGGTTGCCTCCAGCATTATGCAATAATACAAAATTCTTTGAGCCACTCCCAAAAATTTCATAAAATATTTTATTATGATTTTTTATATGATACATAAATTTTCTAAGAATTAAGCATTATGCTTTTAGCATTTTTATGTGACAACATTACATTATTAGGTTGCGGCCTTCATCTTCGATCAGGGAGATTGTTGCCCGTAGCAGCTCTTTTACGCCATCATGAGTTACTGCAGAAATTAGCATTACTTTCTTGCCGGTATGTTTTTCTAATTTATTTTTCTTTTTACGGAGTTCCTCTTTGGGTAGGGCATCGCTTTTGTTAAGAACGATGATTTCAGATTTTGTTGTTAGAATCTGACTGTAATTATCCATTTCTTGGCGAATAGTCTCATATGATTCAATCACATCATCAATAGAAGCGTCAATCAAATGGATCAGTAACATACAACGTTCAACATGCTTTAAGAATTTGATCCCAAGGCCAATTCCATGGCTAGCGCCTTCGATGATCCCAGGAATGTCAGCCATGATGAATTCTTTATTATCAACTCGCACTACACCAAGTTGTGGTCTTAGAGTAGTAAATGGATAGTCAGCTATTTTTGGTTTAGCAGCAGTAACAACTGATAAAAAAGTTGATTTACCAGCATTAGGTAAGCCTACAATTCCAACATCAGAAATAAGCTTTAAGCGTAACCACACTATAGTATCTTCACCTTTTTCTCCTGGTACGGCTTGTCTTGGCGCTTGATTAATCGAGCTTTTAAACCGAACGTTACCCACTCCGCCTCTTCCTCCGCGTGCAATCTCGATGGTTTCATCAACTATCATCAAATCAGCGATGATGGTTTTGCCATCATCTGCAAAAATCTGAGTACCAACTGGCACATATAGAATTAGATCCTTACCATCAGCACCGGTACAGTTTTTTCCTTTACCAAATTTACCAGCTTCGGCTTTGAAATGTTGTTGATATCGATAATCTATGAGAGTATTTAAGTTTGGAATTGCCTTAATAATAATTGATCCGCCATCGCCACCATCGCCACCGTCAGGGCCACCAAGTGGTATATATTTCTCACGACGAAAGCTAACACTTCCTCCTCCGCCATCACCAGCTTTAAGATGGATTTTTACTTCGTCTAGGAATTGCATTTAAATTGACCGTTTATGAGAAGCGGTGAGTAGGGCGATTAAACTATGTTAACGAAAACTCTGCCAGCTGCTCTTGTGAATCTTACAATACCTTGTGTAAGAGCAAAAAGAGTATGATCTTTACCCATGCCAACATTTTCACCAGCAAAGTATTTTGTACCTAATTGGCGAACTAAGATGTTGCCAGCCAATACAGTTTGACCATCATTTTTTTTAAGACCATGTCTACGACCCGCTGAATCGCGACCATTACTAGAACTACCACCAGCTTTTTTCGTTGCCATTATTTACCTCAACTACGCTATTTTGATATCTTTAATTAAAACATAAGTGCTATATTGACGATGACCGTTTTTACGACGGTAATTATGTCGTCTTTTTTTCTTAAACACTATAACTTTATCATCTCGAGCTTGTTTAACAATCTCGCCAACAACTTGTGCATCTTTAACATATGGCGCGCCAACCAATGTATCTAGTTTGTCTTTTTTAATCAAAAGAACATTACTAAACACAACTTGGCTTCCTAAATCACCTTCAATTTTTTCAACTTTTAATATGAAATTTGGAGAAACTGTATGTTGCTTTCCACCTGAATCTATAACTGCGTACATTGACATTGCTTGTCTCTTTTTACTTAAGATTATTTTAAGTTTATCTTTTTACTAATTTTATCCGCACTTGTCAACGACATTAAGAAGAACATATAATATTTTGCGGAATTGTCCATTAACTGCAGATAAAAATAATTTCAATTTTAAAAAATCGCATCTCTCGTTCTGTACAAATTATTCATCTATACCCAAAATAACTAAAGCCAAAATTCAGTAAATTCTTGAGGATTTAATGGCTCTATAATAGGCTTAAATTTATTATTGCATTAGTATTAAAATAGATTATACTTTTGAAAGGTAATATAAAAATTTAGAACAAAAGTATTAAATATATGGCAAAAAACCAACCTGGTAAAAAAGATAAAAGTATTTTTGAGAAATCAGTAAAACCATTTTATCATAGCTCAGAAAAATGTTTCCTTTATTATTCTTCCAGCCCAGTATTATCTTCAAAATCAAATTTTTCCGTATTAACCCCTGAAAAAATAAAAAGCAAATTTGGATTTGAATTTTTATGTAATGATCTTTTAAAATCTGTGAGAGAAGCAGAGAATTATCGTCTTGAAAAAAGTATCCTTACACCCATGCCAAATAGTTTAATAGGAAAAATAGATTCTTACGGGATAGAAACAAACACTATGGATTTATTTGTTCTACATAAAATCTCTTCAAAAATAGGTTTTACGATATCCACTTACTCTGCTCTGAAAAAAGGAATGGTTATTACGGAGTATGTAGGAGAAAGAAAAGATTCAAATATTAAGAATGCTGACACAACGTACCTTCTTTTGAACGACGATGGTACAAATATTGATGGAAAAGATTATGGCAATGTAGCTAGATTTTTTCATCACTGCCCTTCTGAACATGATGACAAACAAGTTATGACTGCCAATCTAGCCATTGTACCATGGAAAGTTTCAGAAACAGTAACAAAGATATTTTTTATAACTAATAGAGACATCAAAGCATTTGAACCGCTTTGTTGGGATTATGGTGATAAGTTTGGCTTTGAGCATGATATAGAATTACTAAATGCTGAAACTTATTTCCCTTTACCAATAATTAAGTTTGAAGATGATCTTTAGGCATTACACTAATCATTATTAAGATGTTGCTTTGACCGGCTTTTGTTTAATGCCATGCTTTTTCATAAAGGCTAAAATATCTTTGAGTTTAGCAGTTGCTGCCTTTTTGCCTAATTGATACATTTCTTCTTTATGATTATCGTCAAACATTCCATATTTAGCAAGATCAGGGTGAATATCTATATCAGCTGTCTTCGATTGGATTCTAGCAAGTTCATAATATGATATGCACAATGCTTTATAAGTTATTGCCAGGGCGCTATTTGGTAAGCTCTCATCTGGTGGCGAGCTGATATCAATAGCAATCACCATTTTTGGTTTATATTTCCTAGCAACTGAAACTGGTACAGGATCAGATACTCCGCCATCAATTAATGTGTGATCATACAGTTTTATAGGGGCAAATGTCATTGGTATGGCTGAAGATGCATAAACAGCAGGGGCAATTGGGCCGGCTTTCAATAAATAAGTTTTATTGTTATTAAGACTAGTGGCAACAGCAATAAAAGGAATTTGTAAATCTTCGATATTTTTGCTGCGCAGATTATCATAAATAAATTTTTGTAAGTAATAACCTTTGCCAATACTTTTAAATGGAGCTGGGAAAGTTAAATCAACTAAGTCCCATTTAGTCAGTGAAATAATCTTTTTATGTATAGCTTTATAATCAGGATTGTCCGCATACATTGCACCAATCAAACTGCCAGCGCTAGTACCAACAACTAAGTCTATAGGAATCCCATTACGAGCCAAAACTTCAATTGCTCCAAGTTGTGCTATGGCTTTAGCACCACCGCCCCCTAAAACTAGGGCAACTTCTATATTTTCAATTTTTGGAGCTGGGGGTTGTTTGGCTGGGACCTGCACTTCAAAACGATGAACGCAGCTTGAGAGCAGCGTAATATAAGCAACAATAACAATAAAGCTCTTAATATTCATCTATTTCTTTTTTTCGCCAAAAGGATCATCTTGATCTGAAACAAATTTACCAGAAAAAGCATAATCACTTGTGGCCATTTCTGACAAAATAATGTGTACAGCTTTTGCCGGGCGATCTAATGAAGAACAAACTGCATCAGTTACTGCTGCAACTAATTTACGCTTCCTTTCTTGGTCATGACCTTTTATGAGATGCATTTGAATAATTGGCATAATATTCTCCTTAAATTAAATTTTTACGGTCTCAACGCGAATGCAGCATTTTCTTGATGTTCGTATGAAACAAAGGTCTAAAAAACATTGCAATATATTTACCTATTTCTTTTTCTCACTTAAAGACTCATCTTGATCTGAGATTAGTTTACCAGCAATAGCATAATCACTAGGATCCATCTCTAACAAGATAATTTGTACAGCTTTTGGTGGCAAATCTAACGCGGAACAAACTGCATCCGTCACTGCTGCAATTAATTTACGTTTCTTTTCCTGATCGCGACCTTTTAAGAGATGTATTTGAATAATTGGCATAATATTCTCCTTAAATTAAGTTTTTACGTGGTTTTAGGAAATAAACTCCAATAACACCAATTATTAAACCTATTGGTATTACACTCAAGCTAATAGTATAAGACGAGGCTGGGTAAATAACAACATTATCAATCATTTGCTCTTCCCAGCATAAATGCATTATTTTCCCGATGCTTATATGAAACAAGGATCCGAAAAACATTATAATCATATTAGTCAGTGCCGTTACTAAGCTTTGATGAGCAGGGCTAACATTCTTACTATTCATATAAATAACCAGAATCTGATATGCACAGCAGATACCAACAACAATAAATAATATTGTGGTAATAATCCAGTCAGGTCTAGTCCACGGCAATATAGAAAATATCAAGGTCATGATAATTCCGCATAAAATCACTACCTGGTAAGAAATCTTATATTTCTCAGCAATCGTTGGTAGCAAAGGTGAACCAATACACATGCCAATAAATATTAAAGTAGGCAATGAAGTTGCCAGATCTCTACTATAACCATAAACTGTTTCCAAGAAGGGCACTGCCCAAACATCGGCAAATCCTTCTAATGGCCCAACCATAAAGCCAGAGAATAATGCTAAAGCAATAACTCGCTTATTGGTAAATACTATTTTTAGATCACCAATAACATCAGCTTTAGATACTGATCGCACTTGTTTTGACTTGAAAATATAAACCAACACAGAAATAACCAAACCAACAATAATAAAAATGGTGATGATATTTTGCCAGCCAAATTCATTACTTAATTTACTTACAGGAGTGCTCCCATAAATCGCACCTAATAGACCAATTGTAACAGCGCTACCTAACATTCTGGGAAATAAATGCTCAGGAAAAAAATCACTCGTGGCTTTAAAAATTGATAATATTGCACCTGATGAGCCAGCACCAACAAGAAAACGACCAATTATCACATAATTCCAATTATCAGAATATATCAATGGCACAAGGCCAATAACACTTATCGCAAAAGCCACAGCAATAATAGTACTGATTTTGTAGCGATCAAGCATTATTCCAAAAGGTAAATGCATGAGCGTATAGCCAAGATAATAAGCAGCTGAAAAATAGCCAAAGTCTACAGCAGTGATTGAAAATTGTTGCATAATTCCCGGCATCATTACGCTTGGAGAGACCCTTAATATATATTGAAAAAGATAGAAAAAACTAGCTACGCCCCAGATAAACCAAGCGTAGCCGGTAATTTTTATTGAAACTTTATTCATGTGAATTTTCTTGTCATGTTTTGCTATTATGCTAATATAGCGCCAGTATTTTAGCCGTCAATAAGGAATTTTAAGAATGACATTATTACAGATCGTATATGCACCTAATGCAATTTTTCAACAAATAGCTCAGCCAGTTAAGGAGGTTGATGATAATGTAAGGCAGCTAGTGGACAACATGTTTCACACTATGGCATTTGAAAAAGCTGTTGGTATGGGTGCCAATATGGTCGGCATTTTGCAGCGTATAGTAGTTATTGACCTAAGAGAAAATAATGTAAGCAAACCATTTTGTTTAATTAACCCAGAGATCACTTGGAGATCAGACCAAAACCAAACCTTTGAAGAAGCGTCTTTATGCTTTCCTAGCATTGCTGCTCCAATCTCCCGTCCTAATGCAATTAAGGTGAAATATCTTGATTATGACGGCAAAACACAAGAAAGTAGTTTTGAAGGCTTCCCAGCAACAGTGATTCAGCATGAGATGGATTATTTAGATGGCAAGGTTTTTCTTGATTATTTATCCAAAATGAAGCGCGACATGCTAATAAAAAAGATGCAGAAATATATTAAGAGCCATCAACCACATGTTCATGGAGCAGGGTGCAACCACTAAATCTATTTTCTGACTAAATTTGTGTAAATGACAATGGAAAATAAAGTTATAGCATTAAATATAAACGGTATAGAGATGGAAGGTAAAATAATCATTTGGGATAATGATGGCACAATAACTGGCGCTAAAGATCCTAATGATAAAACTTCCCAAGCTAAAATAATATTCCCGGGCGTAAAGCAGGTCATGGAAAAAGCAAAATTCAATTTTGTAATTTCCGGTTTTAAGTCACCTGAAAGTGAGAAGCAAAATTTTGATCCAGAGCTGGTCGCCGAGAAATTTAGGAAGCTGATGGAGGAACTTCCTATTAGTATAGCTGCATTCTCGCCAACAATTGGAGGAGTAGCATGTTATATAGTTATTAAAAATAATGAAAAAATCTCGTTTGTTAAAGCCCATGAAAATCCGCGATATAGTGCATATATTGGTAAATTTAAAAAACCAGATGTTGGCATGTTCCAAGTTGTAAGTGATATCGCGCTCGCTGAGTTTGGAGTGAAAATAAACGCCGAGAACACTTTAATGATTGGTGACACCTGGCATGACAAGCTCGCTGCTGAAAGCTTTGGCATTCCATTTTTAGAAGCAAAATTAATTCATAGCAGCCCACTTTTAGAAAAATAATTTATTTATCTAATGTAACTATTTATTTAGGCATCCATGCCCCTAAAGAATATGTCTATCCTTGACAATGTCCACAAACTAAGCTATATATTAATCAATAAGTTTTTATTAAAAAAAATATATAAATAGGGTGTCATTATGGAGTTACAAATATCGTCAACTTTAGGAATTACAAGTAATTCAGTTCCTCCAATGGCGTTGATTGAAAGAAGTATGGTGAATCCTACAAGTCTGACCACTGATGAATATCAGCAAGTAATGGGTTTTTCAGCTACTTTAACTGCGCTTCAAGAATATGCTTCTGCTGATGATAAAGTGGCTGTTGATTATGTAAGTAAATATTATGGTTATTTTTGTGAACATTATGATGGTTACTCTTTTTTACCAGAAGCCGCCAAAACAAGCTTTCAGGTAGGAAATTTTTCAGCCGATGGTTCGTTCATGAGTCAGGCATATAGTCTCTCAGGCTGTGAGCAAGGTTATTTTGATTTATAATTTATAACAATGCTATACTCACAGAAGTGTATACCTACATCTCATAATTCATTTGCTTCTTCGTCAAATAAATTTATCTTTTGGCCAAACCAACAACTTTCTATTAAAGATCAATTAGAGATTGGGGTTAGAGGGTTTATGCTTGATTTATATACTGTAGGTGGTGTAGTTGTTCTTAGGCATGGTATGGCGAATATGCCGGGTATTAATAAGCCAATCGATGGAATAGATATACTTTTATATGATGCATTTAAGGAATTTACTACATTTCTGGATAAAAAAGCACATGATAAAACCTGTGAAACCATTACTATCATCTTAGAAAGTTATGTTAATAATCAAGAAACATATAGGGTGCTAAACCAAACAGGGTTAGCTGATATCTATCTTTATAAAGAAAATCCTAATTTAGCTACATTAGAGGAAGTTTGTAATAAGATTATTATTTTACAAGCCATACCAAAGGAGTAGCAAAAGGTATACACCCACCAAGTTTTTATAAAGAAAATCACTATAAATACTATAAAGAAGGCAGCAATACTTTGTCTGCATTAGATTTTGAAGCATGTGAGGAAAGAGCAGAAGGTAGGGCTAAATATACAAATACTGCAGTCAATATTTTTTGTTTCAATCATTTTAGCCCTCTTTCTGCATTAATCGAAAAAGCAGTATTAATCAAGCCGTTGATGCATATAGGGCAAGAAACAGTTGACCAAGCTTTAAATGCCATAAATATCCCTTACAAATTCACAACATCTTCACAAGATCCTGTAAAAGCTTTGAATATTCTTTTGTCATTGACAAAACATATAGATAACTGTCGTGATAAAGATATTAAGGACAGCTTTTTCCCTACAATAATAGCAGTAGATTTTATAGAAAGGGATTCTGGTGTTTTCTTATGTTGTAACGATTCAAGGTGCCTATTAGGAGAAGAAAATAGTTCTATATATGATTATTTCGCTGGACTAGCAGGGCGCGTAACTTCTTGGTTCTATAGTAATGACACGCATGCAGAGCTATAGGTTTTTTGCGTACATAACCCTTCTTTTACTCTTATAAATGACGTCATTATTTTAAAAAACATTATGAAACTTCACTCTTATTCAATGACCCTCGAAAAGATGGAGAGTCTACAGAAGAAGAGATTGCTTCAAAGAATTGATTTTGCTATTTACAAAAGCATTTTATAGATGTATATAAACTTAATTATTAATTAAATTACGATATTTATTATATGCCCATTCATGAAATGCATATTTTTTTCTCTTCCTACCGTACCTGGTGATTCAGGTATATATTTCGTCGTCTCAAAATTAATTTATCAATAATTTCACAGCAGTTCAGCTAAATAGTTAATTAAGTTAACGTCGCTGTATTAAATATTGGTAAATATTAACTTTTAGTATATAATAATGCATTAACAAAAAATAAATACTTGGTATTGAAAATGACAATTGAACATAAGATAGAAACCATAACGAAAGGGAATGATCCGATAATTACAGCAAAAAGTTGTAGCTATGCAGACATAGGAAATATACTAGTTAGCAGTGGGTCAAAAGCAATATTTATTGACGGAGTAGCTAGCGTAGTTTTACTCGGATATTTCGTACCTCCTCAGCTAACACTAGCTAATGTCGCTATAGCTAGCTCTGCTGCCTTTGTTAGCTATACAATAAGAGAATATACTACAAAATGCCTTAATGACGCACAATATCCCGGTGGAGTTGTTGGTGGTATTTTAAAATATTCGATTAAGAGTAATAATCCAGCATTTGGTGCAATTAATAATCTTGGTTATGAATTCTGCAATTACCACAAATTAAATGGTGATGCTTGTGTAATTACACTAGAAGCTGGTGAAGAAGTAGCAAAACACTTGTTAGGTATGGATCAAATTTCGGTTACTTCTGCATTACTTAAATGGGATAATTATTAGTGCAACTTTAATTACAAGCGTGAATCTTGTTTATTTGCCACTAGATCAACATGTAAAAGCAGCTCTAAATTTCACAGCTGAGGAGGCAGTTGTTAATGTTACGATACCAAAAAATCAATGTGATGTTAACTTTGAGCAATCTAGTAATTATTTCTCTAATAGCGTATGCTTATTAGGAGAGGATGATACAGCGTAGAAGCACTAGTCATAGTATTCCAGCATTAAATTCATCTGCTACCCCTGTGCAACTACACTCTTCTATGGTCTGCGGTTGTTCCATCGGTTCAGTTTGATTGTCTTCATTTGCTATCACAACTTGTTCTTGCGTAATTGATTCTGTATCTGTATCTGTGTATGTATCTGTTTGTGTTAATATACTCACTATTAACAAATTTATTACTTCTTGGTTAGTGTAAGCGGTTTCATTGTAATCACTATGATTTACGATTAGCGATATCGCTGAATAAATACTATCTCTATCAATATCAGAACCTTCTTCTAATAATATATTAACTATTTCTGCGTAACCATTCACGGCAGCAGACTCTAGTACTGTAATATAATAACAACCAGTGAATGTGTTAAAATCACTACTAGTGGTGAATGCATTAACATTAGCACCATGATCTAAAAATGTCCTAACAGTTCCTGCATGCCCTGAATTTACAGCTATCATGAATGATTCATAGTCAAATTCAGCATCTCTTGTTACTAAAAAACAGGCAAACTCTGGCATATGATTATATAAGGCTACCATTACTGGTGTATCACCAATATTTCTTGGCGGGTCAATTTCACTCCGATTTCTTGACAACGATGGCTCACCCTCTCCAATTGGGCAATCAATATCTGCCCCGTGATCTTGTAGTAAAACTATTATTGCTTTAAATTTTTCTATATCATTCTCAGTTTCTAGTAAATAACAATCTATGGCATCTATAAGTATTGTCATTATTATATCGGAATCGAAAGTAGCACCTGCATCGAGCAGAACTTCAGCTAATTCTACATTTAAGTTAAATATAGCAAAATATAAAGCAGTATGCCCATTTCCATTCTTCTCATTAACATTTGCTTTTAGTTCTATTAATAAACTAGCA
>Ga0114963_10003165_pt1 | contig 11215 bp, 7 predicted proteins | sample C_131016_EF_Meta_FD_87019 | JGI IMG/M metagenome (GOLD analysis project Ga0114963, IMG submission 87019) | Freshwater microbial communities from Lake Croche, Canada to study carbon cycling - C_131016_EF_MetaG | ecosystem: Environmental > Aquatic > Freshwater > Lake | place: Lake Croche, Canada...
TAAAAGTGCGCCCCAACGACGCTTCCAAGCGCTACGACGTAACGAGTAGAATTGACGCGCGATTGACCAAGGCCATCGATCTTTCTTTCACGGGGTCTATTTCAACCTTTGAAGACCATTTTGACACCAACAATGGCGGCGGATCTTGGCGTTTACTCAACAGCCAAAACAACCCGATTGCCAATGACCGCACCTATCGCGGTATCTTTCGTTTGCGCCACCGTTTTGGCGGCGAAGGCAATGCCAGCAAAACGGGCTTGATCCAAAACGCTTCGTATACCCTGACTTTTTCCTATGAGAAAACTAGCGGTGACAATAGCGATTCACAACACAAGTTGAATTATTTTGATTATGGCTACGTGGGCAAATTTAATATTGAATGGGTGCCAACTTTTGCCTTGAAATTTGACCCCGTCAATCAACGTTTAACGCTGCAGCATTCCGATTATCGGGAAGTGTTGCGGGGTTATACCGCTGGGGATGTCAATCCCATTTTGTCTAACTACAACAATGTGTTAGGGATCAAAAGCAATGAAGCCATTAACTCACAGGTTGGCAAATTCATCTTGACTGATTTTTTCAACGACCGCTCGCTGGTTAGCCGGGGAAGTTTTATTGCACCCAACGGATTTATCTCGCCGATTTACAACACCTCCTGGGGTTTTCATACCAATGTGGGTTGGGTATACAACAACGCCAGTTTTAACAACAACGACTTATATACCTTCAATGCGCGGGTAAACTTTGACTTGGTTCCGGGCAACTCCGATAAAGGCCGCCACAACATTCAGGCTGGTTTTTGGTACGAGCAGCGCACTGATCGCAACTATGCAGTTGCGCCAAGAGGATTGTGGGACATTGCTCGCCAACAAGCCAACAGCCACATCCAAGGTATTGCCGAAAATGCCGATAGCATTGGGGTAGTCAATACCGGCGCTCAATTTGGGAATGTAGCCATTCGCGCGCTCACTATTTCGCAAAATGCCGACAACCAGTTCTACAAAAAAATACGCGAAAAACTCAATGTTCCCCTAACACAATATGTGAACGTTGACGGACTTTCACCCGATCAGCTTAGTCTTGATCTTTTTTCGGCTAAAGAATTGAATGACCAGGCTTTACTTAGCTATCAGGGTTATGATTACCTGGGGAACCCGTTCAACGGAAATTTTGTAGACTTTTTCAAGGCACGTGATGCCAATGGGATAAGAACGTTCCCGGTTGCTCCCAACCGCCCGATCTATTCGTCTTTTTATGTTCAAGATAAATTTACTTTCCGGGACATCATCTTCCGTTTAGGGGTACGCGTAGATCGCTATGACGCCAATACCAAGGTACTTAAAGACCCCTACTCCCTTTATGAAATCATGGGAGCTGGCGAATATGATGAGCGTTTCAAGTCTACGCGCCCCGGCAACATCGGCGAAGATTATAAGGTATATCTCAATGATTCGCAATCGGGCGTTTTGGCCTACCGCAATGAAAATCAATGGTACCGCGCCAACGGTAACCCGGTGAACAACCCGAACGACATCTTCTCGGGTGGGTTGGTTTATCCGCGTTATAAAGACGATCGTGTTCAGTCCAATACGAACTTTATCAAAAGCCCAGACTACGATCCTGCGGTATCGTTTCAGGATTATAAAGAACAAATCAACATCATGCCGCGTTTGGCATTTTCCTTCCCTATTTCGGAAGATGCTAACTTTTTTGCCCACTACGATGTATTGGTGCAACGCCCCAATTCCAATACCTTAGCTACAGCATTGGATTATTTTTACTTCACCGATAACCCCGGTACAACCTCCAACCCGTTGAATAATCCCAATCTGCGCCCAGAACGCACGATTGACTATGAAGTGGGGTTCCAGCAGCGTTTGTCGGCATCTTCAAAATTGAAAATGTCTTCCTATTACAAAGAATTGCGGAGTATGATTCAGTTGCGCAATTTTTTCCCGGTAGCCATTGTCAATCAATACACCACTTATGACAACCTCGACTTTGGTACGGTAAAAGGGTTTTCATTTGAGTACGAATTGCGACGTACCAGCAACCTCACGTTGAACGCCAACTACACCTTACAATTTGCCGATGGTACCGGTTCTGACCCCAACTCTCAACGCGGATTGGTAAACCGGGGTAATGTACGGACGCTATTTCCGCTCAACTTTGACGAACGGCACCGCATCAACATGGTTTTGGATTACCGTTTTGATCGTGTTCGTTTTACCGGACCGCGTATTTTTGGCACCAACATTTTGGCCGGTACGGGGTTGAACTTGCAAGGTATTGCTGTATCAGGTCGGCCTTATACGGCACAGCTTACCCCGCAAGAATTAGGTGGTTCGCAGACTGTAGGTTCGATCAACGGCGCCCGCAAACCTTGGAACTTTACCCTCAACCTGCGGATTGATAAAAACATCGATTTGGGCAACAAAATGGGACTCAACATTTATTGTCGTATTTCGAATGTGTTGAATCGCAAAAACGTGATCAATGTATACCAGGCTACTGGTTCGCCATCCGATGACGGTTTCATCCCGTCTGCTTTTGGCCAAGCTAAGTTGCAAAACATTCAGAACTCGGCCAGACAGGTAAGTTCTTATCTGGCATCCTATCAGTGGACCTTGATTAATCCCAATAATTACAGTTTGCCTCGCCGCATTTTTGTTGGCGCAACCTTTGATTTTTAAATTGACTTTATCCATGAAAATAAAACCGATCAGCGATATGCGACAACTAAGACCTTGGCTTTTGCTGGTACTTGGGATTGTCTTTTTTTCAAATTCCCTCGACGCTTATACCAATCGGGAAAAACGCCCAGGTAGAGCCTTGCCTGAACGGCGTTTTGGCGAGCAATGTGATAACGCGATTACCCAAACCGATCAGGCCATTAACAATGTTCGCGCTCGTTTGACTACCGGCGGCGATGTTTGGTGGGATAGCAATAATGGCCGTTATATTGTGCCTAAAGTTCCACCCGGAGTACCTGAAGTATCCTCTATTTTTGCTGGCGCTGTTTGGCTTGGTGGAGTTGACCCAGCGGGCAACTTGAAACTCGCTGCCCAAACCTATGGCCGTAGTAGTGGTAATTTCGATTTTTTCCCGGGTCCGCTAAGTCCTACTACGGGAAAAACCGTTCAGAAAACCTGCGCGATGTGGGATCGTTTTTTCAAAGTAACCGGGGAAGAAATCCGGGCGCACATCCGCAATTGGCAGGCAGCTAATGCGGCAGGAAAACCATTAGACCCCAAAAATATCTCCCGCAACATCAAAGGCTGGCCAGGAAGAGGGAATGAATATTTTTTTGATGTCAATCAGTTTGAATTGCCCAATACTACGCAAGGTTTAGCCGGGTTTTGGGATCAGGATGGCGACGGTTTGTATAACCCTGTTCAAGGTGATTTTCCGGTGATTGAAGTCCGGGGGTGTACCGACAAACCGCAGTTCCCTGACGAAATGATTTTTTGGATCTATAACGATGCCGGTAATATCCATGCCGAAACCCGCGCCGATCCTATTCAAATGGAGGTACAAGTACAGGCTTTCTCTTATGCAACCAACGACGAGATCAATGACATGACCTTTCAGCGGTATAAATTGATCAATCGTGCCATCGAAAGCATCGACTCTACCTATTTTGCCATGTGGGTAGACCCTGATTTGGGTTGTTACACCGATGACTATGTAGGTTGTGATACCGCTCGAAGCCTTGCTTTTGTCTACAATGAAGATGCTTTAGACGGACAAACAGGATGTTCTTGTCCGCAGGGTATCAACACCTATTGTGATAAAATTCCTTTGATGGGGATAGATTATTTCCGTGGGCCACTCAATGAAAAAGGTGACGAACTCGGGATGTCTTCCTTCACTTATTATAACAATGGCGGAGTTGGGAGTCCTACTCCAGCTACTACTGACCCGACTACGGCTAAAGAATACTATAATTATTTGACAGGCTCTTGGCGAGACGGATCCTCCTTCACATACGGGGATGATGCCTTCCAGGATGGTGCAAAAATTAAATATGCGTTTACCGAAACGCCAAACGATTCTCGCGGTTGGTCGATGTGTACTGCTCGATTGCCCTATGGCGACCGGCGTACGATCCAAGCTTCGGGTCCATTCCGTTTGGATCCAGGGGCGGTGAATGAATTGATTGTGGGGGTAGTATGGGTGCCTGATCAGGCATATCCTTGTCCTGATATCTCCAAACTTTTGGAGGCAGACGATATTGCGCAAGCGCTTTTTGACAATTGTTTTGAATTGACCGATGGGCCAGATGCGCCTGATGTGGACTTTATTGAATTGGATCAACAGATTGTAGCGGTATTGACCAACGACTCCATTGCGTCCAATAATGCCTATGAAGCTTATGCCCAGCGCGGGTTACAAATCCCGAGAGGTGCTCAGGATAGCGTATATCGATTTGAGGGCTACAAATTGCTCCAGCTATCAGGTCCTGAAGTATCTGCTTCTGATTTTGACAACCCGGATAAAGCCCGTCTCATCTACCAAGTGGATGTGAAAAATGGCGTTAGCAAAATATACAACTGGAAAGCGGCGGATAACCCGACTGGTAAAGAATTTCTTGTTCCTGAACTAAAAGTAGATGGGGGCAACAAGGGAATTCGGCATACATTTAAAATTATCGAAGATCAATTCGCTGCTGGCGATCGCCGACTGATCAACCACAAGAAATACTACTTTGTGGCTTTGGCTTATGCCCACAACAATTACCGGGCCTTTGATCCAAAACTTATCTTGGGTCAGCGTCGTCCTTATTTGGAAGGTCGCAGAAACATTGGTGACGGCAGTAATCCTTTCTATACCGCTATTCCACACCCTACCACCGACCGTTCGTTGAACACGGTTTTTGGCGACGGTGCGGTGGTATCGCGCATCGCGGGGGTAGGTACAGGAGAGAATTTCTTAGATATGGCCGACTCCGTACGGCAAGCTTTGCTGAGTGAAAATCCATTGAAGGGAAAAATCACTTATCGCCCAGGTAGCGCACCGATCCAAGTACGTATTTTTAACCCGTTGGATGTAGTGGACGGCGATTTTCAGCTTCGCTTTTTTGATAGCGATATGAGCAATAGCCAATTTGACAATCCGGTTTATTGGGAGCTGAAAAACCTGGCCAATCCTAAGGCGCCAGTCATTCGCTCCGAACAATCGATTGCGAACTTAAATGAGCAGATTATCAAACAATATGGGTTTACCATTGCGGTAGGGCAAACCGAAGAAGTAGGCGATAAAGTAGATAAAACCAACGGCGTAATCGGTTATCAAGAAGAATACCTGCGTGCTGGGGCTAAACCTTGGCTGTTTGGTATCAAAAGCGGCTATGCGCCTGGCAACACTACTTTTGATCAAGAAGTATTCAAGTTTACGGCTACCGGTGATGGAGAAGCGGATGTACTCCTTGATCCAGATAAGGCGTTGACCAATATTGGACCTGGTTATTTTATTCCTTACATGATTGCCAACTGGCGCAACCGTGGCGGTACAAATTTACCATACATTACTCCTGCCTGGACGGATAACAGCGGTGCATCGATCGTTCGGGGGCGTTTGCGTCTTTCTGATTTGAACAACGTTGACATCGTTATGACTTCCAACAAAAACCTCTGGAGCCGCTGTGTGGTATTAGAAGCCGCCAGTCGTTTTTACAGTGACCAAAACTTAGCCAACGAAGGTAATCGGAGACACTTAGAAATACGGGCCGCCGCAAGTGTATCAAAAGATGATGCCAATGGCGATGGGCTTCCAGATCCCGAATCTGGCAACACACAAGGATTTGGTTGGTTCCCCGGTTATGCCATTGATGTAGAAACCGGCCAACGCTTGAATATCTTTTTTGCCGAAAACTCTTACTACGGTGGTACACAAAATCCGGCGCTCAATGTAGGTCGCGATATGATGTTCAATCCAACAAGCACCCTTTCACTGGGCTTATCGCAGGGTAGTTTAGCACCCTACATTACTGGCGGACAGCATTTTGTTTATGTCACCAAACAGTCGTACGATGGCTGTGCGGCTATTGGCGCCAATTTACGCCCTACGCCTAGCCCGGCCAATAAAATTCGCGCCATCCAGGAAATTACCTGGGCTGGATTATTGTTGCCAAAAGCGGGCTTTGCCTTCAAATCGTACAAAGACGGGTTGATTCCAGATGATGTGGTTGTAAAACTAAGGGTGAAAAACTCATTCAAAGTAAACCCAACTTCACCCGCTTCACCGCAAAATAATGGTTATCCGCTCTACACCTTCTCGGTAAAAGGCAAACAATCCTCGGCATTGGATCAAGCCGGTATCAACGAAGAGCTGAAAAGCATCAATGTAGTACCTAACCCTTACTATGGTTTTTCAGATTACGAGGTATCACAGTTTACAACCACGATCAAGATAACCAATCTACCCGCCAAGTGTATCGTCACCATTTATACCCTTGACGGTAAATTCATCAGGCAGTACCGCCGCGATGAAATTGGCGCACAGCCTAAAGGCAACAACCGGGCCATCGATCTAAAACAGATTACGCCTGATTTGGAATGGGATCTCAAGAACAATAAAGGGATTCCGATAGCCAGCGGCGTTTACCTGATTCACGTGAATGCCTATGAACTAGGTACCCGAACGCTCAAATGGCTAGGCGTTAACCGCAAGTTTGACCCGTCTGGTTTGTAAATGTCCGAACGATGGGGAGGGAGGCTTTATGCTGCTCCCCATCGTTCGAATTATTGCTTATTCGAAAAGGTTTTTTATGAAAAAAACATATTACCTCTTCTTTTTTATCATGGTATTCGGTTCGGCAGTTTATGCAGGTAACCCCGACCGTCAGGGCGAGGCAGGAGCCTATGAACTGCTTATGGATCCTTGGGCGCGTACCGCAGGATTGCATACCATGGGCACTTCTATGGTGCGTGGTGTAGAATCGATGTTTCTCAACGTGGCTGGTATGGCCCGTGTCAATAAAATGGACATCGCGGTAGGTACCGCCAATTACCTTCAAGGTACCGATATCCGCCTGAATGCCGGCGGGTTGGTGCGTCGAATTGGTAAGAACGGCGCTTTTGGTTTTAGCCTCATGACGGTTGATTTTGGAAAAATCCCCGTGACCACCGCTAGTCAACCTGCGGGCACCGGCGCCACTTTTTCCCCCAATTACTTCAATTTAGCCTTTGGTTATTCGCATGTTTTTGCCAATAAGGTATCGGTAGGTATTCTTTTTCGCGGCATCACGGAAGCACTGACCAATGTTACTGCTTCTGGTTTGGCCATCGATGCCGGGATTCAGTACGTCACTGGAGATCAAGACAACTTTAAATTTGGCATCAGCCTTCGCAATATTGGTACACCCATGACTTATCGGGGTGAAGCCCTTTCTTTTCAACGGCCTTCTCCCAATGGCGGCGCCTACAATATCACTGTTGACCAACGGGCAGCGCGGTTTGAGTTACCCTCTATGTTGAATATTGGCGCATCCTACGATTTTCGTTTTTTGGAAAAACACCGCCTCACGGTATTGGGAAACTTTACTTCCAATTCATTCTCAAGAGATCAGATCGGTGGCGGCGCCGAATATGGGTTTAAAGAACAATTCGTGCTAAGGGCTGGATACCGTTACGAGCTAGATGTAAAAGACCAGATTCAATCCCCCATTTACACCGGGTTGAGTGCAGGTGCTTCCCTTATTTTTCCTTTGAGCAAATTGGAAAAAGAAACCAAAATTGGGATCGACTATTCCTACCGAGCATCCCGGGTATGGCAAGGCACGCACAATATTTCTTTGCACCTGAGTTTTTAAGCTGTTACGTGTGTGTGCAAATTCCGACTCATTTTTGCTCGGGAACTAAAAATCCAAGTACACGCTAAGAATACACCGGATTTCCAGTACTACCCCTTGCATATTACCTAACTTTTTCAGTATATTTGCCTTACGAAAAGCAAGAACGTTTTCATCGCCCTGATGAAAACGTTCTTGCTTTTTCATTAGACTTGTTACTTCGAATAAACTGGTAGCCAAAAGCTTGTTTTTTGTGCAAAAGTAAAGTTCATTGGCAAGCTCTAAATGGAAGTATTTGCCTTCAAAATGAACTCCGGCCAAAGCGGATTCTGGCCATTTTCCTTTTTATTTTTTGCTTGAAGGCAATGGGTAGGTTTGTGTAGATGAGAGTGTGCCCGTGCAATTGATGCTTTCCCTGCTTTAAAGTAGCATTGACGTTACCCCACTAGCAAGGATGTAAGATTGAATGACCCCATTTGCTTCGGCTGATGGGTAGGGCGGCGCGTCTGCTTTTTTAAATGAAGAAAAATTTTTGAACTATGACAGCAATTAATTATTTAACCCGCGAAGGCTACGACAACTTAAAGGCCGAGCTTGATGATTTAAAATCCAGAGGTCGCAGTGAAGCGGCTCGCGCCATTGCTGAAGCGCGCGAAAAAGGGGATTTGTCGGAAAACGCGGAATATGATGCCGCTAAGGAGGCACAGGGGATGTTGGAATTGCGCATCAATGATTTGGAAAAACAGATGGCCAATGCACGGGTATTGGATGCTTCCGAAGTCGATACGTCAAAAGTTACCGTTTTGGCTAAGGTGACCATCATGAATACCAAAAATAAAGCAAAAATCACCTATCAGCTGGTTTCGGAAACGGAAGCCAATTTAAAGGCCAAAAAAATCTCAGTAAGCTCGCCAATGGGTAAGGGATTACTGGGCAAAGTAATCGGCGAAACCGCTACGGTAATAACGCCCAACGGCGATATGGAATTTGAAGTAATTGACATCACCATCTAATTTCAATCATGGCTTCTATTTTTTCAATGATCGTAGCCGGGGATATTCCAGCGTATAAAGTGGCCGAAACGGATCAGTTTCTGGCTTTTTTGGACATTCGCCCGGTCGCCAAAGGGCATACGTTGGTAATTCCCAAACAGGAAATTGATTATTTCTTCAATATCGAAGACGATCAATTGGGCGCCATGATGGTTTTTGCAAAAAAAGTAGCCAAAGCGGTTGAAGCAGTGGTGCCTTGTATTCGAATTGGCGTAACGGTAATTGGATTGGAAGTGCCACACGCGCATGTACACCTGATTCCGCTCAATTCATTGGGCGATATGTTGCGGTTTGGACAAACGCCGGTCGCAATCCCTGCAGAAGAAATGGCCAGTTTGGCTGGCGAAATTCATACGGCCTATTTGGCCAATTTGGCTTAGAAACGCGGTTTTATTTTACACTAAACAATCACTCCATAGCTGTTTTTTGAATAGCTATGGAGTGATTAGAGCTTGTTCAGATTTCGGATTCTGGGCTCCATGAGGCAAATTTTGTTTCATGCTTCGTTAAAATTTTCGCCGTATTGCCCACATATGGCTGCAAATTTTGCCTCGCCTGAAATAAAATTTGCTCTCCTTCGCCTCAGATCCAAAACCTTAACAAGCTCTTATTTTACCCGATCTGGGTTGTTTTTCAAAAAACTACCCCAATCCGAATAACGTTCTCCCTTGCCTGAAAATATGGATTTAGATTGATGGTAATGACATACCGCCACCGCCAGTGCATCGGTGGCATCCAGGTATTGCCCATCGAGTGAAATGGGTAAGGTAGATTGCAACATAGCAGCTACCTGTTCTTTGCTAGCGTTGCCATTTCCGGTTACCGCTTGTTTAATTTTACGTGGAGCATATTCAATCACTTCCAATCCGCGGATGATGGCCGCCGCCATGGCCACCCCTTGCGCGCGACCCAACTTCAGCATAGACTGTGGGTTTTTGCTGTAAAATGGCGCCTCAATAGCCAAAACTCTCGGTCCGTATTCCGACATGATGGCCTGTAGGCGCTCAAATATTTTTTTTAGTTTTTGCGGATGGTCCTCTAAATGTTTGAGGTGCACCACGCCAACATCAATGGGGGTTAACTCCGTTCCACTGACGTTGAGTACGGCATATCCCAAAATGTTCGTTCCGGGATCTACCCCTAAAATCCGATAAGATGATCGATTTTCTGCCACAGCAATGAAATTTCCAGCAAAGTAATCTTATTTTTATTGGCAAACAATTTTTATTAAAACAGATTGTTTTGGTTGAGCGCAAAAAAATGATTATCCCCGCCCCTTGGCTTACCCCCGCAAGACAAAAAAAATGGCGCTTCGGATTACAACTGCTTTTGGTATTGGCCATCGCTGGGATCTTGTACCGACAAATCTTGCAACCCCAGGGCCTCCAAGCTATTCTGGAGTCGTTTCAGCAACATTGGCAAACTCCCGAATTTTATTGGCTAGTCATCGCTGGGTTTTTGATGCCCTTTAACTGGTTGTTGGAAACTTTAAAGTGGCGACAATTTACCCGCTCTTGGAGCACTATGAGCTTATTGGACAGTTTGTATGCCGTGCTGGCCGGCGTGGCTGCATCAATGTTATTACCCAATCGCAGTGGCGATTACTTGGGGCGACTCTTACTATCACCAAGTGGCGAAAAAGCTAAAGCTGCCGTAGCTACTTTGGCGGGCAGCTATTGCCAGTGGGTGGTGTTGGGTAGTGTTGGTATCCCTTCGTTGTTGTGGTTTGCGCCGCGGTACATTGGTTGGGATTTTCAGCAGGGCGGCCTTGTCCTGATTTTGGAATTGTTGGCATTGCTTGCCTTGATCATTTTGGGCGCATTTATCCCGCGGTGGATTCAACATTTTTTTGCTGATCAACTACAAAACGATAAATTTCGTTGGTTGCGCCCTTTGGAAGTGATCTTAGCGTACCGTCCAGGTGTTCTAGCTCGAGGATTAGGTTTGGCGACAACCCGTTACCTACTATACTGTTTTCAATATTACTGTATGCTGCGTTTTTATGGCATTTTTTTGCCATTGGGAACTGCCCTGGCGGGTGTTGGAGTTATCTACCTGCTACAAACCAGTATACCTTTGCCGCCGGTATTGGGATTATTAGCGCGGGGGGAAATCGCCTTAATGGTTTGGCGACCCTTTGGCGCCAATGCCCTGAGTGTATTGGCTGCATCGTATAGCCTTTTTACACTAAATTTGTTGGCTCCGGCGTTAGTTGGGCTGCTGCTCATTGTAAAAAATGCGTATAAAAAAACGACCCATGTGGACGAAAAAAGTGATTCTTCTGACCCTGTTTTCCACGATGATCGGGTGGACGGCGTTTGATCGCCCCACTCAATCTCCTACCGTCATTGCCGATTTACCGCCATTCCAA
>Ga0114963_10003168_pt1 | contig 11214 bp, 12 predicted proteins | sample C_131016_EF_Meta_FD_87019 | JGI IMG/M metagenome (GOLD analysis project Ga0114963, IMG submission 87019) | Freshwater microbial communities from Lake Croche, Canada to study carbon cycling - C_131016_EF_MetaG | ecosystem: Environmental > Aquatic > Freshwater > Lake | place: Lake Croche, Canada...
ACGGCGCTGTCGGCAAGAACGATCTCAACCTTGATTTTAGGAAGGAAATCCACGGTGTACTCGCTTCCTCGATAGATTTCGGTGTGGCCTTTTTGTCTGCCGAAGCCCTTCACTTCCGTCACGGTCATCCCCTCAATGCCCATCTCGCTAAGGGCGGCTTTGACCTCTTCGATCTTGAACGGCTTGATAATGGCTTCGATCTTTTTCATGACTGGTTTGTGGTGACTGAAGGATTGTTTCGAATGTGTGAAAACGGAATCGTCTAACGACAAATCTATATTTCCCGTTCAAGGGTGGGAATGTCGAGCCATTGTGATTGAATTTATTCCGGACAGTCCCTGCTCTTCATTGGAGGACGAAAAAAGGCGGGAACCGGAGTTCCCGCCTTTCCTTGATGACAAAAGGAAGAGTCTTTCGTCAGATTTCCTTTAGACGGCCTTATCTCCGCTCTCTTCCGTCCGGATCCTGATCGCGTTCTCAACGGGCAGGACAAAGACCTTACCATCACCGATTTTTCCCGTCTTGGCTGTCTTGACAATGGCTGCCACGGCGCCCTCGACAGCACCGTCCGCAAGAACGATCTCGACCTTGATCTTGGGAAGGAAGTCCACCGTATACTCACTGCCACGGTAGATCTCAGTGTGGCCCTTTTGTCTGCCGAAGCCCTTGACTTCGGTCACCGTCATTCCCTCGATACCCAACTCGTGGAGAGCGTCTTTGACTTCTTCCAGTTTGAAGGGCTTGATGATAGCTTCGATTTTTTTCATAGGTGTGTTTGGTATGTGTTGGACCGTCGTTGGCTTAGTGGTTGTAGCCCTCCTCACCGTGATCGGTGATATCAAGACCCTGATACTCGGCTTCAACCGAAGGACGGAGGCCGATGACAAGTTTCACGACGAATGCAATGACGATTGTGCCGACGACAGCAAGTGCGATGGTGATTCCGGCCGCCTTTGCCTGTGCCACGACAAGGGAATGATTGGTGATGGCCGTTATGAGGCCATTCTGCATGGCAGGATTTGGTGATCCTGGGGCCGCAACCGCCTGGAGGTTGCAGTTCACGGTTGGGTCAACCAAAAGACCCGTCAGAAGAGCACCGCAAGTGCCACCGATGCCATGGACTCCGAAGGTGTCCAGGGCGTCATCGTATTTGAAGATATTCTTCACGACAGTGCACATGATGTAAGGGATGATTCCGGCAACAACGCCGATGATCACGGCACCCGTGGAGTTCACAAATCCGCAGGCAGGCGTGATGACGACAAGACCTGCAACCGCTCCCGAGCAGAAACCGAGCACGCTGGGCTTGCCCTTGAAGATCCACTCCATGAGGGGCCAGACGAAGGCACCGACTGCTGTTGCCAGTGTTGTGGTGAGGAAGGCGTTGGCGGCGACACCGTCGGCGGCAACGGCACTTCCCGCATTGAATCCATACCATCCAACCCACAAGAGGGCAGTGCCAATGAAGGTCAGCACCAGGCTGTGGGGAGGCATTGGCTCCTTGCCGTGACCAGTTCGTTTTCCCAGGATGAGGCAAAGGATGAGAGCCGTCCATCCCGAGGACATGTGAACGACCGTTCCGCCGGCGAAATCAATGGCGGGAATCTTTGCCGCGGAGTTCCAAACGCCGTTCATAAGGCCGGTAGCACCCCAGACCATGTGGGCGAGAGGGAAGTAGACCACGAACATCCAAGCGAAGACGAAGGCCATCAACGCGGTGAACTTGAGGCGTTCAGCCGTGGCACCGAAGATCAGCGCCGGGGTTATGATTGCAAAGGTAAGCTGAAAGATGGAAAAGATGTTCTGGGATACCCAGTAGGCATAATCCGTGTTGGGATTGGAATCGACTCCCTTGAAGAAGAAGAATTCCGAACCACCCAGGAAGGGACTTGCGAAGTTCTTGCCGAACACAAGGCTATATCCCACGGCCCACCACAGGATTGTTACCATGGCGGTGATGCCGAAGCACATCGCGATGATGGACAGGATGTTCTTGGATCGGACCAGCCCACCGTAGAAGAGTGCCAAGCCGGGAAGGGTCATCATCAGCACGAAGGCCGCCGAGACCATCATCCAGGCGTTATGGCCGGGATCGGATTCGGGAGTGATCGTTGTGGGCCCGGCACTATTGCTGTGGGCTGCTTCAAGGAATGCGATCTGGTCAGCAACCGTGGCTTTGGCAAAGGGCCCCGGAGTGGGCGATGGTGCCGCAGGTGCAGCTGCGGCCGGAGAAGCTGCTGGAGCATCTTCGGCATGGAGGGCTGAGGTGACGGCGCCGAGAATCGCCATTGAGGCGACTGCCGCAAGCAACCGGACCATAGAGGTAGTTTTTTGTATCATGGGTTTGGTGTTGTTGTGTCGCCCTTAAGGGGCGGTAAGGTTTGATAAAGCAACCACCGTGCCAACTTCTAAAGACTCGTTTTAGTTTGCATAGCATTGCCCTTCAGTCGTCGCAGGATGGAGGGGAGGCTTCCTTTAAACAGCCTGCCCTCACCCCACAGTGGGTGTCTGAGGAATCTAGGAATTGAGGAATGGGTATTGTTTGGCGATATTTATCCTTCCAGTGCCCGAAATTGAGTTAATGGCTATTTTTAGCCATTCCGGTTAAGGGATTGCACAATCTGATAGCATCATTCATGCGCATTTTGTTACGGGTCTTCGGCTATACCGCCCGCTATCCTTGGATGGCCTTTGCGACGATGTTCTGTGCCGTCACCGGCACGCTGATGGTGGCGGTCTTCCCTGCCGTGACCCAGCAGGTGATCGATGTGGTCTTGCGCCAGCACCATCCCGAGAAACTCATCCCATTGATCGTGACAGGGCTTGCCGCCTTCTTCGCTCAAGATCTTCTCAATGCTCTTCGGATCCTGCTGAACAATCATTTCGAGCAGAGGGTGATCTTTGATCTCCGGAGCGATCTTTATGCCCGCATCCAGATGCTCCCCCTCCCTTGGTTCGATAACCGTGCCACCGGTGACATCATGACGCGACTTGTGGAGGACGTGACCAATGTGGAGAGGGTCCTGATCGACGGCATCGAGCAGGGTACGGTGGCCCTCCTTCAGATCGCAATCGTGCTGGCTCTCATGGCCCACTACAGCACAAGCCTGATGCTGGCCTCCCTGACGCCCGTCCCTTTTCTGGCCGTCGGAGCTCTGGCTTACACGCTTTCGGCCGGAAAGCGTTATCGGGCAACCCGCAAGGCAACCTCTGCGCTGAACTCCCTACTCCATGACAATCTCGACGGCATCCGCCAGATCAAGACTTACGCGAGCGAGGAGCGTGAGCACGTCCGTTTCAATGAGGCAAGCGAGGCCCTACGGAAAGCTTCCCTGGTGGTGATGCGTTACTGGGCGATCTACAGCCCTACGATGAATTTCCTAGGGAATGTCGGGATGGTGATGATCCTTGCGGTCGGTGGCTTCCTGGTTCTCCATGGCACGATGGATCTTGGCGTCCTGGTGGCCTTTCTTGTTCTCGCCCGCTACCTTTATGAACCGGTAGGCCGCCTCCACTCGCTGAACCAGTTGCTCCAGTCAGGGAGAGCCGCCAGTGAACGGGTTTTCTCGATTCTGGATGCACCGCTTGAGGAGGGATGGAGGAATCCCCCCTCGGGGAAGGAAGTTCTCTCGCTGAAGGGTGATGTCCGCTACGATCGTGTCGGTTTCGAATACCAGGCCGGAGCAACCGTATTGCACGACATCTCCCTCCATGCAAAACCCGGTGAGATGATTGCGCTGGTGGGGCCGACCGGAGCGGGAAAAACCTCCCTTGTTCACTTGCTTAGCCGTTTCTATGAACTTACCTCCGGAGAGATCCTGCTGGACGGGCAAGGGATCCGTGAGATTCCGCTGAGGGTGCTGCGCCGCTCCGTTGCCATGGTCACCCAGGAGAGTTTCCTCTTTAACGGAACAACCTCGGACAACCTGCTTATCGGAAAACCTGATGCCACGGAGGAGGAGATGTGGAGAGCATTGGCCGCCGCGAATGCCGAGGCTTTCATTCGTCGTCTTCCCAAGGGACTTCACACCCAGCTTGGGGAGCGTGGGGTCAAGCTGAGCGTCGGGGAGAAGCAACGTCTCTCCATTGCCCGAGCCCTCCTCAAGAACCCTCCGATCCTTGTCCTCGACGAGGCCACGGCAAGTGTGGACAACACCACCGAACGACTCATTCAGGAGGCGCTGGCCCACCTGTTGGAGGGACGCACCAGCTTTGTGATCGCCCACCGTCTCTCAACGGTACGCCACGCCGACCAGATTCTTGTTCTGGAGAGGGGGAGGATCGTGGAACGGGGCACTCATGATTCCTTGGTCGGAGCCGACGGACTTTATGCCTCCCTATGCCGTGAAGCCGAAGCGCACCAAGGAATCTTTGGTGAGACTGGGAAGGATATTTTGCGCGGAGTCTCGGAGAACGCGCAGGAAAATTAAGCTCAACAAGGTCAAGTGGTTGACTTGATGATTTTATTTGGCATATTTGCCAAATATGCGTCAGAGACTTCAAGAGTTGAAAGCGAATGCGACAGCCCGCTCACCCGTCGTCAAGGCGATGGCCCATCCCTCGCGCCTCCTGATCATGGAGGCACTGATGCACGGCGAGCATTGCGTGAGTGATCTGACGGAGATGGCTGGTTGCGACGTGACGACCCTTTCAAAACACCTTTCGGTCATGAAACGCGCGGGTCTTCTTGACTGCGAAAAACGCGGTCTGAAGGTCTTTTACCAGATCGCCTGCCCTTGCTTCGCCGAGTTCTTCCGCTGTGTCGACCTCATCTCAACCTCCAATAAAAGCAGGATTCCGTGCGATTGCTGATCTTGAAAAGCACAAACCGACCATGAACACATCAGAATTCAAGCATCATCTGACAACGCATCCCGATGACAATCTCCAATTCGTCCTGCCGGATGGAGTCATGATCCCTTTACATGCGCACATCACCGAGGTCGGTCGCGTGGACAAAACCTTTCTGGACTGCGGTGCGACAGTTAGAAAAAACTCCTATCTCTGCCTTCAGTGCTGGGTTGCTGATGATGTAGACCATCGGCTTCCTGCAGGAAAGCTTGTTGAGATTATTGACAGGGCACAACCCATCCTGGGATCTGATGATCTTGAAGTGGAACTCGAGTATGAAGGAAGTGTAATTTCCCAGTTCCCGGTCGTCAGGATCCTGAGTGACGCGAATAGGCTTCTCATCACTCTTGCGGTGAAGCACACGGATTGTCTCGCCAAAGAGATCTGCCTCCCTGCTTCAAAAGAGAATATAGACTCTTCCTGTTGCGGTGGATCCGCCTGCTGCTGATCACCCTGCTCCATCGTATGACTTCAAATATTAACGCATCCTTGCCATCCATGAAGCCTCTTGTCCTGATCCTCTGCACCGGCAATTCCTGCCGAAGCCACCTTGCCGAAGGCATCCTTCGGGCAGCCGCCGGAGATCTTATCGAGGTTGCCAGTGCCGGTTCCAAGCCGGCCGGATACGTCCACCCCAAGTCGATCGAGGTGATGAGGGAGATCGGCATCGATCTCTCCGGACACACTTCCAAGCATCTGGAGGAGTTCCTGAACAGGAAGGTTGATACAGTCATCACTGTCTGCGGGAATGCCGACCAGGCCTGCCCGATGTTCCCCGGTCAGGTGAACCGCTTTCATTGGGGATTCGAAGACCCTGCTCACGCGACAGGTACGGAGGAAGAAGTCCTCTGCGAGTTCCGCCGCATCCGTAACCAGATCCGTCTTGTCTTCGAGGCCTACGCCGCGGGAATTAAGATCGGTAAAACTCTCTAAGCGCCCCGGATGCCGACGCTCTCCCGAAGACTGCTTGCCGAGTTCCTGGGAACCTATGCCATGATCTTTGCGGGGACGGGTGCCATTGTGATCGATCAGGTCTTCGGGGGCATGATCACCCATCTGGGAGTCGCTCTCACATGGGGACTGATCGTCATGGTTCTGATCTACACCTTGGGTGATCTCTCTGGGGCCCATTTGAATCCAGCCGTCAGCATTGGATTCCATGTCGCAGGCCGATTCCCGAGACGGGAGCTTTTCCCATACATTGGCGCTCAGATTGCCGGTGCCATTATTGCAAGTTTGACGCTACGTCTTCTCATTCCGGGCAATCCATTACTGGGGGCGACTCTCCCCACGGGCCCGGCGTTGCAATCGTTCCTGCTGGAATTTCTTCTGACGGCCATCCTGATGCTGGTCATCATGAATGTCTCCCATGGCGCGAAGGAGAAGGGGATTACGGCGGGAATAGCGGTGGGAGCAACTATCGGCCTGGAGGCTCTCTTTGCGGGTCCCGTCTGCGGAGCTTCGATGAATCCCGCGCGCTCTCTCGCTCCTGCCATTGTTTCTGGACACCTGGAGCACCTTTGGATCTATCTCTCGGCTCCGGTGCTTGGGGCGCTTGCCGGGGTTCTGCTCACTTCTCTACTGCGTGGCAACGCATCGGGGGAATAGCAAAGCAAGGGCTACGATCTGAAGTGGGGTGGTTGCCCTGTCGCCTCTAGGACTGAGAGCCAGAGGTCTCCCTGCAAACTGACCTTGCGGCGTCGGACCGTAACCACGCTGATCGGAAGGTTGACATGATGTCCATGCCAGCGGCCGACAACCATATTCGTCTTGCCCGCCATGGCGGCGTGGACTGCGTGCTGGGCTAGACGAAGGCAGTAGATGGAATCCTGAGGTGAGGCCGGCACGCTACGGATGACATAACTGGGGTCGATGTATTTTACGGTGATTTCCTTTCCTGAAGCTTGGAAGTGAGACTCAATCTCCTTCTTTAGGAAGGGGCCTATGTCCCCGAACTTTGCATTCCCTGAGGCATCCCTGGCTGCGGGATCACTCTTCATCAACTCCTGTCCCGCCCCCTCAGCCACCACCACTACGGCATGACCACGACCGGAAAGTCTTCTGTCAAGGTGGGAGATCAAGCCGTTCGAGCCATGAAGTTGAGAGGGCACCTCGGGAATGAGGACATAATTGACGCAGTTGTCGGCAAGCGCGGCAAAAGCGGCGATGAATCCGGAATCGCGCCCCATGACTTTCACCAATCCAACCCCGTTGGGATGGCCCTTGGCCTCGCTATGGGCACAACGTATGACTCGGACCGCTTCGGCAAAAGCAGTCTCGAATCCAAAACTCTTGTCCATGTATTCCAAATCGTTGTCGATGGTCTTCGGGATCCCTACGACGCTGATCTGAAGTCCTCTCCGGGAGATCTCTTCCACGATGCCCGATGCTCCACGCAAGGTTCCGTCACCACCTATGACGAAGAGAATGGCAATGCCCAGTTGCACGAGCCGATCGACAATCTCTTCCCGGGATTGCGGTCCACGGGATGTTCCCAGGATGGACCCCCCATTCGTGTGAATGTTGCTTACCAAATCCGGCGTGAGATGCACGATCGGATGGCCATAGCGTTCAATGAACCCCTCATATCCGTAGGGAATCCCAAGGATGGTTTTGACCCCGTAGGCATAGTTCAAGGTCATCACCAATCCTCGGATGACATCATTCAGACCCGGGCATAATCCCCCGCATGTAACCACCGCACAGGTCGTTTTGGAGGGCTCAAAGAAGATCCTGTCCCGCGGTCCGGAGCGTTCGATCGTGATCGGTTCCTGCCCGTTCTCAAGGGAGGAGGAAACCCTTTCCAGCGAGTGATCAAAAAGAATCCTGTGATGGTCGTCGGAGACGAAGTTGGCATCCGCCTCCTCCCTGTTTCCCCGGAGGGGAGAGGGATGGATGGCTCGGCCTAAATTTTGAATATCGAAATCCTTGCGGGTGAACTTTTTCATGCTGTCACGTCTTGTGAAGGTATGGTGAAAGCAAGAATCATTCCTAAACTCACCGCTTTCAAGACAGTGCCGAGTCCTCGGTTCTCACTCCTTGTCATTGTCGGAGAAGTCTCCAGGCCTGGAGAAGGTAGAGACCTGTCAGAATGACGAAAAACAGCGATTCAATCCCCCTATTGGCGAGGACGTCTGATCTGACGATGTTTAAACGCAGACCAACAGGGTGATGTCATCGGGGAGGAGGGACGCCACTTCGCGGATAATATTCCCGCGCAACATGTGAATGAGGGTGCTGCGCTGGGGGGCACCAAGGAGGACACGCTCTGCCCCGATGGTCGATGCGAGATCGGCAATCGTGTGAGCAGGCGCGTCACTGACTGCGTAGCACGGGATGATGGTCTCACCAAGCCCCTTGTCCTTGAGGAACTCAAAGACCTCCCTGGCCTGCTTGTCATCGGTCCATTTCCTCTTGCGATCTCCAGGGGCTATGACCGGTTGCTCGCGGACAAAAAGAACGTAAAGCGGTTGTCCGTTTTCCGCTGCTTCCTTGACGGCAAAGTCAAGCGTGCGACCCCGACCCCTGACGGCCGTAAGGATTGGGCCGGCATAGGATCGGGTCGCGGATACGGGGGATTGCTCGGGTGTCGGGGGAATCTCCCCGACGATGCTGGCAGCTGTGGAGGGTTGCTTTATGGCGGCGTTTTCGACCGCATGAATCGCAGCCTCCAAGGCCGCTTGCTGAGCCGCCGCCGCCTTGCGTTCCGAGCTTTCCTTGGCGAGGCCGCGGAGCACGAGTCCGATGGCCAGGACAGTGAAGGCGAAAATGCGTGCGTTCGGCTTGTCGATGAAGAGCGAGAGCTCAATCGCCGTCATCATCAGGGCAGTGATCAGCATGACGCCACGTTCAAGTGGCTTGAGTTGCAACTTCCAGTCGGTGCTGGTCGCCCCCAGATTCACGGCGATCGCCCCAACCACGCCAACCGCATAAAGATCAGCCAGACCTGACATGTCGCTGACCGCAATGACCAAGGCAGCGGGCACAAGAACAGCAAAGAAAAGTCCGGCGTTTGAAACCCCAAAGGAATTCAGCTTTGCGAAGATCGGTGGTAGTTCCTGATCCCTGGCCATCAGGAAAGAGATGCCGCTTAATGCCACGATTGCCGTGTTCACAGCACTGAGCAGGAGGACGCCGAAAACAAGGCTAACCGTCCAGGCTGCTATGTGCCCGAAGACCGGCCCGAAAAGATTGCCGCCGAAGATCTGGGCCATGTAACGGAGCATGTAGTCCCTCACGCCATCTGCGCCGGGAGCATTCACGTCGCCATTGGCCACCACCATCCCGGGAAGAGCCGCCATCGCCAATCCCAAGAGGGCCGTGAAGACGCAGACCTCAAGCATCACAATAACAATCGCCTTGTTTGCGGTCTTGGAGACATTCGGCTTTTCAATCGTGCTTCCGGGGTTGAGTAACATGACTCCGGTGGAGTTGGCGATTGCCTCAACACCGGAAAGCGCGAGAACGATCGCAACGAAAGCATTCCAATTATGGAGAAAGCCTCCGTGGAGAGGCTGCGTATGGGAGGCGGCTTCCCCGAGATGAGGAATTGCCAGAATGCCTAGCAGGATGACCACAATGGCAGTTGGAACGGCGACTAGCACAGCAGCCCCGCCCGTATGCTTGGGGCCGAAATAATTCAATGCCCCGATCAACACAATGGAGCCCGCCGCGAACCATTCGGGGTGCGGCACCCCAAGGTAGAGGAAAGCAGAAAGTGCGCTCACCGCCGCTGTCACGATGTAATCCGCAACAAGCAGGAACGCACCCACGATGGAGATGATCTCGGAACGGTGCCTGACGCTGGCATAAACGCCACCTCCATTCGGGTAGTGACGGCAGATCGTCATGTAGTTAAATCCAACCAGCGCCGTGAGCAGACACATTCCGCCGATCAACCAGGGAGAGCTATATCCGGCAACGGCAAAGGCTAGACCGATGACATAGGCCTTGCTTGTTCCCCAATCGCCGTAAAGGATCGCCGCCGCCCTTTTCCAATCGACGTTGCGGGGCCTGGTCGTTGTGCTGAATTCCATCGGAAAATGTTGAGATTTTTAGGCTTTTAGTGGCTGCATCCGCAGGACCCTTGGGGAAAACTTTCTGGAGGGGTCTGGCCTCCACCCCCACAGCAGCCTGTAGCAATCTCGCTGATCAGGACCACTTCGAGTCCGATCCTCTGGAGGGCAAGTTGTTCCCGGGCACGTTCCAGAAACTCCATGGCCCGTTTGGGCGGTTCGGCAATGGTCCTAAGTTCGATGCGAACAGGCTTTTCAACAAGATGGGGGAAATTTTCCCTCATCTCACCATCGAGTATAAAGGAGACGTAGGCATTCAGTTTTTCCTGAAGTTGAAAAAGTTGCCGCTCTCCGAACTCCCAGGGACGTGTTTCAAACATGGCCAGAACCAGAACATCCTCTCGCGTGTCATGGGCAAAGGCATCCAGCATGCCAGTTTTTTCGAGACCGGCCCCGACCGGGGGAGGATTGGTGTCGGTTAAATCTTCGCGGAGGGAAACCATACGTAGAGCATCATATACACGAGCACGCCCGTCACCGAGACATAAAGCCAGATTGGAAGTGTCCAGCGGGCCATGCATTTGTGGGCGTCAAAGCGTTGTTGAAGCGCCGGAGTGATCGTGAGAACGATCAGCGGGACGACTGCAAGGGCAAGGGGAAGGTGTGTGAAGAGGATCAGGAAGTAGAGTGTCCTCGGCCATCCGGAGTGCGTGAAGACCACATGCCCGACATGATAATGATAATACAGATAACACCCCAGAAAGGCTCCCGAGGCGACTATCGCGGAGACCATGCAGAAAGCGTGGGCAACTTTTCGTTGGGTCCGGATCATGATCCAACCCAGGACAATTAGGAGTGTGCTGACCCCATTCAGGGTTGCATCAACCTTGGGAAGGTCGTGGACGGTCATGCTTCCGAAGACCTCCTATGCCCCAATGGGGGAGGAATTGTCGCGATCGCGAACGATCTCCCGACAAGTCCTCACCATCATCCAGAACATGAATCCCACCACCGCAAAAACAACTCCTATCATGAAGAGTGTGCTGGCTGAAAATGCTGATTTGGAAGCCAGAGTCAGGGGTTCAATCTGTCCCCCTGTGCCTTGCAGGGCGCAGTCCGGACAAGCTGTCGCGGTCCCAAGAGATGCGATCAGTATTGAAAAGAAGGTGAACAGCTTCATGGTGCCGAAGGTTTGGGATTAGGTTCTCTCAGGAGATTTCCGATGTCGATCAAAAGCTTTTGAACCAATTCCGGTTCATCCAGTTTGCGGATCATCCTGATTTTCCCCCTGCGGTCGATGACGAGGAAGCGGGTTGAGTGAACCGTATTGGCCGGATCCCTCGTGTCC
>Ga0114963_10003170_pt1 | contig 11209 bp, 10 predicted proteins | sample C_131016_EF_Meta_FD_87019 | JGI IMG/M metagenome (GOLD analysis project Ga0114963, IMG submission 87019) | Freshwater microbial communities from Lake Croche, Canada to study carbon cycling - C_131016_EF_MetaG | ecosystem: Environmental > Aquatic > Freshwater > Lake | place: Lake Croche, Canada...
AGTTTTATCACCAAATTTAATACAGTATTTTATATAATCAATAACCTTTTCTGTTTCCTGTTTATCATTTTCATTAGTAATTGTACCATTAACAATATTTTTAACATATGTATCTATTTCAGAAACAAATTTGAAAACTATATCTTGAGATATAATATTTATTGTAGCAGAAGGAACTGTAATTGCATCTTTTACAAAATAATGAGAAATTATATCTTTCTCTTTTAATGAATTAGACAATACTTCCATAAAATTAAAAAATTTAATTACTGCTAACATTTCATCAATATTCTCTTTTTGTAAATTTTGTACAATATATTCAACAAAATAAAATTGTTTTCCATCTTTATTATATTTTTCACTTAATACATTTTGATAAAATATATAATTTTTAATAATATGAAATAAATTTTTATTTTTTTGAGTAAGATCAGGTTTATAATACTGATCTACAAATTTTGTTACTTCTCTTAATGTTCTTGAATTTAAACTATATTTGTTATACAAATCAAAAAATAATTTATTATTGTATTTGTTATTCTCAATTAATTCTTGCAATTGTATTTTAATATTCATTGTATTAATATCAAATGCTTCAATAAAAACATTATAAACATGATGATCATTAATAACTAAACTTAATATTGATCTTTCTAAATCTAAATTATTTATTTTATATAAATTACCATTCAAAATATCACAAAAAATATTTAATAAATGTTTTTGATCATTTTCTTTCTTTACAATCCCTGTAAACATTTTTTCATTCGGTTTATCTTGTGTTATTAATGTAGCGAATGGTTCGAAATATGAGACTGTTAATGCCATTGTAATAATTATTGTATTTATAAATTGATAACTGTATTGAATTAGTAGAAATTTCAACTTTTTTAATACTTTTTTATTAATTAAAAATTGAAATATTGAGTATCTATAATTCCTATATATTTTGCAATATACTAAATTTATTATTAGTTAAAAAACTAATTTAATTATACTATTCTAACAATGGACTATACTAAAGCAATAAAAGAATCAATTGATAATAGAATTTCAATTACTAGTCCAATTATGCGTAATTTGTATTCTGATGCAATAGATAATCCAAAATATTTTGCTATGCCATACAAAACAGGTGATGATAAGCTTCAACCTTTAGCAAATACTTTAGTTCGTCTTCTACTTGAACGCCATTTTGATATACCAGATATCAAGGTAAGGTTTATATCAACTTTTACACATAGTTTCGGATATAAAATTGAAATTTGTGGTATTGAAGGAACTATTAACGGATTTTCATTTAATATTGAATTTCATATGAGACAATATAGAGAGGGGGATGCAGGTGGATTTTCAAACTTTCGTGTTAATAATTTTGAATTACATAATTCATATTTTGATGGTTATGATCCGAGTGTTTATGTATATAATAAATCATCTGGATCTGGATTTAGAAGTTTACAATCAACACTAAAAACATATCGTGAAGAATCATTGCGTTATTGTACAACAAGATATCTAAGTTCACCTGGAACAATTTCATCAATTGATTTTATATCCTGTGTGCTAACTGGCAAACCTTCTCCCATCGGTAGTTCTGAAAGACTTACAAAAGAACAATTAGAATCTGTAATTTCAAATCCAGATATATTGAAAGAAACATTTTCTGAAGAAAAAATTGGAGAGGGTGCATATGGTGTTGGTCCATTTGTTGTCGAATTTTTGGTTTCAGATGCATACGATCTATTGAAACCATATTTTAATCAAATTATTGAATATGTTAAAAGTTTTCCTAGTAAAAAGGGATTACCTGATTTTTCAGTTATAGAATTAAATAATGTATATTAAATATTGGTATGTTTGTTTATTTATTTAAATTAGAAAAAATTGAAAAATATAAATCCAATATTCTACATTAATTTAAATTTAATTTATTTATATTTAATCATAATACTATGAATTCACACAACCAAGAAAATAAACATAGAAAATGGTATGATATGGGAAGATTTGATATTACTCATAATTCTCACTATCCAATAGAAATTCTTGGACATACACAATATCCTTTTCATATTAATATTAAAGATAATATGATGAATATTAGTGGTTGTAGTGATTATGATTTTGATTTTAGTATTAATGAAAATAATTTAACTGAACTTATTATGAAAATATCTGGTTACTCTATGCTTGGTAGTATTAACAGACATTGTAGTGATATAGAACAGTATGCAGATATAGATATATCTGATATTAAAACACTACATGTAATACAACATTGGTATGAAGATTCAAAAGAAAATATTGCAAGAATAAAACAAGATACAACACATAATAAAGAAGAGATAAAAAATATAGATATATCATGGCGTTTTAAAATTATTCCTCCTTTATTAAAAAATATTGATGATGATTGGTAAAAGATTGAAAAATACTAATTTAATACTAATAATATCATATAAATAATACATAAATTAATAACATGGAAATAGATAAAATAAAAGAGTATATTAAAAATAATATTGGAAATGATAAAAATTTAATATTATTTAAAATAGATAAAAGATTATCAGATAAAAATACAGATTGTGGTATATATGAATCAAAAAAAATAAATGATGATTATATTAATAATTTAAAAAAAATATATAGTGAAAAAGATATTAAAATTGTGACATATATTAAAAATAGATTTAGAAATCTAATATATGAAATAGGTCCAATAAAAAAATTCTATTCGGAAGACAATATTCTTATTTTTAATTCTGATAAATATATTCTATTAGAAAATTCTACTAAAAATATAAAAGAAAGTATGATTCCAGTATTAAAAAAGTATGATTTAAGTGAAAAAATATCAGAAATACATTTAAAAACAGATTTTGGTATTGTTATAATAAATAATTTATCTGTTAAATTTAATACTAAAAATATAGGTGAAAATAATTTAAATCAATTATTTGAACTTACCAACTTATAAGCATGATTTTAAATATTATATAAAAAATAGCTAGTATTGATCCATATATTACAACTCCAATAAATGGTACATTTCCTTCAGTATTTTGATTTACATATGTTATATGATTACCAATTAATTTCTTTATAAATCCTTGTGAAAATAAAATATATACAAAAATTAATAATAATACCTCTTTTGCAAAATTTGGTATTAATTTTTTATACCATTTTGATGATGATTTATATTTTTCTTTATCAGTTTCTGTCCCTTCAAAATCATCTGTATCTCTATCTACTTTTGATGGAGCATAATCATCTAAATCCCTATTCAGATCCTTAACTAATAATTCCATATTAGGCCCATCTGTTTCAACTATATTATCTTCATTCTCCTCTCTTCTTTGTTTTTGTCTTGGTTGTCTAGATGTTTGAATATATTGTTGTTGTCCTTGATTATTAATTTGTCTTTGATTAAATAATTGTGGATTTATATCGGTTCTTAAATCTGCTATTGATGTCCCACTTGTGGGGCCTGTTATTTGTGGTACATATGGTTGCATTTGCATCGGATTCATAGGCATTTGTTGTTGCATTTGCATTGGATTCATAGGTAGTTGTTGTTGCATTTGCATCGGATTCATAGGCATTTGTTGTTGCATTTGCATTGGATTCATTCCTATTGGCTGTTGCATTTGCATCTGATTATAATTACCATTCATTTTGTTTATATATTAATTTATAAAATATAAAGTTATAAAAAAACTTATTGATTAATCTGCTGACCCATGTTTGCTATAGCTTCTAACTTATCATTATCATTTATTTTTATTACTTCATCAATATCATTTAATACACCTTCAAGCTGATCATAATTAATTTCTCTTTTATTATCATTTAAAGTGGATTCATACTCATTTTCAATAATGTAAAAAAAATTTGGAAAATATGTAACATGTGGAAATACTTCTAATTTACTATCTTCTTTTAATTCTTCTCCTTTTTGTTGAGTTCTAGTATATTTAGATTTATTAAATTGTGTTACTGTAGTAAAAAGATGTACTATTTTTTTGAACAAATCAATAGTCATATTTCTATTTGATACAACAGAATCATGTGTATCTCTTAATCCTAATAATACTTCACCATATATTTTTTGTCCATATATTAAGCTACACTGTTTATTTAAATTTTCTGGTGTTCTTTCTGTATTTATATTTACATAAAATATTAAAATATGATCCAAAAATTTAAATTCATGATATCTTATATTTTTATCAGTTTCTTTCGGATTTGTCCATTCTAATACATCAAATATATAGTCAAATTCTACAACATTATCATTTGGTTTAATAATAACTCCTTTATGTATAAATGTATCTATTATTGATTCTATAATATCATCTATTTTTATATCTTCATATAATAATTTATTGTTCATTTGTCTTTTTACTATTACAATTGATCCTATAATAAAAGTTCCATTATTTAACTGTGATGCTAACATGTTAAAATTATTATCAAATTCACTTGCTCCAGCTAAACTAAATGATTGTAATAGATATTTATCATTATAATAAAAATCATTTATAGATATATGATCTTGTGGTGTATGTTTTAATGCTTTATGTAATGTTATAAATAATTCTCCTACATTTTTAACATCTACAAATGATACATAATCTTTTAATTCTTCTTTTATTTTATAATAATCAAACATTCCTCTATTTAATTTCAATCTCTCATATCCCATATTTACTGGTCGTAAAATTGCTACTTTTACCATTTAGATTTTTTTATAATTATAATATTATTTATTCCTTTAAGCATGTTTTGCTCCAATAGGACATTGTTGAATAACAGGCATTAACATATAACATTTTCCATCTTTATTATATATTTCGTTTTTTATATCATTTGAATTTGGTCCTTTAAATATAACTTTTCCTGTTATCATAAATGCTATTATGCATGCTATTACTACACCAATAAATATCGAAAATATTATATCTTTTGATTTCTCATCCATTATTATATAATAATATTATATATTATGAATTTTTTATTGGTATTATTTTTATTTTCTCATCAAATTATATAAATTTATAATGCCGGAACCATTTTTTACTAGTAAACCGTTCTTATTAACAGTTATAGTTGTTATAATTTTAATTGCTATATATGATTATCATATTTATTCAGGTAATAAATATATAATGCCATCTTTCCAACCAGCTTCTACTATAGTTCAACAACCTAATAATACTAGACAAATACAACAAGTAAATAATATGCCTGATATCTATAATGTACATAATAGACCAGATATGCCAAATGAAAATGTAAGTATTGTTGTAGAAAATCAACCTCCTATGTTACCACCTCCACCATCTCCTTGGGCTATGATGAGGGAGTATGATGAAAGAAGTTTATCTGATCCGTTAACCCCTCCGTACAAACGTTCAGATTATGATTTAGACCCTCGTTTAGTATATCCACAACTATTTTCATACCCCACCAGAGGTACTGGACCAAGTGCATTCAGAAAGGTTGGTATGTTAATAGACGATTCTGCTGATAATAATGATAAATACAAATTTTTAATATTAATAGGTAGACAAAGATATTGGGGAGGAAATCAATTTGATTACTATGCCATTGATAATAATAATGAAAATAAATTAAAATTTGATATTAAAAAAAGAACTGAATTATTAGGTGGTGAACATATTACAATCCCCCAATTAAGCAATCGTCAATATAGTGTTCATGTTGATCGTAATTTAGATTACGTATATGACAGTTATGTAGTTTAAATTATATAAAAATTTGAATAAATATTTTTTAAAAGATATAAAGATACATTAATATAATTATTATATTAATGAATCATTTTAATAATATTATAAGTTTTGAAGAATTTCAAAAAGAAATACATAAATTAACAGCTATTGAAAAAGGTACTGCTTTCGAATTACTAACTAAATACATATTTCTATTGCATCCAAATTTTAAAAATACAACAAAAAATATATACCTATATAATGATTTATCAAAAAGTATGTTAAAACAATTTAATTTACCTAGTTATGATAAAGGTATTGATTTAATAGTACAAACTATTGATGATGAATATTATCCTATACAATGTAAATATCGAGATGATAAATTTAAAACGGTTAATTGGACTAATTTATCGACATTTGTCGGTCAAGCTTTTGGCATATCAAATTTCAAATCAGCAATATATGTAACAAACACAATTGATATTGATGAAGAAGTTTGTAGAAGTACAAAAATAGAATGTATTTATGGAGATTTTTTTGATACATTAGATAAGGAATTTTTTGATAATATAAGAAATTATAATAAGGAAAAAGAATGTTATTATAAAAAGACTAAATTAAGAGATTATCAAATGGAATTTTTAGCATCATGCATTAAATATTTTAAGACAAATAATAGAGGCTATGGAACTCTTGCATGTGGAACAGGAAAAAGTATTATGTCTTATTATGTAGATAAATTTATGTTAAATAAATTAACTATTATTTTTGTTCCATCTTTATATTTATTGTCACAAATTTTTAGAGATTGGTCACATGAAAATATTAATGATATTTATACTAAATTTTTATTAATAGGTTCAGATGCAGATGTTAATGAAAAAAATTATAAAAATAATGGATTATTCATTACTACAAATATAGAAGAAATAAAAGAAAAAATTAATAAGTACAAAAATAATAAATTAATTATAATATCTACATATCAATCATCGGATAAATTAAGTTATGCATTAAATAATAAAATAGTTGATTTAATTATATTTGATGAGGCACATAAAACAGTATCGCAAGAGGGATTATTTTCTAAAGGTTTAGATAATAAGTTTATCAAATCAAAAAAGAGATTATTTATGACAGCAACACCAAAAGTATATAAATCAAATGATGATAATAAGAATGATAAAATTATTAGTATGGATAATGAAACTCTTTACGGAAAGGAAATTTATAATTATAGCATAAGAAAGGGGATAGATGAAAATTTTCTTTCAGATTATGAAATAGTTGCTATGGCATTTACAGAAAAAAAATTAGAAGAATATAAAAAATCAAATAAACTTATAAATTATGAAAAAGAAATAATTAATTTTCATTATTTAGCAACTGCTCTTATGATAAAACAATTATTTGATGAAAATAAAATAAGTCATTTATTAACATATCATTCGAATATTAAAAATTCGGAAATATTTATGAAATTATTATCAAATATTTGCAATAAAGAAATATCAATAAATCATATTGATGGTACTATGAGTAGTAAATCTAAATTAAAATTAACAACAGAATTTACAAATAATAAAAAAGCTATATTAACTAGTGCAAGAGTATTAAACGAAGGTATTAATATACCTATAATTGATTCTGTTTGTTTTGTTGAATCAAGAGGATCATCTATTGATATAATTCAATGTATTGGTAGAGCATTAAGACTACATAAAAATAAGAATATAGCAAGAATTTTATTACCTATAATAAAAGATGAAGAAAATGATACATCTTATAAACCATTAATTGGATTAATTAAAAATATCAGCGAATATGATGGAATTGTTAAAGAATATTTTGTTAATAAAGATAAATGTAAAAAGAAATTAATAACTGTTGAAAAATATAATGGTACTGAAATAAATGATATCGGTATAAATATTAATATTACTGATATAATGAAATCAATCGAAACATATATAATTAGAAATATCTATTCATTTGATACTAATTATAAATTGCTTATTGAATTTGTTAATAATAATAATAAATTACCAGTTCAACATTCTAAAAATAATGATGAGCATATATTAAGTAATTGGTGTAGTCATCAAAGAACATATAAAAAAGAAAATAAATTAACAAATTTACAAATTTTATTATTAGAAAAAATAAAAGGATGGTATTGGGATATAAAAAAAATGAAAAAATAATAATTTTAATATAATGTATAATAGATTAATAAATTTTATTGAAATAAATAAAAAATTACCAATATATTCTTCAAAGGATCCAGAAGAAATATTATTAAATAAATGGTGTAAAAATCAAAAGAAATATAAAACTAATAATTTATTGATTAATGAAAATATAAAATTATTAGAATCTATCAATGGATGGAATTGGAATACATTTGATACTATTTTTTCTAATAATTATAATGAATTATTAAATTTTGTAAATAATAATAATAAACTTCCTTCAAAATCATCACATGATAAAAAAGAGAGATCTTTAGGTGAGTGGTGTTCTTCTCAACGTATACATAAAAAAAATAATAATCTGCCAGAAAATAAAATAAAGCTTCTAGAAAATATAAAAATATGGAAATGGAATAATAATAATATGTTTAATGATACATATGAAAAATTATTACTATTTGTTAAAAATGAAAAAAGAATTCCTATATCACCTAATAAAAATTATACAGAAAACTATCTAGGTTCTTGGTGTACTGTACAAAGACGCAAAAAAAGAAATAATAAATTATCAACCGAACAAATAGAATTGTTGGAAAAATTAGAAGAATGGTATTGGGATAAAAACACAGAGAAAAAATAATTTATTTCTTTTTTTTTACTAATTGAACTTCTAATTCCTCGGGATATTTATATTCGATCTGTTTTACTGTTCTTTCAAGAAAAAACATTGGTGCCAAAGACTTAATTATCCGATTTTTTATTGATAATCTATTTTTTAATTCATGTATTATAGTTTTTGCTATATTTACAAGTTCCAATTTTTTAAGATAATCTATCTTTGCATTACTTTTAGATAATGTATGTATTTTTTCTACATATTCTACCATTATATCCTGTACTTCATCCAATAAAGGATCTATTATTGATTGTTTTATTCTTACTCCTTTTTTATCATATTCCCATTTATTTTCTTTTTCAAGTGTAATTCTAACTATATATACTAATCTTGATACATCAGTTGACCATATTGTTTGATCCAATGGATCTTCTGTTTTATATGCATTATGTATAACACTACAAATATAATCAATGAACTTATCATTATTGTATAAAACAATTAATTTTTCAGCAACATATTGATCAGCTAATTCTGGACTTTCTTTTATCCATATTTTCATATCTGGTAATTGTCTAATACCTTTATCAATTTTCTGTGCTTTTTTATCAACTCCTATCATACCAATAGATTTATTATAATACATTGATGCAAAATTAATAGCTGATAATTGTGATATATGTGACATCCTTGAATTTTCTATATTTGTTTGTTGTAAATATTCAATATGTTTATCTTTTGTTTTTGATAATTCTTCTTTTGATTTTAAAACTTCTTCTTTGTTTTCTTTTAAAAGTTTTATTTTTTCCTTTAAAATTAAGTTTTCAATAACTAATCTTGTTTTTTTTCCATAACCTTCTATTATTTTTTCAGTTTCATTATCTAAATATTTGGTAGAATTTGTATTATTTTCCAATTTAATACATTTTTCATTATGTCTTTGCAATGAAAAATTTGTTGTAAATTTACTAGAACAATTATCACATATAAAATTTTTTTTATCTGTTTTTTCTTTAGTAATTTTTATATGTAATTTTGATTTTAAATGACGTTTATAATTTTCTTTTCTATTAGTTGCATAACTGCATTTTTTACAAATATATTCTTCCATATAGTATAAATCTATATAATATTTTATCATTATTAAACGCTATTAATAAATTATCAGATTGTCACATACATATCTAAAAATAAATTATTTTGTACGCTTATAATCATTATCATATAACATTTGAGAAGTATATAAATCAAATATAAAAAAAAATATTTACGTATATGTGATATTTATTATTTTTATTTTAATAAAAATATGAGTAATTGTGTTACATGATATACTTATATGAAAATTTTTATTATAAAAAGTATATAAATATCAATATTACTCAAATGATAAAAAAGAGAATATTTGTTAATTATGTCACATGATATATTTTTAATATTATGTATTTATTATATATATATTCTTTTAACTATATAATATATAATTTACGACACTTATTACATTTATTTATAAAAAAGTATATCATATAACATACTCAAAAATTAGTTTACATACTCAATGTTGTCATATGTTATACTTTTTATAAATAAATGTAATAAGGCCCATAATTTGTTTCATAATAACACTTTTTAAGTTTTTATATACTTAAAAATCATTAAATTTTAATAGTAATTTTATAAAGAAAAGTAATAATAGATGGTAATTTATGTTAACAACAAATTTATACACAAATAGAAATTTTATTTATAGAAATTTTTTAACACACAATAATTGTGTGTTTCTAAATTCCACACCCCTATTTTTTATAAATATACTAATTCTCTCTTAAAAATATAAAAATATAAAAACAATATATTATACTTATTACTTTTATATAAAACATTAAAAATCTCTAATAAAAATAATATTTACTTTATTATATTACTTTTAATATATAAAATTCTAATATATATTATTTAACTATAAAAACATGTTCTAATATATATGTTATAACTATAAAAACGATTAATAATTTATAAGGTATAAATTATTTTTTTTTCTTTACCAATTGAACTTCTAATGGTATATATTCCTTATGATTTGCTAATCTTTTTAATAAGAACATTGGAGCTAGAGTTTTAATTATTTGATTCTTTATTGATAATTTATTTTTTAACTCATTAATTATTTTTTCTGTTATATTTATAAATTCTGAATTATTTGATTCAACTAAATATTGTATTAATATATTTTGTATTTCATCTAATAACGGTTCAATTATTAATTGTTTTATTATTACACCTTTTTTATCATGTATCCATTTAGTTTCACCATCATTTGTTAGTCTTATTATATAAACTAATCTAGATATATCAGTTGACCATATAGTTTGATCTATAGGATCATTTGTTTTATATATATTACAAATTATATTGCAAATACAATCAATCAATTTATTAGTTTCATATAAATTGATTATTTTTTCTGCTACAAAATATTCTGTCATTTCAAAATTTTTTGATAATTGTTTAATATTCATATATATACTTTGATTTTCTATATCAATTCCTATCATTCCTATAGGTTTATTATAATACATAGTGGCATAATTAATAGATGATAATTGTGATATTTTATAATTTTCTATATTTTTTTGTTGTAAATATTCAATATG
>Ga0114963_10003171_pt1 | contig 11209 bp, 7 predicted proteins | sample C_131016_EF_Meta_FD_87019 | JGI IMG/M metagenome (GOLD analysis project Ga0114963, IMG submission 87019) | Freshwater microbial communities from Lake Croche, Canada to study carbon cycling - C_131016_EF_MetaG | ecosystem: Environmental > Aquatic > Freshwater > Lake | place: Lake Croche, Canada...
GATGGTCATCAGCATGTTCATCAATTTCCTCAAATAAGAGAGGTATTGATTCATCAAGTACTGCATCACTACTCGGGTGTTCTTCCTTGGATGAGATCTACTGTATTACCAAGTAAAACAAATCAATTACCTCAGGCATTTAAATGTAACTTACTGAATTTTTTGGGTGGGTCTACTTTTTTAAATCTTTTAAAACAAAATAACATTTCTTGTAATAACGGTTTTTTAGGTGTTTATGGCTTTAATGTTCTGGATAGTAACTCCTATGGAGACCTCATGCGGCAATGGTTGTCCATCGCCCAAGAGGGTACTCTTTTGATGTGCCATCCAGCAATCCGTAAGGTTGATAACGATGCAATTGGTAATCAACGACCAATTGAATTTAGCTATCTAGAGTCTAATCAATTTTTAGATGATTTAAATCTGACTGGATGCCAGATTTTTTAAATTAAAAAAGCTTATTTAAGTATGAAACCGCTTTTTCATTTTTCCTTTAATTCTTGCGCGTTTTAATGGGGATAGGTATTCCACAAAAACCTTGCCAACTAAATGGTCCATTTCATGTTGGATACAAACTGACAAGATACCTTCTGCGGCAACCTCAAAAAACTCTCCTTTAGCATTTTGCGCTCTTACCTTGACTCGATCAGGTCGAGTCACTTCGTCAAAATACTCCGGAACAGACAAACAACCTTCACGCCAACTTTTTTTCTCTTCACTGGCCCAAATAACTTCGGGGTTAATAAAAACCTGAAGTTCGTCTCTACTATCTGAAATATCAATCACAATAATATTTTCAAGAATATTCACTTGTGTTGCCGCTAAACCAATTCCAGGTGCCTCGTACATCGTTTCGGCCATATCCGCAACTTTTGACTCTAATTGTGAGTCAAAGTGAATGACTTTTTTAGCGACTTTATGTAATCGCGGGTCTGGATAACAAAGGATTTCTAATTGAGCCATATGAGTAATTGTTCTAATTTTTACGTTCTATAAATATTCTAATAGATGTATGAATGAAGAAGTAAAGGACTTTAAAGACTATATTATACTTTTTTATTTAAATAAAATCATTATAAAACAGTAACTTATAAATTTTTGCGTGCATTTAATCGTTTCTTGTGTTTAAAATTCAACACGAAATCTTTTTCTTCAGGTAATAATAAAAAAAGAAAATCACAAATAAGGTAAAAAATAGTGGCAAAAAAACCAGCCTCATTAAGTCAGGACTCAAGTGCTCATAAAACACTTGTGATTGCAGAAAAGCCTTCTGTGGCCTCCGACATTGCGAAAGCTTTGGGCGGGTTCACGAAACATGATGATTTTTTTGAAAGAGATGATTTTATTATCTCCTCTGCAGTTGGACACCTACTAGAAATTGCAGCACCTGAGGAATATGAGGTCAAGCGGGGAAAATGGTCTTTTAATAATTTACCTGTAATTCCGCCACGTTTTGAACTAAGACCGATTGTTAAAACGGAGAGCAGACTAAAAGTTTTACAGAAATTAATAAAGAGAAAAGATGTCTCTAAACTAATTAATGCCTGTGACGCTGGACGCGAAGGTGAACTTATTTTTCGCTTAATCGCTCAACAAGCAAAAGCAACTCAACCTATTGAGCGCTTATGGTTGCAGTCGATGACTCCAAACTCGATTAGAGATGGCTTTGCAAAACTTCGCTCTGATCAAGAAATGATGCCTTTGTCAGATGCAGCAAGATGCCGTTCCGAAGCTGATTGGCTAGTTGGAATCAATGGCACCCGTGCAATGACTGCATTTAACAGTAAAAGTGGGGGCTTTTTCTTGACCACAGTTGGTCGAGTCCAAACCCCAACTTTGTCGATTGTTGTAGAACGCGAAGAATTAATTCGACGTTTTATTTCACGCGATTACTGGGAAGTTAAAGCTGAATTTATTTCTGCCAAAGGGGTTTATGAAGGAAGATGGTTCGATCCTGAGTTTAAAAAGTCTTCAAGTAAAGAATCTAACGATCCTGAACTTCGTGAAAGCAGAATTTGGAGTGAGGCACAGGCACAAAGCATTGTTGTCGCTTGTCAAAATAAATCAGGCTCAGTGCAAGAGGAGTCAAAACCCTCTAGTCAACAAGCTCCTCAACTATTTGATTTAACTAGCTTACAAAGAGAGGCTAATGCTCGCTTTGGTTTTTCTGCTAAAAATACACTTGGTTTAGCGCAAGCTTTATATGAGCGTCATAAAATTCTTACGTACCCAAGAACTGACTCACGTGCGTTACCTGAGGACTACATCGGTACAGTGAAAGAAACCATTGAACAACTTGGCGAATCCGTTCCCAACTATACGGTATTTGCTCAACAAATTAAAAATAATCAATGGGTAAAACCTAATAAAAAAATATTTGATAACTCAAAAATTTCAGATCACTTTGCGATTATTCCGACTCTTCAAGCTCCTCCTAAAACTCTATCTGAGCCAGAACAAAAACTCTATGATTTAGTTGTTAGAAGATTTTTAGCGATATTTTATCCACCTGCAGAGTTTATGTTAACTACTCGCATTACAACGGTTAGTGGGATGAACTTTAAGACTGAAGGCAAAGTGTTGGTTGAGCCTGGTTGGCTTGCGGTATATGGCAAATCAAATCAAGATGATAAAGAACTAATCGCTGTTGCTAAAGACGAAAAAGTCAAAGTAGACTCCGTCAATGTTCATTCTTTGAAAACTAAACCACCTGCACGATACTCTGAAGCGACTCTTTTATCTGCGATGGAAGGCGCTGGTAAGCTGGTTGAAGAAGATGAGTTTAGAGAGGCAATGGCAGAAAAAGGACTTGGAACACCTGCCACTCGCGCGTCCATTATTGAAGGTCTTTTATTTGAAAAATATATGGTTCGAGAAGGTAGGGAGTTAATACCTACTGCAAAAGCATTTCAATTAATGACCCTTTTACGTGGCCTTGGAATTGAGGAACTAACTCAGCCAGCTTTAACTGGTGGCTGGGAGTTTCAATTATCACAAATAGAAAAAGGACTGATCAAGCGTGAGTCATTTATGCAAGAAATTGCTCAAATGACTCAGCGCATTGTGAAGCGAGCCAAGGAATTTGATAGTGACACTATTCCAGGTGATTACATTACACTTTCTACCCCTTGTCCTCATTGTAGTGGTCCTGTAAAAGAAAATTATCGACGTTTTGCTTGTGAAAAATGTGGTTTTTCTATAAGTAAAATTCCGGGTGGTAAAGCACTTGAATATGAAGAGGCTGAGGAATTACTGCGCAATAAAAGTGTTGGTCCATTGCAGGGCTTTAGAAGCAAAATGGGGCGCCCATTTGCTGCAATCATTATTCTAAAACCGATTCCATTAGATGATAAGGATTACCCAAATGCTGGGTATAAACTTGAGTTTGATTTTGGTAACAGCGACGAAGATAATCTTGAGCCTGTCGACTTTTCATCTCAAACAGCCTTAGGTGTCTGTCCAAAGTGCTCTGGTGCTGTTTATGAACACGGTATGAAATATATCTGCGAAAACACGGTCGGCCCCAATAAACACTGTGACTTTAATACTGGTAAAGTCATTCTTCAACAAGAAATTAATGAAGAACAAGTAAAAAAACTCTTGGCTAATGGTAAAACTGATTTGTTAACGAACTTCAAATCTCAACGAACTGGACGCGTTTTTAAGGCTTACTTAATTCGTCAAGATTCTGGCAAGATTGGTTTTGAGTTTGAGGTCCGCGCTCCTAAGGCTCCGGCTAAGAAACGCGCAGGATTAACAGAGGATGCAATTTCTGCTGAAAGTAAAGTAGAGGCTCCAGTCAAGAAACCTGTTCGTAAACGCACAGCCCCAGCAAAAAAAGCCTCTACATAGGCTCGCATCAAAGGTGCCGCGAGGGCAGACCACAACAGTCCTCGCGATCCGTAGCAGCAAGCTACAAATAGTCCAGGTTGACTCGCTACTGGCCCAATTAGTGGCAGTCGATCCTTTGATGCGCTTCGAACACCAACAAAGGAAGAGTACGGGCGCATCTCACTTAAATGTGAGTGGTCACGCCCAATAAGAACCAATCCTTTTCGTCCATTATCAACATCACTTTGATCCCAGTGTGCTTGATCTGAACTATCTTCATCATAGCTAGAGCCGATTTCCCAAGACCAATCACCATTGCTGAGTCGTTGAGCTGGAAGGCAATACCCATCTCCCCGAAGAACTGTTTTTGGCAAATAAGGTACTAATTTACTATCTCCACGAATGTAAAACTTGCTTAATTGACCTCTTACAGGTCTTACTGGTAAATCAATCTGTATGCTCTTTAAGAGTTTTTGTACACCTAAACCATTCGCTAAAACGATGACTGGCGCTGAACAAATCAAAATATCGTCTGCAGAATATACCCGCCATGTATTTTTAGAATAACTAATTTTTGCAATGTTATAGCCCCAGTATGTTGCTTCCTCATTGATTTCAGCAATTTCTTGCTGGCAAACTTTTGGTAGGCTATAAATGGCTGCAGTTTCGTACCAAACACCTGGTTGACCAACATTAGCTTTTAGCTTTGCCTCATTTTCAGTGATAACTTTTAAAGTTTCCTCATCGTATTTCATTTCATGAATCAACTCTTTAAGCTTTAAGGTATTGACAGCCCCTTCATCTTGCATTGGCTCAAAAGCATTTCTAAATAGTTGTGACGATTGCCATTTTTCATTCGCTAATTGATTTGCTAATTGTGTAAAACGCTGTAATTTGGAAATCTTTTTTCCAACTTGAGGATGAGCTAAAGCTGTTTCATGTGCCGACGTTTCTTGTGCGGGTCCACTCTGTTGATCAATAATTCCAATAGATAATCCTGCTCGATAAAGCTCCCCTGCGATCGTACAACCAGCGATTCCCGCTCCGACAACGATTACTTGGTGATGTGTGTTGAGGCTATTCTTGTTTTTCATCTCTTAAAGATATAATTAGTTACGGGTCTACAACGATAGGGTGTAATGCTAGACAAAGTTACTGATGATAATGCTAACCAATATTTTTCCATTCGAAAAAAACACTTTTTCATATGGTTTTTGATATTGGTTATTTGTGTTTGTATTGGCATAAGATACCTATTCTTACATGGTTTTTACGTGGGTTTTGTTCAGCCCCCCGAGCCTGCCCCCCCTTTAAGTCAAGAATTAATATCTCGATTTAATCAATTAGAGGATAAGTTAAACAAAACTATTAATGATGTAAATGAGGTTTATTCTTTTAAAGAAAAATTAGAAAAACAATTACCCTCTAATAACAAAGCCATAAAAAATAAAGATAATAAGGGGGGTAAGTACTTACCTTTAGATAAGTTTAATTTGGCAAGCGAGGATTATGAACCTCTCAACTCCTTTAAAAAAATAGAGCTTGCCATAGAACAAATAAATGAGGAAGTACCGTTTTTAAAGCAACAAATCTCCTCTTCCATTCTTTTTCAGTCGAACTTACCTGAGGGAGTTCCTGTCATTGGTCAATATATGTTAAGTAGTGGGTTTGGGGAGCGCATTGACCCATTTACATCACAGCCATCCTTTCATCCTGGGGTTGATATTGTTAGCGAACTCGGTACGCCCGTGGTAGCAGCAGCAAAAGGTAAGGTTACAAAGATTAATTTAAATAGTGATAAATCTGGCTATGGCAATTACATTGAAGTTTCTCACTCGAATCAGTTAACCACCCTATATGGACACCTTTCGGAGATTTTAGTAAAGGAAAATCAGGTTCTGCAAAAGGGTGAAATTATTGGTCTGCTTGGTGATACCGGTCGATCAACCGGCCCACATCTTCATTTTGAGGTTCAAATAGACGGCAAGGCAGTTGATCCAATGGCTATCATTTCACCTGTAGCGATGAAGCCCAATCCGCTTTCACTTAGCTCGATTAATACTGAGATGAAAACAAAATGTGCGCCTCTATTGGCAATCGTTAAAGATGAGTCAGCAATTAAATATAAAGAATGTTTAGCCAACAAGGGTAAAAATATGAAAGATTCCTTATTGGCGTCACAAAAAGAAAACCCTATTGTGAACAAGCAAGGGCGGATTAAACTTCAAGATGACTGTACTTACGTCGATAGTGAAATGAAGTTACAGACAATCCAATCTGCCAAGTGTCAAAGTAACTTCACCTCTGAATCAAGCCAATAAGTTTTCTAATTTCGCTTTTGTATCTCTTAATATAGGTGGTAAACCGTAGGCAAGTTGATCAAACAATTCATCATGTAATTTAAGCTCTTCACGCCAAGATTCTTTATCAACAGAAATAACTTGATTAAATTGCTTTTCGGAAAAATCAATACCCTGCCAATTGATATCTTGATAATTAGGTGAGTAACCAAAAATATTTTCTTGAGCTTGAGCTGTTTCGCTCACACGACCTAACATCCAAGCGAGAACACGCATGTTTTCGCCATAACCAGGCCAAACAAATTTACCGTCATCACCTTTTCTAAACCAATTAACACAAAATATTTTTGGCAATACTGCATTGGCGTTAGTTAGCTTTTCACCAAGATTTAACCAATGTTGGAAGTATTCACTCATGTTATAGCCAGCAAAAGGCAACATTGCAAATGGGTCGCGACGTACAACACCAGTTTTTCCTGTGGCTGCAGCGGTTGTTTCTGACCCCATTGTAGCTGCCATGTAGACGCCTTCGATCCAGTCTCTAGACTCAGTTACAAGCGGAACGGTAGTTGATCTTCTGCCACCAAAAATAAAGGCATCAATGGCTACGCCTTCAGGATCATTCCATTGTGCATCACATGCAGGGTTGTTAATCGCCGCAACCGTAAAGCGTGCATTTGGATGAGCGGCTTTTCTACCTGCAGCTCCGTCAGCTGGAGTCCAGTCTTTCCCTTGCCAGTCAATTAAATGAGCGGGAGCTTCTTTTGTCATGCCTTCCCACCAAACGTCACCATCGTCCGTCAAAGCAACGTTTGTAAAGATAACATCTTCGTTTAAAGAAGACATACAGTTAGGGTTTGTAAGTGTGTTTGTGCCAGGTGCTACACCAAACAAGCCTGCCTCAGGATTAATTGCAAACAAACGAATCTTACCGGTTATTGGATCAACTCGTGGTTTAATCCATGCAATATCATCACCAATCGTTGATACTTTCCAGCCATTAAATCCTGCCGGCGGAATTAACATCGCAAAGTTCGTTTTGCCACAAGCCGATGGGAAAGCTGCTGCAACATGATATTTTTTTCCCTCAGGAGAAGTAACTCCTAAAATCAACATATGTTCCGCATTCCAACCCTCATCACGCCCCATGACTGAAGCGATGCGTAGTGCAAAACACTTTTTACCTAGTAATGCATTTCCGCCATATCCAGATCCAAATGACCAAATCTCTCTAGTCTCAGGATAGTGCACAATATATTTTGTAGGGTTGCATGGCCAAACAACATCTTTTTCACCATGAGTTAAAGGCTTGCCAACTGTGTGAACACAAGGCACAAACTCACCCTCATTGCCTAAAACATCAAACACTGCTTTACCCATACGGGTCATAATTTTCATGTTCACAACAACAAATGGGCTATCCGTTAACTCTACGCCAATATGCGCAATTGGCGAACCCAATGGCCCCATTGAAAAAGGGACTACATACATAGTTCTTCCACGCATACTGCCAGCCATCAAACCATTCATTGTTTGACGCATCTCGATTGGATCTATCCAGTTATTAGTAGGACCAGCTTGTTCTTTCTTAGGCCAACAAATAAATGTTCTGTCCTCAACTCGAGCAACGTCAGTTGGATCAGAACATGCCCAGTAGGAGTTTTTTCTTTTCGCAGGATTTAACTTTTTCATAGTTCCCGCATCTACCATTTTCTGGCACAAACGATCATATTCTTCAGTAGAGCCATCACACCAGTAAATCTGATCTGGCTGTGTTAATTGAGCGATTTGTTGAACCCAAGCAATTAATTTTTGATGTTTGATGTAAGAAGGTGTGTTTAAGTTGATTTCGGCTGAATTTATATTTGTTGTCATATAGAAGTTAGGCAGGTTTATTTAAAATATCTACCATTTTCGCATTTTTTTTATATTTTTCTTGTTGCACTGCAACGAAACTCCTGGAAAAGAGTAAAAACTCTATTTACTTCCCGATACAAAATGAACTAAAGATTTTTCCCAGAAGCTCGTCTGGAAGTAATTTACCGGTAATTTCACCTAATTCGTCTTGCGCTAAGCGCAATTCTTCAGCAAATAACTCCAAACTAGCATTGCCGAGGGATAAGTATTTTTTTGCTAGTTCAAGATGTTCAAGCGCTGCGTTTAAAGAGTCTAAATGCCGTTGTCTTGCTAAAATAACATTATCCGAATGTTTTTCCCATCCAAGCGCTTGTAACAACCGTTCTTTTAAGCCTACTAAACCATCTCCGGTTTTGGCAGATATATATAGTCGATTTTCATCTTGCAAATGAATCTGATCATTTTTATTCCATACTTCAATTAAATGTGTAGATCGATGGTGGTCTAACTCTAAAGAGGTTTTTATTTCACGAAGAAGTAAATCACTGTTTGCTTGATCTGACGCAGAGGCATCGCGCAAAAAAATAATAATATCGGCATCACCGATGGCAGACCAAGATCGCTCGATACCTAATTTTTCAACCTCATCGTGACTTTCTCTTAGGCCTGCCGTGTCGATGATATGAAGAGGTATGCCATCAAGATAAATTTCTTCTTTAATACGGTCTCTGGTGGTGCCTGCAATTGGAGTAACAATAGCAATTTCTTGTTGTGCTAATTGATTTAACAACGAGCTTTTACCCACATTGGGCTCACCGGCTAAAACTACAAGTGCACCATTTTTTAAAAGTGCTCCTTGTTTAGATGCATGTAAAACTTCTTGTAAGGAATTAAAAATATCTTGCCATTGCGCAGCAGCATTCGCATTTTCTAAAAACTCAATTTCCTCTTCAGGAAAATCTAATGTTGCCTCTACCAACATCCTTAAATGAGTCAAACGCTCTACTAAATGATCGATTTTTTTAGAAAATACGCCACTTAACGATCGATTAGCACTTTTAATCGCCGCAATGGAGTTTGCATCGATTAAATCTGCAATAGCTTCTGCCTGAGCTAAGTCAATTTTATTATTTAAATAAGCACGCTCACTAAACTCCCCTGGTTTGGCCATCCTTAATCCTAGGCCCTTTCCAAGTTCGATCATTCGTTGAATCACCAGACTCATAACGAGAACTCCCCCGTGTCCATGGAACTCTATAACATCTTCACCAGTGAATGAGTTTGGAGCCGGGAAAAAAATCAATAAACCTTGGTCTATTGTTTGATGATGATCATCTCTTAACTGAGTAAGTATTGCAACTCTTGGTGTTATTGGTTTATCAGACAACAGACTTAATAAAGGCTTTAATCCATCACCCGAAATACGTACGACCCCAATTCCAGCTTTACCTACTGCTGTTGCTTGAGCAATAATGGGGTCGTTTTTGAGTTGCATTCCTTCTTAACTATTTTTTACACCAAACATTTTATTAATTTGCCATTGTTGAGCAATGGATAGAACGTTATTTACTATGTAATACAAGACCAATCCTGAAGGGAAAAAGAAAAACATAAGCGAGAACGCCAATGGCATATACAACATTACTTTAGCTTGAATTGGGTCTGGCGGGGTCGGATTGAGTTTGGTTTGAATGAACATGGATACCGCCATAATGATAGGCAGTATTCCAATTGGAATACTTAATCCAACTAAGTCACTTAATAATGTGTCAGGCTTTGACAAGTCATGAATCCAACCTAACCAAGGCGCACCCCGCATTTCAACACTTAACAATAAAACCCAATAAAGAGAAATAAATACCGGTATTTGAATTAATACTGGTAAACATCCACCTAATGGATTAATTTTTTCTTGTTTATACATTGCCATCATTGCTTGATTAAGCTTTTGTGGATCGTTCTTATACTGCTCTTTCATTTGCACAAGACGAGGTTGCACCTCCTTCATTCGTGCCATAGACTTATAACTTGCCGCGGACAGGGGAAAGAATATGAGCTTAATAAAAATTGTGAGAATAATAATTGCCCATCCCCAGTTTTGAACCACTTGATGTATTTGCATCAGCACCCAAAATAATGGTTTAGCAATAATTGTTAAATATCCATAGTCTTTAATTAAATCAAAGCCTGGTGCAACCTGATGAAGTAGTGCGTCTTCTTCAGGTCCAACAAATAATTTAGACTCCTGAGTAAAACTAGCACCAGATGCAATTGGTGCTATTGCCGATTTAACGCCAACGCGATATAAATTATTATCTAACTTATCAAAATAAACTTCTCTTGCGCTCTCAGGGTTGGGTATCCATGCCGTTGCAAAGTAGTGTTGAACCATTGCAATCCAACCGGATTCACCGGCTTCTTGTGGTTGTGGTAACTTTACTTTTTTCTTTTCTATGTCACCGAAATCAACTTCTTTATATTTTTCTTTATCTGTATAAATTGCTGGACCTGTAAAGGTGCTATAAAACTGACTTTCAACAACTACATTACTGTCTTTTACTAATTCAGCATATAAAAAAGGACTAATTGTATTTGTCGTTTGATTTGTGATTTTATTTTCTACTTTAAGCACGTAACTATTTGGCTCTAGAGTATATTTTTTTTCTAATGTAACGCCATTTTTTGTGGCTGAAAATATAACTTGCTGCTCATTTTGAGTTACTTTATCAAGAAAAATATCATTATGATTTGGAAGTTCTAAACCAACCGAGGTTAAACCACTTCTTGCGAGATAAGTACTTTGTTTTTCAGTATTAAAAAGAACGATGGGTTGTTTATTTTCAGTATGCTTTTTTAAGATGGCATGCGTAATGGTTCCACCCTTATTACTTATCTCAACCTCTAATAAATCATTTTTTAGAACAATGGTTTTACTAGGAGTGGTTTGTACCGTTTCTATCGGACTCGGTGAGGCATCTAATACTTTAGCTTTTTGATCAATGACTTGTGGCACTGAAGAAAGGTTAGCGTTTGCAGGCTCTTGCTTGGGAGTATTGGAAGTGTTTGGCTTAGTCGCTTGAGGGGGCGCAAACAATGGCAAAGGATTTTGACCATTGGAAATTTGATAATTGTTAAACAACATGATTCCTGAAACAGAAAACACGACCCACAACAAGGTTTTTCTAATATCCATTTTTTACCAATTTTTAAATTTATTTCAA
>Ga0114963_10003172_pt1 | contig 11209 bp, 8 predicted proteins | sample C_131016_EF_Meta_FD_87019 | JGI IMG/M metagenome (GOLD analysis project Ga0114963, IMG submission 87019) | Freshwater microbial communities from Lake Croche, Canada to study carbon cycling - C_131016_EF_MetaG | ecosystem: Environmental > Aquatic > Freshwater > Lake | place: Lake Croche, Canada...
GTATACGTTCTGAACCGATTGAGCGCATTAATTTGTTGATCGTAAGCCTGCGCTTTCAACTGGGAAGCAAAACACGCCATCGCCTGCGCTTTTCTTACACCTAAGTCGCTGATGTCAAGCAGAACGTTAGGGTGCACCATCGGCACGCCAACTTCATACATCGCCAGTGTCACGCCACTGGCAGCACGGCGCACGGCTTCCAAGGTAGCCATGGCAAGGGCGCGGTGGTCTGGATGGATTTCAAATATGGATGGTGCGTACACCAAGTCTGCATGGCTGGCTTCGATAGCATTTTGAATTCTTAGAACCAAGGCTTCACAATAATGAAGCCCCCGGTCCGGAAGCCCCCAAAACTGGGGCGCACCACAGCCTAAAACTGACGCCGCAGAGATAGATTCATTTTGGCGAATTTCTACGACCGCTTCGCTGTCACTATGGTGTGCGCGGTAGGCTCCGTCAGTCACAATATGCGCTGTGACCTGCTCGCCCGCCGCGACGTGGCGCATGATCGCACCCGCGCATCCAAACACCTCGTCATCTGGATGCGGGGCTAAAACCAATACGCGGGTGCCGCTTAATTTGCGTACCGACTCATAAGGTATGAATTTGGTTTCCACTTTTTAGGGATGCCAGGAAAAGCCTGCAATTGCGTGCATGGGTATGGAGGTCATGTGCTGAAAAGGATAACAGAAGCGGCATGCATGATTTACTCGAATGGCGTACGGTTTGGCCCCAGTTGCCCGCGCCATCCATCGTGCAATCCGATCAATATCGCACGCACATGGGCAGAACGCGGTCGGGCGACGAGCGCAAAGAAGATCAATTTTTTTACCAGTTGCCACGCGTCTGACAGCTTCCACCAAAAACCGATATACGGTAATTTTTGCAGATAAAGCCCATTTCGAAACAAAAAATAATGCCGCAGCGGCCCATGCCAAGCTACCTGTCTGCTGCCAATGCGTTTGACCCCGACGCCAATACTGTGCATGAGCTTGGCCTCGGCTATTCCAAAGAATTTCCACCCTTGACTGCGCAGGCGCAGACACCATTCAATATCCACATAGTCGATAAATAATGCATCAAGGAATTGACCGCCATCATGCCAAGCCTTCAAAGGAACAAAGCAACCAGAGGTAATTAAATGGTCTACTTCTAGCGGCTTATTTGGTAGGGGAAATACGCGGCGCCTGCGGCCATGTATGGGCGCAATAAATGGCGCTAAACGCCCAGTCTGATGATCGACCTGTTGCGCCCCGACCGCACCGATTTTGTGTCCCGCATTTTCAAGCGCCGCATACGCCTTTAATAACTGGGCCACCATGTCTGGAGCCGGTACACTGTCCTGGTCAAAACTAAGAACATAGGCGGCCCCTTGTGTGCTGGCCCAGGCAAAACCGGCATTCAGTGCGCAGGCAACGCCTAAATTGGATCCAAGATGCAAAGTTGCGATTCCATTGGTCTCTTGTTGCCAATCGGCACTGTCGGTTTGGCTCCCGTTGTGCACAATAACTACTAAAGCGACCTGGGGCGCGAGTGCCCTCACCAGGGTTTCCAGCTTTTGCTTGTCAGGTCGGTACACCACCACAAGGGCAACGACCATTGGGGTGCCAGACAAGCGCGGCGCCCTTCCATACCCCGTTTCGCTGAGCCATTGAGTCGCTTGGGCCGACACTGGGTCCAGCGCTTGGTTTCCGTCCATCATCCCTACGCCCAGGCACGCCGTAACGGATTAAATTCGCCGAAAAATCAAGGCAAACCACAAACCCGCCTGGCCGATCCAGGTTTGCCGGTAAACACCCGATTTCCATAAGGCTACACCGCGGACCCACATATTCGATGGACCGCGCGCGGTTTCAAACGCTTCTAAAACCGCCAGCGACGGGCCCGTTAGCCGGGCACGTACACCAGCCAAAGCTTGGATGTTTTGGTCGTTGGCGAGCTTGAAATAGCCAGCAAGTAGCATGGCGATGCGCCGCATGGTGGGCAAGAGGCCAACATTCATGCCCACCAGATTTAACCGGTGCTGCCGATAATCAATCCGAGGGACGGGGTCATAAATCATCCGACCGCCGCACGCGGTGACTACCAAATAGGCCCACCAATCATGGGTGACCAAGGGCGCTTGGGGTCTGGCTTGTGCCAACAATTTGCGCGCCGAGGCGTTAAATAACAAGGTATTTCCACCCGCTATGGATTGCACAAGCGCGTTGGCAAACCCAGGTGTTCTCAAAAACAAGGGAGACCACCCAAGGTGCTGCCCCTGTTCATCAATCAGACGCGTGCGCGAACCATAAAGCAAATATTCGTCACTGTTGTAGGCGGATAAAGCGTGCACCGCAGCGCTTAATTTCTCCGGGTGCCACACATCATCCTGGTCCGAGAATGCGAAAAAATCTGCCTTTATGGCATCTAATGCCAAAAGGTCTAAGAAATTAGCAACGAATCCACGCCGTGGGCCTTCAATAATCTGCAGCTTCTCCTCGCCCCAAGCCCTTTGATAGCGCCTGAGGATATCGCGCGTCTGATCGGAACTGCCGTCATCTGAAGCCCAAACCACCCAATGGACCCCTTGCTGGGCCGCAATGGAGTCAAGTTGCTCGGGCAGGAAATCTTGCCCATTGAATGTGCACAACAAGATTGCGATGGTTGGTTGAGGCGTCACTGAGAATGCAATCTGATTGGCAGCCGTTCGCTGCTTTGTTGCGGCAATCCAACAAAGAGTACGCACCCCTCGCGTCGCCGTAAAAGTTCGATTCTAAGGGGTCGCTGTTCAGGGGGCGCCTTGTCCTTGTGCTTGAGCGCACAGCAGTCATCACATTTTTTTGCATCCGCGTCGGCTGATGCCGTGTGCCAAGGCATTGCCATACCCATCGACAACAAAAAGCTTGGCTCACACCAAAAATTCATATATGATTCGATCAAATCCTCATATATGAATATTCTTCTCCGCGTCCCACTCAACACTGCGCCCGAGCAATCCGCTCGGCTCAGCGCATTGCAGGCGGTTTTTGCCCAGGCCTGCAATGCGCTGGCGCCCGTCGTGCAGCAAACCCGGGTTTGGAACCGGGTCGCGCTGCACCATCTGATGTACCGCACTTTGCGGGAGCGCTTCCCAGAATTGGGCTCGCAAATGGTGTGCAACGCCATCTATTCGGTATCCAGAACCAGTCGCTTGGTGTTTCAAAGCCCGCAAAGCCCTTTCAATCTGGCCAAATTGGCCGGAAAACCCCTGCCCCTGCTGCGCTTTACCGAGCAATGCCCGGTCTACTTTGACCGTCACACCCTGAGCGTTAAAGACGGCCAGTTGTCCATGTACACCTTAGACGGGCGCATGCGCTTTGCCCTGGCGCTCTCGCCCCAAGACGAGGCTAACTTCCGCGTCTACAAATTGCTCGAGATCGTTCTTTCGGGCAGTGATGCCAGCAATTACAGCCTGGCTTTCCAATTTAGCGATACGTCTGCGCCCACCACCGCGCTAGACGAGGCGCAGCCGCAGGCTGAGGCCGAACCGGCGCCGCCCTCAACGGGCACCGCACTACCTGATTACGTTTTGGTCGAGGAGACCCCATGAACCCCAATAAACCCCCATCCGAATTGCGCACCGCCATCGGCGCGCTCACGCCCTACTTCCGTCAAGCGGCATGGTTTAGCGTGGTGACCAACATCTTGGTGCTCGCCCCCTCAGGCTACATGCTGGAGGTGTATGACCGGGTGCTCAACAGCAGCGACGTCATGACTTTGGTCATGCTCACGCTCTTAGTCCTGGGCGCCTATGGTTTGATGGAGGTGCTGGAATGGGTGCGCTCGGAGGTGATGCACGAGGCGGCGATGGAATTTGACAAGCACCTGAGCCGCCGTGTCTTTGACGCCATCTTCGAGGCCAACCTCAAACGCCTGCCTTTTGGAAGCGCCCAAGCCATGGTCGACTTCCGGTCGGTGCGCGACTTCCTGGGAACGCCGGTGCTCATGGCCATGATGGACGCCCCGATGACGCTGTTATTTTTGGTTATTATTTTCATGATCAGCCCGGTGCTCGGTTGGTCCTCGGTGATTGCCGCCATTGCCCAAACTTTCATCGGCTGGCTCAATGAACGCAGCACCCAGCCGCCCTTGATGGCGGCCAACCGCAGCGCGGTAGGCGCCCAGCAATATGCAGACAACACTTTGCGCAATGCCCAAGTCATCGAGGCCATGGGCATGTTGCGGGACATCCACAAACGCTGGTTCAAAAAACAAGAGGAATTTCTGAACCTGCAGGCTATCGCCTCGGACCACGGCGGCTTTTACCAGGCGCTGTCCAAGTTTTTGCAAAACACCATCAGCTCCGGGCTCTTGGGCCTGGGCGCCTGGCTCTTACTCCACAACCAGCTCAATGGCGGTGCCTCTTACATGATCGTCGGCTCGATTTTGGGCGGCCGCGTGCTAGCGCCGCTGGGCCAACTGGTGGCGCAATGGCAATTGGTGGTCAATGTCCGCGTGGCCTATGCCCGCCTGGATGCGGTTTTGAACGCGGTACCGGCCAAGCCTGAGTCCATGCAGCTGCCCCCGCCCAGCGGCCAACTGCTGGTCGAGCAAGTCATGGCCGGCGCGCCCGGCACACAAGTGGCCATCCTGCGCGGCGTCGCCTTTGCCCTGAACCCGGGCGAGGTGCTGGCGGTGGTGGGGCCATCGGCCTCGGGCAAAACAACGCTGGCGCGGCTGTTGGTGGGTCTGTGGCCAGCGGCCAGCGGCAAGGTGCGCTTGGACGGTGCTGACATATACAGCTGGGACAAAAACCACCTGGGCCCTTACGTGGGCTACTTGCCCCAGGGCGTTGAATTGTTTGACGGAACCATTGCCGAAAACATCGCCCGCTTTGGTGTCGTTGATGCCGCGCAGGTCGAGGCCGCCGCGCGGGCCGTCGGTCTGCACGATCTCATCATGGCCCTGCCCCAGGGCTACGACAGCCAGGTCGGCCGCGATGGCGCCGTCTTGTCAGGCGGGCAGCGCCAGCGCGTGGGCCTGGCCCGCGCCATTTACGGACGACCTTCCTTTGTGGTGCTAGACGAGCCCAACTCGAGTCTGGACGAGCAAGGCGACGCAGCCTTGGCGGCCAGCATCGCCAACCTGAAAGCCAGCGGCACCACCTTTGTCATCATGACGCACCGCACCAGTGTCTTGGGCGTCGCCGACAAGATGCTCGTCCTGCGCGACGGGCAGCAACAAATGTTTGGCCCGCGCGACGAGGTGCTCAAAGCCCTCAATGAAGCAGCCGCCAAGGCACGCGCGCCTGCTGGCGCCGCCGTGGCACCCGTTGCCGCCTGATCCCTGGAAATCCTCTTATGAACCAAGCCAACCCTTCCCCCACCCGCAGCGCGCTGCGCACCACTTTGTGGAGCTTTCGCGGGGCATTCCTTAGCGTCGGCGGCTACAGCCTGGTGGCTAATTTGCTGATGCTCACACCCACGCTGTACATGCTACAGGTCTACGACCGCGTGCTCAAAAGCCAAAGTGAACTCACGCTTTTGGCCATGTCCATGCTGACCCTGTCGCTGTTTGCCGTCATGGCCGCAGCCGAATGGATGCGCTCGCGCCTGCTCGTGCGCGCTGGCGTTGCGTTGGACGGGCGGCTAAGCACCCAGGTGTTCAACGCCAGCTTTGACGCCTACCTCAGCCAAACCGGCAACTCGCCCTCGCGCGCCTTTGGTGACCTGATTCAGGTGCGCCAGTTCCTCACTGGCAACGGCATCTTTGCCTTCTTTGATGCGCCTTGGACACCTATCTATATGGCGGTGCTGTTTTTCCTGCACCCTATGCTGGGCTGGCTGGGCATTGTGTTTGCGCTGGTGCAACTGGCCCTGGCCAAGTTCGGCCACCAAGGCACGGTCGCCCCTAGCGAGGCAGCTACGGCGGCCACCTCCGATGCCGGCATCTTTTTGCAAAGCAAGCTGCGCAATTCCGAGGTCATTGAGTCCATGGGCATGCTGCGCAATTTGCAGCGTCGCTGGTTGCAGCGCCACAGCTTTGCATTGCAGCGCAGTGGCGAAGCACAGCACGTGACCCATCGCATCACCGCCATCAGCAAATTTGTGCGCTACAGCCAGCAATCGCTGGTGCTCGGTGCGGGCGCTTTGTTGGTGATCCGGGGTGAACTCTCCCCCGGCGGCATGATCGCCGCCAACGTGTTGATGACCCGCGCACTGGCCCCCATCGACCTGATGGTCAGCAGCTGGCGTCAGTTTGCGGGCATGCGGGCCGCCTTTGAGCGTCTGGAAAAACTACTGGCCGACTACCCCGAGCGCGACCAGCGCCTGCAACGCGTCGCGCCCAGTGGCGCATTGCATGTGCACAACGCCGTAGCGACCGCACCCGGACGCAAAGAAGCCATCCTTAAAGACGTGAGCGTCAGCGCCCTACCGGGCAGCGTCACCGTCATCCTGGGACCCTCGGGCTCGGGTAAATCGACACTGGCGCGCGTGATGGTGGGCATTTGGCCCGACGTCAGCGGCAAGGTGCTACTCGACGAACTTCCCATTGCCTCGTGGAAGCGCGAAGAATTGGGTCCGCACATCGGCTATCTGCCCCAGGACGTGGAACTCTTTGAGGGCACGATTGCCGAAAACATCGCCCGCTTTGCCAGCACTGACAGCGCACCCATCATCGAAGCGGCCAAAGCGGCCGGTCTGCACGAGATGATTTTGCGCTTTCCCAAAGGTTATGACACCTCCACCGGCGAGGCGGGTAATCTGCTCTCAGGCGGGCAGCGCCAACGCATCGGCCTGGCCCGGGCCATCTACGGCAACCCCAAGCTGGTGGTGCTGGACGAGCCCAACGCCAACCTGGACGACGCCGGCGAAGCGGCGCTACAGCAAACCGTGGTGCGCCTCAAAGCCCAAGGCAAAACCGTGGTACTGATCACGCACCGTCCCGGCGCGGTGGCGGTCGCAGACCATTTGCTGATCCTCAACAACGGCCAAGTGCAAGCCCGTGGACCACGCGATGCGGTCATTGCCGCGCTTCAAGCCGCGCAAAAGAACGCTGCAGCCGCAGCACCTGGCGCAGCACTGCCAGCCTGACGCTTTTTGATTCCTACCCAGACCCTTATTCACCCTCAACTTTTGTCGGACCTGCCATGACTACACCCCCCGTCAACCAACGCATTGCCTCTAAGCTGGCCTCGGCCCAAGGCGCCCCCAGCGACGCAACCCTTATTTCATCGGCCGACGCGCTGCAAGCAGGCCACTCGGGACGCGCCGGCCGCATCGGCGCCTGGACCCTGGGCATCGGCCTGGTGGCCTTGCTGGTTTGGACCGCCATGGCGCCGCTCGATGAAGGCGTCCCCGGCCCGGGCATGGTGGCCATCGACACCAAGCGTAAAGTCATACAGCACCTGAGTGGCGGCTTGGTCAAAGAAGTCCTGGTACGTGAGGGCCAGCAAGTCAAAGAAGGCGAGTTGCTCTTGCGCTTGGACGAGGCGGCTTCGCGCGTCAACTTCGAAGCGGCGCGGCAACGTTACATCGGCCTGCGCGCCATGCAGGACCGATTACAAGCTGAGCAACGCGGACAGGCGAGCATCAGCTTTCACCCGGATGTGGTGCAGGCCGCGCGCGATCCGCAGATTCAGCTGGTAGTGGCAACCCAGCAGCAGCTGTTTGGCTCACGCCGGGCCAGTTTGGGCGCCGACCTGCAAAGCATGCAGGAAAACATCGCCGGACAAGAAGGCATGATCTTGGCCTATGAAAACATGAGCGCCAACCGCAAAAACCAGTTGGCCTTGTTGACCGAAGAGCTCAACAACACCAAAGGCCTGGTCGCCGAGGGCTATGCGCCGCGCAATCGCCAGCTCGAGCTAGAGCGCCAGGTCTCGGAAATGAGCTCGGCTTTGGCCGAATTGCAAGGCAATATGACCCGCGCCAAGCGCGCTATCGCCGAAGTGCGCCAACGCATGTTGGCCCGCCAACAAGAATTTAACAAAGAGGTGGAATCCAACCTGGCCGACGTGGGCCGCGAGGTCGAGGCAGACCAGGAAAAATACCGCGCCACCCAAGACGACATGGGTCGCCTGGAGATTAAAGCCCCAGCGGCTGGCCAGGTGGTGGGCTTGACCGTCCAGTCCATAGGCGCGGTCATCGGTGCGGGTCAAAAACTGATGGACATTGTTCCCAAAGAACAAGCGCTCTTGATTGAGGCCAAAGTGGCGCCGCACTTGATTGACAAAGTGCATGCAGGCATCCCGGTGGACGTGCGTTTTTCGTCTTTTTCCAACACTCCACAGCTGGTGGTCAAAGGGTCGGTGCAGTCCGTCTCGGGTGATCTGATTGTTGAGCAAAACGGCATGGCCTATTACCTGGCGCGCATCAGCATCACCGAAGCGGGCTTTAAAGAACTGGGCGACCGCCAGTTGCAATCGGGTATGCCGGTGGAGGTGATTTTCATCACCGGTAAACGCTCGATGCTGACCTACTTGCTGCACCCCTTGGTCAAGCGCATGGCCGCTTCCATGAAGGAGGAGTAAGCATGCACAAGCCCTCTTTCACCCTTTCCCAGCACGCCGGCGCCCTGCGCAAACACGCGATCGCGCTGGCGCTATTGGGCACCTGCGGTTTGGTCCCGGCCATGGATTTGCTTCAGGCCTACGATGCTGCGCGCCAAAACGACCCCAATATCTTGGCCGCGCGCGCCGCAGCCGATATCGGTCGTGAGCGCCTGCCCCAGGCCATCGCACAGCAACTGCCCAACGTCTCGTTCAGCGCGCAGTACGGCAAAAACCAGTTGGCCAGCACCTCGCCCAATTTTTTGGGCGTGGACCAGACCATCAACACCGAATACCCCAGCACCAGCCAAACCCTGACCATTCGCCAGCCGATTTACCGCAGCTACCTGTTTGCACAAACCCGCCAGGCGCAGGCGCAGTTTGAAGATGCCGAGGCCACATTGGCCCAGGAGGAGCAAAATCTGCTCGCCCGCGTCACGGGCAGCTACCTGGAGGCGCTGCTCTCCCAAGAACAACTCGAACTGGTGTTGGCGCAGCGCACGGCCAACACGACGCAGCTGGACATTGCCCGCAAAGCCTTCGCCGCTGGCGCAGGCACACGCACCGATATCGACGAGGCCCAGGCCCGCCTGGACAGCACGCTGGCCCTGGAGATCGAGGCGCGTCAAAACATGGCCTACACCTTGCGCCAGTTAGAGCAATTGACCGGCAGCCCCGCAGGCGTGCTGGCACGCCTGAATTTGGCAAATTTCACACTGACAGACCCTCAGCCCGCCGACCTGGACAGCTGGATTGCCCGGGCTGAGCGCAGCAGTCCCCAACTGCGGAGCCTGCAAGCCCAGCTTGAAACCGCACGCCAAGAGGTAGAAAAAGCCAGCTCCGGCCACGAACCTACGCTGGACGCTACGGTGCAATGGACCAGCAGCGCGAGCGAAAACGTTTACAACATTCGCAACAGCTATACCAACGCCAGCGTGGGCGTGCAACTAACGATCCCGATTTATGGCGGCGGTTACACCAGCTCGCAGGTGCGCCAGGCCTTAGCCCAGCAAGAACGGGCCTCCCAAGCCCTGGAGGCCGGGCGGCGTGATTTGGGCATGCGGGTATTTCGAGAGTTGCGCGGCGTGACCGAAAACATCCCCAAAGTGCGCGCACTGGAAAAAGCCCTGAGCTCGGCCGAACAGCTGATCGTGTCCAACCGCAAGTCCTTCCAGGCCGGCACGCGCACGGTGATCGACATTCTCAACGCCGAGCAACAGCGGTTTTTGGTGCTGCGTGATTTGGCCCAAGCCCGCTATGTGTACCTGAGCGCGCGCATCCGTTTGCTGTCCTTGGTTGGCGAGGCCGATTTGGGCGCTTTGACCACCATCAACCACATGTTTGGCCCTTGAAGTGGTAAGCCCATGAAAAAAGCCCTGGAACTTTGCAGTTCCAGGGCTTTTCAATTGGTGCGGCTGGCAGGAATCGAACCCACGACCCCTTGGTTCGTAGCCAAGTACTCTATCCAGCTGAGCTACAGCCGCTAAGCGTTCGATTCTAGCATAGGCTCGTACTGGGCCCGGATCAGCGCCGCCGCGTACCAGTAAGACAGGTCTGTACGGTCGGCGACAACCGGGCCGGGGCCGCCCTGAGGCGCTCTCTACAATGAATATTCCCACCACCCTCTTTATGAAGGACATGCTATGAGCCTGGAATCAATCACCGAATCGATGCGCGCAAAAATGGGCGCCGACAGCGGCCTGGATGCAACCCTGAAATTTGACTGCGGCAGCGACGGCGTGATCGTCCTGGACGGCGTCTCCAAGCCCAACAGCGTCTCCAACACCAACCAAGACACCGACTGCACCATCCTCATCAGTCTGGAAAACCTGCAAGCCCTGCTGGACGGTGAACTTAACGCGGTGACCGGCTTTATGAGTGGCAAGCTCAAGGTCGAAGGCGATATGAGCGTCGCCATGAAGCTGCAAAGCGTGGTCTAAATTAAAAAGCCCCCGCCTTCACAGCGGGGGCTTTTTGCAATTGGTGGGCCCACCAGGACTTGAACCTGGGACCAAAGGATTATGAGTCCTCTGCTCTAACCAACTGAGCTATAGGCCCGGCGTGCCGATTCTAGCGTCTCACCCCCATTCAGCCGCTTCCGGAAGCTGGCAGCAAATTTAACAAAAACAATAAATAAATTATCGTTTTTGTTATTTTCATCTTATACTTAATCAAGTTCAGCCCATCGCCCGATCGCGTGCGACGACCTTGGGCCGGGACTTCGTTGGCAGCGCCACTCTGTGAAGGTCGCTGAAATAAAAAAGCAGGGCCCCTTGGCGACCGATCTTGCGGGATCCGTCGTCAAGGCGGCATCTGTCATGGCGCCCCGCGCACCTTAGGCGGCGTCCAGAAAAATACTCTGTAAATCCGACAAAAAATCGAAGCCCTTGACGCTGGGGCGCACGTGCACGGCGTCGCGGGTGACTAAACCCGTAGCCTCTGCTTTCGCCAAAGCCGGCTCAATCGTGCTGAGTGGCAGGCCGGTACGGTCCCGAAACGCTTGTAAATCAAAGCCATCGCGCAGGCGCAGCGCGTTGAGCATGTACTCAAAAGGCAAGTCTGCTCGCCGCACATCCTGGCTTTCGGCCAGCGCCTGGCCTTGTGCGGCGCGCTGCAGGTACAGACGCGGATCGCGCAAGCGGCTTTGGCGAACCACGCGGTGGGCAAAGCTGAGCTTGCTGTGCGCACCCGCGCCCA
>Ga0114963_10003173_pt1 | contig 11208 bp, 6 predicted proteins | sample C_131016_EF_Meta_FD_87019 | JGI IMG/M metagenome (GOLD analysis project Ga0114963, IMG submission 87019) | Freshwater microbial communities from Lake Croche, Canada to study carbon cycling - C_131016_EF_MetaG | ecosystem: Environmental > Aquatic > Freshwater > Lake | place: Lake Croche, Canada...
CGCAATCCACCGCAGCAAGGCAACAACAACCCGCGCCAGCAACCACCGCAGCAAGGTCAAGGTCAGGGTGGCGGCAATCAACAACGCCCTCAGCCGCGCAATGATCGGCCAGATACCCGTCCGGAACGCCGAGATCAACAAGGCAACAATAACACCGGCGAACCACGTACGGAGCGGCCGCCAAGACCAAATCAACAAGAACGGCCGCAACAGCCTGAGCGCCAAAACCGCCCGCCGGAACGCGATCGCCCAAGACAGGACAACCGCCCTAATAACAACAATCAGGGGCAACCGCCGCGCAACGATCAGCGAAAACCTGCTGATGACAACGCTGGTAATCCTACAACCGGAGGAGCTGATCAATCCGGCACGCCTAATCCGAATCGCAAAAAGAAGAACAATCGCAATAAAAGACGCAATAAGAATCCAAATCGCGACAACCAGCCGCCTAAGGAATGATGTTATTTATTCGATAGAGAACGGGCGATATGTTATGGTTTAATCATTCTTAAGCCCTAACTTGTGGCCAAATTTCCAAAGCACCTGTTCCCTATGGACTGATTTGAACTCAAGTTGTTTCCTTAGGTAACAGGTCTAATACATCATTCATAATTTTGACACCATGCAATACGATGTGACCATCATCGGATCAGGTCCTGGAGGCTATGTTGCCGCCATCCGTTGTGCCCAATTGGGATTAAAAACTGCCATCATTGAGCGTTACAATGCGCTTGGCGGTACCTGCTTGAACGTAGGTTGTATCCCTTCCAAGGCTTTGCTGGATTCTTCAGAACATTACCACGCCGCTAAATCCACTTTTACCGAACATGGTATTGGACTTAACGATCTTTCCATCAACATGCCGCAAATGATCAAGCGGAAAAATGATGTGGTGAGCCAAACCGTCAAAGGAGTGGAGTTTTTGATGAAAAAAAATAAAATCGATGTCTTTTATGGCCACGGTTCTTTCGTGACAGCCAACAAAATCAGCATCGCCAAAAATGATGGTACTACGGAGGAGATTGAAACGGCTAAAGTGATCATCGCTACCGGTTCTAAACCCGTGATGCCCGATAATTTCCATTACGATAAAAAACGCGTGATCACTTCTACGGAAGCACTCAATATTCAAGAAGTGCCAAAACGGATGGTCATCATTGGTGGCGGCGTTATTGGATTGGAATTGGGATCGGTTTATGCCCGTTTGGGTACCCAAATTGACATCATCGAATTTATGGATCGCATCATTCCTACGATGGATACCGATTGCGCCAAAGAATTGCAACGTTCGATGTCCAAAATGGGCGTTAATTTTTACTTGAAGCACATGGTTACTGCTGTTACGCCCACCGAAAATAGCGTAACTGTAGAATACCAAAAACGCGATACTGAAGAAAAATTCAGCATTGAGGCTGATTATTGCTTGGTTTGTATTGGTCGCAAGCCCTATACTTTTGGCTTAGGTCTAGACAAAGCTGGCGTACTGAGCGACGAAAAAGGTCGGGTTGTGGTGGACAACCACCTCCAAACCAACATTCCTGGCATCTACGCCATTGGCGATGTAGTGCGTGGTGCAATGCTAGCTCACAAAGCTGAAGAAGAAGGCGTTTTGGTAGCCGAACAACTTGCTGGACAAAAACCGCACATCGATTACAACCTCATCCCTGGAGTAGTGTATACCTGGCCAGAAGTGGCCAGCGTTGGCCGCACCGAGGAGCAATTGAAAACCGATGGCGTAGAGTACAAAGTAGGTAAGTTTCCATTCAAAGCTTTGGGTCGCGCTAGAGCCAGTATGGATACCGAAGGGTTGGTAAAAGTTTTGGCGGATAAAACCACCGATGAAATTCTGGGCGTCCACATAGTTGGCCCCCGTGCTGCTGACATGATCGCCGAAGGGGTAGCTTTGATGGAATTCCGCGCTTCAGCAGAAGACGCTGCCCGCATGAGCCACGCCCACCCTACCTATACCGAAGCATTCAAAGAAGCCGCGCTGGCAGCAACTGCTAATCGCGCTTTGCATATTTAATTTTATAGTCAAAATTGACGAGCTCTTATTTTTGATCCGTAAGGTTGAGAAAGCAAGGACTCGTCAATTTTTTTGTATAGACATTTCACCATTGTCAGTTTATTTTTTTACGTGAAAACAGACCTTGCCGATTCAGCGATTCAATTGCTGCGCGAGCTCATCGCGATCCCTTCTTTTTCCCGAGAAGAAACCGAAGCAGCCAATACTGTTGCCCGTTTTTTTGAACAACGCCATATTCCCATTCAACGTAAAGGCAACAATACTTGGGCAAATTCTTTGCACTGGGATGCTGCCAAGCCTACCTTATTGCTCAATTCCCACATTGACACCGTCAAACCCGTTGCGGGCTGGCAGCGAGATCCTTTCAATCCTGGTATTGAGAATGGGATTTTGTTTGGCTTGGGGAGTAACGATGCCGGAGCATCCTTAGTCTCACTAATGGCTGTTTTTGTCCATTTTTACGAAAAAAAAGACCTCCCTTTTAACCTAATCCTAGCGGCCACTGCGGAGGAAGAAATTTCTGGAACCAATGGTATTGCTGCCATTTTACCTGATTTGGGTACGATTGATGCCGCCATCGTTGGCGAGCCTACCGAAATGCAAATGGCCATTGCCGAAAAAGGCTTAATGGTAGTAGATGCCTTAGCCGTCGGACAAGCTGGTCATGCGGCGCGTGAGGAAGGAATCAACGCCATTTATCTCGCACTAAATGATATTCAAACCATTCAATCCCTAGAACTACCCAAAATATCGCCACTTTTGGGTAAAGTAAAATTTAGCGTAACCCAAATTGAGGCCGGTAAACAACACAATGTAGTACCCGATGCCTGTCGCTTTGTGATCGACATCCGTACAAACGAGTGCTACCGCAATGAAGAAGTATTTCAGCTCTTGCAAAATGCGGTGCGTTCAGAATTGACCGCCCGTTCGTTTAGATTAAATTCATCTGGTATTGCGCTGGATCATCCTTTGGTCAAAAGCGGTTTGGCTATGGAACTCAGCTATTACGGGTCCCCAACTTTATCCGATCAAGCATTAATGCCTTTTCCTTCGTTAAAAATGGGTTGCGGGCATTCCGCACGCTCACATACGGCCGATGAGTTCATCTACCTCGACGAAATAAGAAACGCCATTTCTATATACATTCAGCTATTGGAACAACTCCACTGGCCCTTTGAACAAAAATAGCAACTATGAAACTCTGGCAAAAAGACACCACTGTTCAGGCAGAAGTAGAACGATTCACCGTGGGACGTGATCGGGAATTGGATCTTCAATTGGCCGCTTACGATATTTTGGGTTCGCTGGCACATATTGAGATGCTCAGCACCATTGGGTTGATTGAGCCTTCAGAATATGTTCTTTTGGCTGCGGCGCTCAAAAAACTATACACCACAACAGAAACCGGCGCTTTTACCATCGAGGAGGGCGTCGAAGATGTACACTCACAAGTGGAACTGATGCTCACCCGTGAGTTGGGTGATTTGGGTAAAAAGATCCACAGCGGCCGCTCGCGCAACGATCAAGTACTGGTGGATCTACGCTTGTTTTTTCGGGCAGAATTAGCTGATTTGGCACAGCAAATGGACGAGCTATTTACCGTTTTACAACAACTTTCGGAGACCCATCAAGCGGTGCAGATGCCGGGTTATACCCATTTTCAGGTGGCCATGGTATCCTCTTTTGGATTGTGGTTTGGCGCCTATGCTGAATCGCTGATCGATGATTTACAGCAATTGCAAAGCACCTACCACATCATCAATCAAAACCCTTTGGGCTCGGCGGCAGGTTATGGTTCTTCTTTTCCTTTGAATCGCCGAATGACTACGGATTTATTGGGTTTTGCTGATCTCAATTACAATGTGGTACATGCCCAAATGGGGCGTGGAAAATCAGAGTTATTTTTGGCCTTTACCCTGGCCAGTGTTGGACATACGCTCGGAAAGCTGGCCGTGGATGTGGTGTTGTTCATGAACCAAAATTTCGCTTTTATTAGCTTTCCTGAAGAACTCACTACGGGATCCAGCATCATGCCACACAAAAAAAATCCCGATGTGTTTGAATTGATGCGCGCCAAATGCAATCAATTGATCGCATTGCCACAACAGGTCAGTTTGTTGACCGCCAATTTGCCATCTGGCTATCACCGCGATTTTCAGCTGCTCAAGGAAGTGATTTTTCCAGCCATTACTACCTTGAAGGAATGTTTAGCAATGGCCTGTTTTGCCTTACCACAAGTTAAAGTTCGTACCGATATTTTGGATGATGACAAATACCAATATTTGTACACGGTAGAAGAAGTAAACCGATTAGTTTTGGAGGGAGTGCCGTTTAGGGATGCCTATCGCCAAGTTGGCAAAGGTATTGCCGATGGCACTTATCATCCTTCGCGAGAGATCAACCATACTCACGAGGGTTCCATCGGCAACCTTTGCACATCCGAGATCCGGATGAAATGGGGACGCGTGTGGTCCGGATTCGGTTTTGATTCTGTACAAAAAAAGATCAAAAGTCTGCTTAAGCCATAGTTCTTAATTCGTTTATAATGAAAAATAAACGAATTACAACTACCAAAATAAAAGTGCTGCTAATGACGTGGCCTCAAAAACCACGCCATTTCGCAGCCGTACAGCGTTTTTAAATGATGGGACAATACAATTAAAAATCTCAAATAGGATTTTAAATCTACTGTCCGATCATCTATTGCTTATTATTGACTATCAATTTTCCACTCACCCGCATTTGGCCATTGCCAACGCGGTAAATGTAAGCGCCTGCTGGAAGCTCCTGAATCGGTACATCCATTTGGAAAAATCCGCCAGCGGGTACGTCGATGCTGAATTGTCTCAGCTGTTTTCCCGTCAAGTCCATTACTTCGACCATTTGTTTTCCTTGTGGCCAGCTGCTCAGTCGGATTTGCGTCTGATCAGTAGCTGGGTTTGGAAAAATCACGGCTGTTGGTGTATCGCTATAAGTTGCACTTGCGGAAGGCGGAACAGGTACCGTAATGCTGCTGCCTGGATTGTCGCGCGGGCTGATACAAGAAGTACCATCGTAAATTTGAATATTACGGAAAAACGAATTCCCATTTTTCAAACCCTCGTCATGATCAGCAGCAAAAAATAATCGGGTTGCCGCACCAGTATAAAATTGTCCAACCGGAATGGTGTAGGTTTTCCAGTTCCCAGAGCCATCGTAATCTTTGTAGGTAGTGTTGCCCCAAACCTGCGTACCATACAAAGCAAAAGTGTAAGGCGAAGATATATTGTCATCATCGTCAAACCCGATGCCATGAATTTCGCCAGTACGGGTTGATTTGAATTCAAATTTGAGTACCGTAGTACCAACAATGTTGTAATTGAATGGAATGGCTTTCCAAGCATTGTTTTCAATCATAATGCCTTTCCCAATCTCGATCACAGTCAATTGGCCTTGATCTTGAACGCCGCCATAGCTTTGAGGGCGGATTTTTGTAAAATCAACCACTACACAGTTGCTGGCAGTAGGCGGGTTAGTGGGCGGATTGGTTGGTGGATTAGTCGGCGGGGTGGTACCTCCTGGTTTGACTAGACAAAAAGAGGTAGAAGCTTCTTTGCCAAATTGATCCCCGCTGAGCAATACTTTACCCGTGCTATCGATCAACTTAAACCCGCCGCTGCCATAAGTACAGCACATACCGTCACCAGCCGCATCCTTGATTTTAAAGATATAGCAGCCAAAAGGCAAACACATTTTGCGCTCTTGTTTTTGACCTTGAGTTTTGTTGGCATATGGCCCGCCTTGCTGGATCACTTTATTGGTTGTGGCATCGGCAATTTCCCAGGTGTTTTCGGTACCAAACATGTCCAAAGTCAGGCTAACCGTAACATTTAGACAAGTAGGACTTGTACTGCCTCCCGATGGTGGATTGGTAGGCGGGTTCGGCGGCGTCGGCGGATTTACTGGCGGATTGGTAGTGGTACACGCCGTTAGACAAGTAGCCGCTGCTACCCGGCTGCGCATTAAATTACCCGGCTGAGGACCAAAACCCAGTGTGAAATTGATGCCCACACTCGATAAATGGCAATAAGACATGATGGTTCCGCCTCCAGTTGGGGGAGCAGTGGGGATAGCACAACTACCTTCCACAAAACCCGGGCAACCATCAATAGCCGTATTATTACCATTCCAGGCACAGGCATGGGTGTGCTGCGAACCAAATAAGTGACCCAATTCATGGGCGACCACCATTACCGGAAAAGAAAAAGTAGGCACCTTAGAAAAGGAACGGCCTATGCCAGCATAGCTCTGTTTGTAAGAAGCATTGGACCGACATAGACCATCCACTACCGCAATACCCCCGTTGCCTCGATAAGAGATCAGTTGACCCAGATCTCCATTGAACGAAGTTCTCGTTTGTTGGAACGAATTGAGCAAATCGCCCGTATTGGTTAAAGAGGCATAAGGACTAGGGGTATTCCAAACGAAAATTTGGGATAAAACAATTGGAATACTCTCTGTTGCATATAAGGTAACCACCTCATTGAATAATGCCGTTATGTATTTTACGGTACCATCTTGGCCGCCTTTATCTACATACACGTCATTGTCTACTTCAAAGTAAATTTTAGTACAACCCGCAGCACGTACCGAGGGTTTGCTTGTCAAATCTTCTTTGCGGTATTGCACCGTACCATCTTCGGTATAGCAATCAAAATCGCGTCTTCTCGGTAGCTTGTCATCTTGGTACAAGCGGTGAAGGCCTTCGACAGCATTGGCTTCCTTGCTAATCACTAGATTGCTTTCATTCGGCGTGCTGATGAGTGCCATCACTTCACCGTCAAAAATGCTGACTGCAGCCAAAGAGCCAGGTTTCCCTTTCACCTTTCCTTGGTAAAAAATACCTTCGGCAGGTTCTGGAACACCTCCGCCACTCATTACAATTTTAAAATCAGCTGAAAAAATATTGACTTTTACCAGTTCCAATTCCAGCGTTCCTTGATCGCCTGCTGGCAAAGGCAATGTGAAACCTGCAGGTGATTGTTGTTGCAACAAGCGCATGGCTTGAGGGCGTAATTGTAATGACAATCCTTCCACATCAGTCCCACTGCGCAAAGTCGGAACTTGATCAAACAATACCACCGGTGTGGATAAACTCGTTTTTTGGCTTTGAATTGCTGCCATTTTGCCTGGCGGAGTAATGAGTTGAGCATGGGCGATGACCACATAGAGGGCCAGCACCAGAGTGATTAAATTTCTCATGGCGTGAATCGGTTTTTGTGTAGTACTTGATCAGGTAAAATTGATGGGTGAAATCCCAATGAGGTAAGCTTACAGGTATGGTTGTTTTTTTGAAATGCAATTCAAGCATTTTTTGAAAACAAAATAGACTGCAAAGCCAAACATCAACGGAAAATTCCATTCATTTTGACCAAGTACGAATTTAAGGTTACTTGATAATTGCGGGTCAGAACAGACCCGTGTTAGCAGTTTTTGAAGCAGTACATGCTCAACAAGAGCCGACTAAGCAAAATGCTAATACGGGTTTGTGCCCAAAATGTAGTTTTCTCATAGCATGCCGTAAGTTCTGGCATTAGAATAGGGTGAAAAATTGGGAAAAGATGATGATCGCCTGGATCAGCATTTAAACTCTAAATGGTAAAAAAATGACTCGATTATGATTGTTATTAGGTAGGCAACGAATTCGTTTGGGTTAGCTTGATTTAGTTGAGCGTTCAAACGTGAGTCTGCATGTATAAACTTTTTTAGTATGGAAAAATTGTGTGTGTTTGGCGGAAAAAATAAAACTTTCCGGGCATTTTTATCAAATAAATATTTTTTACAATAATTAAAATGCTGAAAAAAAGACCATTGAATGTCATTTTTTTCAGCATTTATCATCGAGAAAAAAATCAATATTTTTTCAAAAACTAAAATTCAACCCGATAACTCAAAATGGGAATCAAGCCCAACTGCGTTTTTTGAATAATTTGCCCTTTTTGAGCATCGTAATAGTTGTATGCGGCATTTTTTTGGTTGGCTACGTTTTGAATATCCAAGGCCAAGGTATTGTTCCGCCCCACTTTATTGCGTTTCAAGTAAATCCGCAAATCCAAACGGGAATAAGTCGGCAATTGTGTGGAGTATGCTGCTGATTCTATATAAACCGTGGTTCCTGCTTTTTTGGAAGCGGCCAAATCAATTGGTGTATCGCGGAAACCGCCCACTACAGTAAAGCGACCGTTGATACCTAAGATACCAATCCGGTTTTTTGAACGCGGTTTTTGCCATTCTTTACCTCCTGTAAAGTTGAAAATGAAGCTGTTATTGAAACGGGTATTGCGCCAAATGTTGTCGCTACCTGCATATTCCGATTTGTAGATCGTGGCATTGGTGAGGTAGTAGAATCCTTTGGTCCAATACTGCTGTAGATTCATTTCAACGCCGTAGTTTCTTCCCTTTCCGGTATTAATCAACTTTTCATTCACAAAGCCCTCAATCACGTTCAAAGCTGAAAAGCTGCTGGATCTTTGTGCAGAAATGGGAACACCGTATAAGCTTTGATAGTAAGCCTGAATCTCAAACGTGCGCAGATCGCCTAATTTGCGCAAATAAGAAAGTACCATATGATGCGCTTTGGTCAAATTCAAATTTTGGTTGTTGCCGTTTTCGAATTGCGCAAAATAGAGTTGCGATTGCTGCAATTGGGCATGTTTCCCATAGGCTAGGCTTAAGCGATTTTTTTTATCTGCCTGGTAGGAAATAGCGAAACGCGGTTGCCAGGCATCGCTGCCATTGTAGCTATACCGCAAATAATGCAACCCGCCGTCGATGGCAAATTTGGAGCTCAAATCGCTGCGCCAGCCAATGTAAGGTTGTATCAACAACCCCGTACTTGAACCATTGGCCAATGTTTGTCCTAAGTTTTGAGAAAGTATGTCGTAGTACTGACGAGTCACTTGTGCACCCACTCTAAAGCTGTTTCTCGCCGAAATTTGATACCGCAGTACACTGTGAACATTGATTTTACTCTGTGAAATGACATCATTTTCGGCCAGACTGAGCTGATATTTTGCATCCAGCTTATCGGCGGTACGCGTTGTATACAAGCCCGATCCAGCTACTACCGTACGCCAGGAACCATGTGTGCCGACAGGTATTGTATAGGTAGCGCCCAATACGCCGGCCTTGGATTGGAAAGTAATGTCGTAACGGTCTTTTGAAGTCTCCCAAAGACTGCTGTCGCGTTTACCTTTAAAGATATTTGAGCTGGTACCACCCATCCCAAAAAAGGTCAACCTTGCTTTGTTGGCCGTGGGTACGTTAATGTTGAAAGAAAAATCTTGAAAAGTAGTCTTCTCGTCCCCCAAATCGACTCCAACAGCGCTAAGTAATCCAAGTGTAGAGTAGCGATAGTTGGCCAAAAAAGAAGATTTGCCCTTTGTCCCTAATGGTCCTTCAGCAGCAGCATCAATACCGATCAAGCTGGCTTGTAGGGTGTATTCTCTTTTTTCATTGTTGCCATTGCGCAAGCGCATGTCCAATACGCCGCTGAGGGCGTTGCCGTATTCTACCGGGAAAGCGCCAGTATAAAATCCTGAGTTGCCCAACAATTGGGTACTCAACATATTCACGCCGCCTGCCGAAGTAGAAATGCGATCACTAAAAGTTCCCGCATTAGAAGTGTGGTTGGGGTTAATGATATCTGCCCCTTCGAGTCTCCAGATCATGCTATTGGGCGAATTACCTCGAATGTTGAGGCCATTGGCCTGGTCGTTGGAGTTTACTACGCCCGGAAAAGTAATGGCCGTACGTGCCGGGTCAAAAAATGTGGCCGGAAAACGCAGAGTCGTCTCATTGCTAATGCTGCGTACCGAAGGCGAAATGGACGTCAATTCCAATGGCCCTGCAGTAACCACAATCCCTTCCAAAGAATTGACAGCTGTATGCAATGGCAGATCCAAGACCCGCTCCCGGCCGCTTTCCAAAAATAGCTCAGCTACCACCAACGTATCATAACCTACAAATGAAACTTGCAAACGATAACGCCCCACTGGAACATTGTCGAAGCGAAAGACCCCATTTGAATCTGTACTAGTTCCCTTGAAGTTAAAATTCAGTGTAAGGGAAGCCCCAATAAGAGGTTGCTGTGTAACGGCGTCAATCACTTTACCCCGTATGGTTTGCACGGGCGTTTGGGCATGTAAAGCATAGGTCGACAATACTGTAAAACAAAAAATAATCAATAGTCGAAAATCGAGGCGCATATTGTGTGTGTTTTGAGGGGCTGAAGATACTATTCTTTCGCCCTTCAAATACTGTTAAAAATCAGCAATTGCTAAGGTAGCCACACTTAATTTTACGCCAGGTATCTCGAGTATTTTTTCCCCACAGGCCTCTAAAGTAGCTCCGGTAGTCATGACGTCGTCTACCAATAAAATATGTTTATCCATTAGCGCCTGAGAATTGGCAACTTGAAACACTTCTGAAACATTACTGACGCGCTCAAGTCGGTTTTTCCGAGTCTGAGTTTCAGTGGTGCGGACGCGAATCAAGGCGCCATCCAACCAAGGGATACCCATTCCTTCGGCCATACCTTCCGCAATACAAGCACTTTGATTGTACCCGCGCTGATGTTGTCGCCGGGGGTGAAGCGGGATGGGTAAGATCAAATCAATGTTTTCAAAATGGGGCGTTTTTTTGAGTAAAGCGCCGTACATCCTACCTAGATATTGCCCCACTTCTTTTTTTCCTTCGTACTTGAGGGCATGGATCATGTGCTGTACTCTCCCCGCTTTGACGAAATGCAGCATAGCTGCTCCCGTTTCAATGGGCAAACGTCCCCAAAACCGTTCCGTTAGCGGATTTTCTTTGTCTAAGTGATAATTGGTGAAAGGTAAACTGGATAAGCACTTTAAACAGATCAATACTTGTTTGGGCTGGCCAGGATTGCCGCAAGCGAGGCATAATCGAGGGTAGAACAACCCTAAGAGGTCGTTCCCTAATTGTGGTGTCGTCAACATGGAGTTTAGTTTTTCTGAAAAATTGATTTCAAAAAAACAAAAAAATTCCAAAAGAAGCAACCACCCTTGTAAGAGTTTGCTTGGATTTTTAGTTCGCAAGCGAAAATGAGTCAAAATTTGCACCAACGAGGCGCGAAAAACGGAGTGTAGCAGCGCTACATGAGTATTTTCGTAACGAAG
>Ga0114963_10003178_pt1 | contig 11186 bp, 10 predicted proteins | sample C_131016_EF_Meta_FD_87019 | JGI IMG/M metagenome (GOLD analysis project Ga0114963, IMG submission 87019) | Freshwater microbial communities from Lake Croche, Canada to study carbon cycling - C_131016_EF_MetaG | ecosystem: Environmental > Aquatic > Freshwater > Lake | place: Lake Croche, Canada...
AACCACCGTGGCACCAAGATGGGCATTACTGGCCGATTCGGCCCTTGGCCTCTTGCACTGTGTGGGTCGCGCTGGAGCCCAGCACACGCGCCAACGGCTGTTTGCGGGTGATCCCCGGCTCGCATGTCGGCAAGCATTTGCACCCGCATCTGCACGAAGACCGAACTGATTTGACACTGAACCAGCGCATGGCTGACGGCGCTTTTGAAGAAGCCGATGCGGCGGATTTGGAACTGCAGCCGGGTCAGATGTCGATGCACGATGTGTTCATGATCCACGGTGCCAAGGCCAACACTTCGGGGCAGCGGCGCACTGGCGTGGCACTGCGCTATATGCCGGCCAGCTCGGTGTTTGATCGGAATTTGAAGCCGATGGACGGTCAGACCGGGGTGCCGGTGAGCTTTGCCACACGGCCCTTGTGGTTGCTGCGCGGGCGCGATGTGTCAGGACACAACGACTTTGTGACCGGGCATGCCCGCTCATGACGACAGGGCTGTGTCCATGACCCAAGGGATTACCTGATCTGGACAGATCTTTCAGGGGTCGACACAATGATCCTCTCATTCACAGAGGAGTTTCCATGTCGATTTCGCGTCGTGATATTTTGCAACTGGCCAGTGTGGCCAGTTGGCTCAGCGCAACCGGTCAGCAAGCCTGGGCGCAAGCGCAACTGGAGAGTTTGAAAATCGTCACCGGTTTCCCCCCGGGCGGAACTTCCGATTCCATTTGCCGGCGTGTGGCTGAAAAAATCGCGCCCTCATCTTTCACCAAGGCGGCGTTTGTTGAAAACAAAACCGGCGCGGGGGGGCAAATCGCGGTGCAGTTTGTACGCAATGCACCGGCCGATGGCGCCACCATTTTGCAAACGCCCATGTCCATGCTGGGGATCTACCCGCATATTTACAAAAAGCTGCCCTATGATCCTGTCGCCGATTTGGCTCCAGTGTCGCTGGGGGCGGTGTTTGACTTCGGTTTTGCGGTCGGCCCCATGGTGCCTGCCACAGTGAAGAATATTCCAGAATTTTTGGCCTGGTGCAAAGCCAATCCGATGCTGGCCAACTTCGGCTCTCCCGCTGCCGGTTCGACCCCTCACTTTATTGGGGCCTTGCTCGGCAAGGAGGCCAACGTCGATCTCAAGCACGTTGCTTTCAGGGGCACCCAGCCGGCGATTTTGGACATGATTGGCGGACAAATTGCCGCGGTTTCAGGGCCTATTGGCGAGTTCACCCAGCACGTGGCCGCAGGCAAATGCCGGCTGTTGGCAGCCTCCGGCGGCAAGCGCAGCCAGTTCGCACCGAATACCCCCACCTTGGTCGAGCAGGGCCTGAAAGGCTTTGTTTACGACGAATGGTTTGGTTTTTATGTGCCCGCCAAAACGCCGGTAGACGTGGTCAATCGCTTGAATGCAGTCATGCGCGTGGCGCTGGCTGCGCCTGAAACGGTCAACGGCTTGGCCATGATGGGCCTGGTGGCGCAGTCGTCAAGCCCGGCCGAATTGGCCGCGCGGCTCAAGGCCGACACGGACATGTGGGGGCCTTTGGTCAAAACCATTGGATTTTCAGCCGACGCGTGATGCGTCGCGCCTTGCCAAAATCACTCACCCGCTTTGATGTTGTTGTCTTTGACCACCTTGCCCCATTTGTCCACCTCTTTGCGTATAAAGCGGTCAAATTCGGCAGGGCTGGTCGACGTGATGACAACCCCCATTTGTGTCAAGCGCTCTTGCACAGCGGGTATTCTCAAGGCTTTGGCCAGCTCGGTGTTCATGCGGCTGACGATGGGTGCGGGGATGCCCGCCGGGCCGAGGATGCCCCAATAAGCTTGGGCTTCAAAGCCTTCAAAGCCGAGTTCTTGCAGAGTGGGGACGTTGGGCAACTCAGACATTCTTTTGGGAGAAGTCACGGCCAATGGACGCAGCCTGCCGCTCGCAAAATGCGGCGCCCACAAAGCATAAGTGGCCATGGTCACGGACACATGACCGGCCACACCATCGGCGGCCAAGGGGCCGCCGCCTTTGTAGGGAATGTGTGTCCAGTCCACCTTCAATGTGTTGCCCAGAGAAGTCATGGCCAGATGCGCCATGCTGCCGGTGCCGATGGAGCCGTAAGCCACCGTGCCAGGTTTGCTTTTTGCCGCCTGCACCAATTCGTTGAAGCTCTTGTAGGGGGTGGATGCGTGCGCTGTCACGACCATGGAGCCCGTGCCAATTTGCATGACCGGTGCCAAGTCTTTCAAGGTGTCATAAGGCAAATTGGGGTACAGGCTGGGGTTGACGCCGTGTGTGTCGAAAACCATGACCCAAGTGTTCCCATCAGGCGCTGCTTTGGCGACCATGGCCGTGCCTATCGAGCCGGATGCGCCAGACCGACTCTCAACGATGATGGGTTGACCCAAGGCTTGTTGCAAATGCGGCTGCAACAAACGCGAAATTTGGTCCACCGTCCCCCCTGTGGGAAAGGGGTTGATCAGCTTGATCGGTTGATTGGGCCAGTTGGCTTGGGCTGCTGCCCCCAAGGAAACCAGGGCGGTCAAGGCGATGGGCAGGAACTTAAGGAGGTGTTTGAAGCGCATGATGGACTGATCGTACTTGGAGTTGCTGGATGCAGTCGATGGTAGGGGCTCGGTACATTTGATGAATTAGGGTTTTCGATAGGGGGTTGTTCAACCCGCGGGCCTTCAAGACCTTGGCGGGTCCAAGCGCAAGCATTACAACGACCCAAGGGCATGCGCCTTTAATCTGTCGACACACTGCGCCAGATGTCGCGGACCTGCTGCATCAATTGCTGGGATTCTTGCCAGCGGTCCGATAACTCGTAGCCATCAGCGCCTGTCATCGCGTATTCAGGCGGGCCCAATTCACACAAAAAGGTCAAAGTCTCATCGGCCCCGGCCTTGGCACGCCACTGGCGAAACCCGCGCTCCCACCAGGCCATGAAGACCGCAACCCAGCCTTGATGTTGCGCAAAATTCAGCTGCAATTGAATCTGCTCGCGGCTGGCAACCCGGCCATGAAAGCCCCAGCAGTTGTCAATAATGCGGTGCATCAGCGCCAGGTCATCGTCGGTCATGGGGTACCAGAATTCCCGGCCCACCACGTAATGTGAGAGGTCTCCGGTCAAACGCAAATCGGGGTAATGGTCCAGCAATTGCAGGGTGAACATCAGGTCGGTTGTCATGCGATTGCGATGCGTTTCAATCTGCATCTTGATGCCCGCGTCAGCCGCCAACCGGCGCCAACCATCAATCAGCGGGAAACATTCTTCCAGACGGTAGGGCCGCACGTCAGGCTGCACATTGAGGTGATCGGCGCCAAACTCCAGCACGTGTTCGATGATGGGTTTGAGGTCATCCACCGTTTGCGGGTAGGCCTGAGCCTGCCAGCTCATGCCATGCGCCCGTAAAAAATCGGTCACGGGTTTGACAAAGCTGCGGTCTGAAAACCGCACGCCTGCGCCATCAAAGCCGGCATCGCGGATCATGGCCAGCTTTTCATCCAGCGACCATTCCAGGCCATCCGGGCGCCGCCGCTCCATGGCCCACATGGATTGGTATACCAAAAACTGCTGTGCCATGGTGTTCGGTTTCGTCAGTCGGCCTGGGCGCCTGCCGCTTGCACCATGGCTTTGTAGCGCCCGAGTTGGGTGCCGACATAGGCCGGGGATTCGCTCACGCCCATGGGCATGGAGTCAAAACCCAGAGTGGCCATTTTTTCGCGGATGTCCGGCTGCGCCATGATGCGCTGGACTTCGCGGTTGAGGGTGGCCACCACGGCGGGCGGCATGTTGGCCGGGCCCGTCAAGGCAAACCAGCCCATGACCTCGTAGCCGGGGACGCCAGCTTCGGCAAGGGTCGGAATGTCTTTGGCTGCCGCAGAGCGGCTAGGCCCCGACGTCGCCAGCAAGCGGACCTTGCCGCCTTTAGCAAATGGCAAAAATATGGCGGTGTTGTCAAACATGAAAGCCACCTGCCCGCCCAGCACGTCCGTTCGGGCGGTATCGCTGCTTTTGTAGGGCACATGCACCAGGTTGGCCTTGGTCATCTGGCCCAGCAGTGCACCGGCCAAATGGCTGGTACTGCCATTGCCGCTGGAGGCGTAGTCAATGGGCTTGGTTTTTGCGGCTGCCACCAGTTCCTGCAAGGTTTTATAGGGGGAATTGGCCGGCACGGCCAAGGCGTAATCGGTATTGGCAAAAACCGCAATGTGGGTGAAGTCCTTGACGGCGTCATAGCCCACGTTTTTGATCACCCAGGGGTTGATGCCATGGGTCGAACTGGTGGCCAAAATGAGGGTGTAACCGTCGGGCGCAGCTTTTTGAACCTCACGGGTGCCGATCGAGCCGCCTGCGCCGGGCCGGTTCTCAATCACCACGGGTTGTTTGAAGGTCTCAGTCATTTTTTGGCCCAGCATGCGTGCCAGGGTGTCCGAACCGCCGCCGGGCCCAAAGGCGACCACGATTTTGATGGGTTTGGAGGGGAAGTCTTGGGCCTTGGCGGCGGGCGGCATGATCAAAACCAGGCTGCTGACAAGCATGGCAAAGGTGCTGAAACCAAGTGTGCGACGGGTTGTTGGCATGGGGTCTTTCAGGTAAAAAAGTTCCAAGGGTTTGGCGGGATTCAGGTCGCCGCGCGAACCGGGGGATTGTCAACAAAACCGAAATAGCGTTTGCCGGCAGTCTGGTTTTCATAGATCGAGCCCTGGTTCTTGGCGGGCGGCAAGGGCATGCGCACCGGCGTTTCGCGAAATCGCGGCTGCACAGTTTCTTCTCCGTAGAGCAAGCGGCTTTTGAAGTCGTCGTAGTTGCTCACACCCAACAGCGGAAAACTGTCGGCGGCGGCCACTTCATAGAGCAACAGGCCGCGCGGTTTGGCCGACGTGTTTTGCGCCGAACCATGTATCGCCCGCACGTGGTGGAAAGAGCAAGAACCGGCAGGCCCTTCGCAGGCAAGGGCTTGGGAGAAATCAAGGCCAGAGGTGTCAGGGTCCATCGCGCCGCAAAAATAGCCATCAGCGCCGTGGTGGTCGTAAGTCGGCCCTGAGTGCGAACCTGGCAAAACGTACATGGCCCCGTTTTCAAGCGTGGTGTCATCCAGCATCACCCCCACCGCAAGGATGTCGTCATTGGTATGGGGGTAAAAAGCCCAGTCCTGGTGCCATTCCACGGGCGAGCCAAAACCGGGTGCTTTCAGATTCAGTTTGGAGCCGTACAGCCGGGCGCTGGGGCCCAGCAGGGCGCGCAGGCAATCGGCCAGCGCTTTGGAGCGGGCAAACTCATAAAACACCGGGTGAGCCATATGCGGCTTTTTGATGCGCCGCACCCGCGGGTCAGCCGCCGTGTGGCCCGGTTCCAGGTCGTACAAATCGGTATGGGCTGTGACCTCACGTGAGCCTTCAACCCAGTCGGCCAACACGGATTTCATGCGCAGGCGGGTAGGTTCGTCCAGCACGCCGGGCACGACGATTGCGCCTACCTCCCGGTATTGCTGGATCTGTTGGGTCGTGATCATCATGGTCCTTTTTAGAATCCGTTTCACCCGGCGTTTGGTCTGCCGGCCTTCGGTTAGGTTAGCGCTGATACGCGTTGTACTCTGTCACCTTAAAGTGTGGCCTGATGTCAAAAAAATTGCAACCCGGCTTGCACCAGGCTTGACCCCAAAAAGCCGAAGGCGAATTCCTGACTCAGACTGGAAAAATCAGCCTGTTTTTGCGGGCGAGCCCGGCGAGCGATCCGCACAAGGCCTGGCCGGTTTGTGCGGGTCTTAACGCGCAAGTCGCTGCGCGTGGTGGCGCAGGTGGTCTTCGATGAAAGTGCTGATGAAGTAGTAGCCGTGGTCATAGCCCAGGTGGCGGCGCAGCGTGAGGGGTTGGCCTGCTTTGGCGCAAGCTGCCTCGAACAGGTGGGGGTGCAGTTGTTCCGCCAAGAATGCGTCGGACAAGCCTTGGTCCACCAAGATACCGTTGGCAAACAGCGCGTGGTCGCGTTGCGCCATGAGGGCGCTGGCGTCATGGGCCGCCCATGCCTCTGGGTGCTCGCCCAAATAGCCGCTAAAGGCTTTGACGCCCCAAGGGCATTGGCTGGGTGCGCAGATGGGGGCCAAGGCAGACAGGGAAAGAAAACGATCGGGGTGGCGCAGCGCCAGCGTGAGGGCGCCGTGGCCGCCCATGGAGTGCCCCATGATGCCCAGGCGCTGGCCGTCAATGGGTAAGCGACTGGCCAGCAAGGGAAGCAAGTCTTGCAGCAAGTAGCTTTCCATGCGGTAGTGTTGGGACCAAGGGGCTTGGGTTGCGTCCAGGTAAAAACCCGCAGCCAAACCAAAGTCCCAAGACTGCGCCTCTTGGGCAATGCCTGCACCGCGGGGGCTGGTGTCGGGGGCGATTAAGGCCAAGCCCAGACTGGCCGCCAAGCGTTGCGCCCCGGCTTTGGTCATGAAGGTTTCGGGTGTGCAAGTGAGCCCCGCCAAATAGACGATGGCGGGCACGCGCAGGCTGGGGTCGCGCGCGGGGTCGGTGGCCTGGGGCGGCAGGTAAACCGAAAAGGCCATGGGCAGACCTGTGGCGACGCTGGCGTGCTGGTAGTAGCGCTGCACGCCCCCAAAGCAAGCGTGTTCGCTGCGCAGCTCCAGGGTGTCCAAAATGTCCGAAGCGTTAGAAGAGTTAGAAAAGTTAGAAGGATTGGACAGGTTGGTGGTGGGCATGGTCGGCAGTCTTAGAACAACACCACGCCGCGAATCGACTCGCCGCGCTTCATCAGGTCAAAGCCTTTGTTGATGTCTTCCAGCGGCATGGTGTGGGTGATGAGGCTGTCGATGTTGATTTTGCCTTCCATGTACCAGTCCACAATTTTGGGAACATCGGTGCGCCCACGTGCGCCCCCGAAGGCCGAGCCCTCCCACTTGCGGCCAGTGACCAGTTGGAAGGGGCGGGTGCTGATTTCAGCCCCCGCTTCGGCCACGCCGATGATGATGCTGCGGCCCCAACCCTTGTGGGTGCATTCCAGGGCTTGGCGCATGACTTTGGTGTTGCCAATGCATTCAAAGCTGTAGTCCGCGCCGCCGTCGGTGAGCTGCACAATGGCGTCCACCAAGTTACCGCCTGCGGCCTCAATGTCTTTGGGGTTTAAGAAGTGGGTCATGCCGAATTGGCGCGCCATGGCTTCGCGCGCCGGGTTCAAGTCGACGCCGATGATTTTGTCTGCCCCGACCATTTTGGCACCTTGAATCACGTTCAAGCCAATGCCACCCAAACCAAAGACCACCACGTTGGCCCCGGCTTCGACTTTGGCGGTAAAGATGACGGCACCTATGCCAGTGGTGACGCCGCAGCCGATGTAGCAAACTTTGTCAAACGGCGCATCTGAGCGGATTTTGGCCAGCGCAATTTCGGGCACCACGGTGAAGTTGCTGAAGGTGCTGGTGCCCATGTAGTGCCAAATCGGCTCGCCGTTGAGGCTGAAACGGCTGGTGGCATCAGGCATCTGCCCTTTGCCTTGGGTGCCGCGAATGAGCTGGCATAAATTGGTTTTGCGCGAGAGACAAAACTTGCATTGACGGCATTCGGGCGTGTACAGCGGTATGACGTGGTCGCCTTTTTTCAACGATGTCACACCCGGCCCCACGTCCACCACAATGCCTGCGCCTTCGTGGCCCAAGATGCTGGGGAACAGGCCTTCAGGGTCTGCCCCGGAGAGGGTGTAGTAGTCGGTGTGGCAGATGCCACTGGCTTTGATTTCTACCAGAACCTCGCCCCAACGGGGGCCGTCTAAGTCCACGGTTTCAATGGTCAGTGGTTGGCCCGCTTTCCAGGCGATAGCTGCTTTGGTTTTCATGGTGAATTAAGTACTCAGTTGAGGTTAAAAAAACAGTTTAAAAAAAGAGCGAAATCTACGAAGATGCTCGACACGCCGCAAATCAGATCACCTGCTAGCAAGTGATCTGATTTGCATTAAGTCACAGGCAACACTGAAGGGAGGTCCGTCTGGTGTTGGTCTTATAGTTATTTCTGGAGGGGTAAAAAACCGCCTTGCTGGCGCAAACTGGCGTGTGCAGGGCTGATCAACAGCTCAATCATTTGCGCTGCCGCTTCAGGGTGCTGAGTGGCCGTGCACACGGCGGCGGTGTAGACCGTGACCAGTTCAAAAATGTGCGGTAAATCGGCCACCAGGTCCACGCCATCGGTGATCAAAATCTCGGTCACTTGGGTGCAGCCGACCACATGCGGGTCGTCGCAGTCGGCCATGGCTTTCATGGCGGTGGCACCATTGGGATAGGGCCGCAATCGCTCCGTCACTTCGGCTGCAATGCCCAATTCATGGAGCACTTTCATGAAGTGAATGCCCGCTGTGGCCAGTTGAGGATCCGGAAAGTAAATGCCGGTCGCTTGTCGCAATACCTGTCGCAAGTTGTCGGCGGTGTCAACCGCTGGCCAAGGTGTTCCGGCTTTGACGGCCACGCCTGTTTTGACGATCCCCACTTTGCGGTCAGTTCCCGCCCGCACGGAGCCTGAGTTCACCAACCCGTTGATCAGGGCTTGCGTGAGAATCAACACGTCGCAGGGTGCGCCGCCTTCTAGGCGCTGTTTCATGGCGCCGACGGCGCCGAACACCGCGTCCAGCGTCAACCCGCTCGAGGTTTCAAAGCCCGCTTGGAGTTGTCGCACCAAGCCTTGCGCTGCGCCGCCGCTCATCAAATGCAATGGGGTCATGGTGATCAGTCGAGCTTGATGCCTGCACTCTTGATGACGTTCGTCCATTTGGCGATATCGTCATTCAGGTATTTTTCAAATTGCGTCGGATTCATCACCAAGGGGGCAGCCCCTTGCTTACTCCAGGTTTGCTTGACGTCTGCTTGACTGGCGATTTTGGAAATGGCTGCGTTGAGTGTGTCCACAACAACCTTGGGTGTGCCTTTGGGGGCCATCACACCGAGCCAGATGGTTGCTTCGTATCCGGGCACGCCGGCTTCGCTCACGGTGGGTACATCGGGCAGCACCTCCGAGCGCTGCTTGCCAGTGGTGGCGATGGCCTTGACCTTGCCGGCTTTGACCTGTTCGGTCATGGTGGTGACTGCATCAAACATCATGTCGACCTGGCCGCCGATCACGTCGGTGCGGGCACCCGAGCTGCCTTTGTAGGGAATGTGCACCATCGATACGTTGCCCATGCTTTTGAACAGTTCGCCAGCCATGTGGTACGGCGTGCCGGGGCCAGACGAGGCGTAATTGAGTTTGCCCGGCTCGGCTTTGGCGCGCTTGAGCACATCGGCCAGGCTGTTCAGGCCCGCGCCGGGGTTGGCCACCAGCACCAGGTCCGAGTAATTGATGGGCGCAACGCCCACAAAGTCGCGCATCAAGGCGTAGGGCTTGTTCGGGATCAGAGACTCGTTCACCGTTTGGGTGTTCGACATCAGCAGCAAGGTATAGCCGTCCGGCGCGGCTTTGGACGCCAGGTCGGTGCCAATCACCGAGCCGGCGCCCGGTTTGTTGTCCACCACAAACGACTGGCCCAAGCTGTCTTGCAGGCGCTGCGCGATGAAGCGTGCATAGTTGTCGGCAGGTCCGCCCGTGGCAAATGGCACCACGATTTTGACGGGTCGGGTGGGGTAAGTTTGCGCTTGCGCGCTCAAGTTCAAAGCCAAAAGGCAAGCTGTGAGCGGGAGGATGAAACGGCGCTGCATAAAGAGAGTTTCTTGGTTTATTCGACTTTGCCAATCTTGCGCACGACATCGATCATGCGGCGGGCATCGGCTTGCACATACTTTTCAAAATCAGGGCTGTCCAGGTAGACCACGGGGCTGCCTGTGTTTTGTATGACTTCTCGCACTTTCGGGTCTTGCGCCGCCGCTCTGGCAGCCAAGCGCAGTTTCTGCGCAATCGCTTCAGGCGTCCCACTGGGGATGAAAAGCCCCGACCATTGCGCGTACTCGGCATTGAAGCCCAGGTCTTTCAAACTGCTCACTTCCGGCAGCGCAGCCAATCCTGCGAGGCCCCAATGCGCCAGGACGCGTATTTTGCCTGCTTTGACGTGTTGGAGCACTGTGGCGGGGCCGGTAGACACGGCGTCAATTTGGCCGCCCAGCAGGGACAATACGGCCGGGCCTGCGCCGGTGAAGGGCACGTGTGTGAGTTTCACGCCTGCCACTTGTGCCAATATTTCCATCGGCACATGCATCGTGCCGTAGTTTCCGGAAGAGCCGTAGTTGATCGCGCTGGGGCGTTTGCGCGCATCTTCAATGAATTCTTTGGCTGTTTTCCAGGGCGCATCAGCGCGCACCGCAAGTACGGTGGGGTCGGCGGTGTAGCGTGCGATCGGTCGCAGATCAGCCAAGCCATACATCGGGCTGCGGCCGATCAAAGCATCGGCCTCCGGGATGACGGTGAATGACGACAAGGCCATCACTACCGTGTAGCCATCGGGCTTGGCCCGGGCGGCCACGCCCATGCCAATGCCGCCCCCGGCGCCGCCCCGGTTCTCAATCACCACGGGTTGCCCCAACTCACGGGCCATGGATTCAGCCACGGGTCGCGCCACGATATCGGCCAGCCCGCCGGGCGGAAAAGGCACGATCATGGTGATGGCGTGTGAAGGGTAAACCGGTGTTTGCGCCAGGGCAGGGCGGGCCAAGCCGAGCAGCGCACCGCCCAGGCTTAGGCCTGCGCACACGGTGGCAGTCAGCTGGCTCCAATGGTTTTTTTGCACGTGAGTCTCCATGAAAATGCGGACCGCATAGCCTCTGTCAATGCTGCGCCAAGCAGCCCATGACACTCTAACACTGCTTGTCTGTACCCAGCCATGCAGGGTTTCGCTCTGGCGGCACAATATGGATTTTCTGTCTTCATATTTTGGAACTGCCATGCGCATTGCTGCTTTCTTTTACCAAGGCCAACCCCAAGCAGGGCTGGTGTCTGATGATTTGCAAACCGTCCGCCCATTCGACATGTCCTTGGCCGACAGTGAATTGGGCGCATTGACGCTGGTGGACCGGCTCTCGCGCGGTGAGGACTTGCCTGCGCAAGGCGCGGCGGTGGCGCTGGCTGATGTGCAACTGCGCGCCCCGCTGCCGCACCCGCGTCGTAATATCTTTTGCGTAGGCAAAAACTACCACGCGCACGCCAAAGAATTTGCGCGCAGTGGTTTTGACAGCAGTGCCCAAGCCGGCGGCGAAATACCGGCCGAGCCGATCATTTTTTCCAA
>Ga0114963_10003179_pt1 | contig 11185 bp, 15 predicted proteins | sample C_131016_EF_Meta_FD_87019 | JGI IMG/M metagenome (GOLD analysis project Ga0114963, IMG submission 87019) | Freshwater microbial communities from Lake Croche, Canada to study carbon cycling - C_131016_EF_MetaG | ecosystem: Environmental > Aquatic > Freshwater > Lake | place: Lake Croche, Canada...
AAAAACCCCTGCCCCTTTTCAAGTCTCATCCACGGATGCTTGACTACCAATAGCTTCTTCATGGTTGCTGATTCTTCGGCTAATCTTCATTGCGGATACGCGCATAGGCGGTGCGTCTGTCTTGGACATCATGTCTTTCTTAGGCACGTAACTCACAGTGAACTGCGCCTCTAGCTGCTTCTTCAGATTGGAATAGCTGAAGCTCATGTTGGAGCAGAAGGACTTGAACAGCCGTTCTTCTATAAAGAAGTCAATGCAGCCCGCAGTAACGCCGTGCTCTACTCGCCCCATCACATCCGCTCTTGTCGTGGTCTTACCCACAGACGTACCATCATGGAAGTGAGCCAATGGCCCCGCCTTATCGCCATACTTAACCACAACGAAGCGGCCTTGGTACTCTTGGATGAACGCATTAAGCACATCCTCTGCGCTGCGCTTGCCACCTTTGATACTAACACGCATGCTGTCGATATGACGGCGTAGGCTGTCGATGATCTCTTGCATGGGGATGTCAACCACATTGGCGTGTTTCTCGTTAAGCAGGATACCCGCAGCCACAGCACACGCACAACCCGCCATCCAGAAGCGCTCATCATTGGGGGCGTTGAACTCGTCGTACATCTGCCGTATGGTTTTGGGCAACAGCGTCTTGAGGTAGTCCACGTTACTTACGAAGTACCGCACCAGAACATCGCCAACTACAGCGTAGTTGTTCTGTAGAGACTTGATGATCTCTATCTCCTCAGTGTTCCAGTCCAGCTTCTCATCCATGCCGTACTCTATCAATCGGCGCAGTTCACCTTCAGAAGAGTGCTGCCTAGCACCCGTCATGTAATCCACGGCGGGGCGGTTCGATGACATGATGGCAATGGTCTGCCATATGGACAGGTTCAGACGTTCCTTGTTTGCGCCTGACTCCATACGTTCTTTGCCGCGCCCTTCGCTCATACTGAAGAGAAAGGCAGGGAACCACTCGAAGTCCACACGGTTGTTGGTGGTGATCTCATCCGTGATAAGTGGGTTGCTGCGCAGCAAACCAAGCCGTTGCTGCATAGCTACGGCAGAAGTTCCCGACCCAGTGCGGTAGTGCACCGGATGCCCCCATACAGAAGCCGCAGTATCCAGCGCCAAGGACTTGCCAGTACCCGACTCGCTTGAGGCGCAGTGGACCGTCATGCCGTACAGACCTGTGAAGCGCATCAACGGAGCGCCAGCACCGAACAGCAGAATCGCAAGGTGATCCCACATCTTGCGCCTGATCATCATGTTGACGACTTTGACCCAGTTCTCAACTACACCAGTAGGCTTGGTGTTGGCGATGATGTTCTCTAGTCCGGGCATAGGGACTTCGATAGGCTCCTCACCTTTTCTGTAGATGCACCCGGCAAACACGTAGCTGTCATCGTCCTGCCAGCCGTAACTCTGCGGAATCACTATGGGGTTCTTTTCAGTACTCAGCTTCTCCACACAGGCGCGGATGTAGTCGTACAGGTTTTTGTCGTTGCCAGCCCCAAACGAAGCAACGATGTTCTGGTTCATCAGGTATTTGATCGTCTCGTCCTTACTCGCTACCGCTTTCTGCGGGAGCATTACTTCTTGGACGATGCTGTTACGTGTCGCAAACAAGTGAACTAAGTGGTCACCGCCGTTGTTCAGGATGTCTATAGGAAACACGTCATAGGGCAGAAGCATCACGTGCTTCTTGGTGATGTTGCCCTGCTGGTCTATGTCTTCTTTCTCTACAAACACACCACCGTTCTGACCGTAGGCATAGCCACGTGGTGGTTCAGGACGCAGTACTGAGCGGCTTTTCTTCTCAGGTACAAGCGAGACTTCAACAACTTTAGCTTCCGTGCTGACCGCAGTCTCGCGCCCCAACGCCAACGGGTTAGTGATCTTGCCCCAGTGCGGGCACTTCTCACAAACACCGGGGTTGATAGAGTCGAACGACACGCAAGAGTACGGCCCCTTGATTTGATCCAGCTTCTGGCGCATGCGCTCGTGATCGTATGGATGTAAGTCGGACAACCAAACCGCAGCCTTCTGCCCGTCTTCGCACTTCTGAGCGATGCTCAGTGTGGCACGCCACAGCGGCTCCATCTCTTCTTCAGCAGCGTTCTCGATGTAGTGCAGGATTTGACCGCAGCCTAGCCCGTCCTTCGTTTTGTGCAGGATGGTTTTAAACTTGGTGTGGCTGTTCTCGAACAACTTAACCGCCGTAGCAGAGTGTTTGACACTGGTTGGCTTGGTCCCCGGCAGTTGCAGCGATGCCGCTGGCAACGCCGGTACTGGAGACTTGAGCCCGCTGATGATGAGGCTCGACAGGTCTTGGAAATCAAACGTATCCCCTTTAGCTAGTAGGCGGACTGGGCGCGGCGTAGCGTACTTGGCCTTGAAGTTGGTGGTGTCAGGCACACGCAGGATACGCGCTGCATCAGCAGTCACGCTCATGTCGATACGCATATCTTCCTGCTTGCACAGGCGCTTGAACGCTTCGGCTACAGGCTTCCACCGAGCAACCTCCACGTCCTCAGTCAACGGCCAGTACACGTGCAGCCCACCACCAGACCCCACGATGTACGGCGTGCCAAGCAGGTCGAGACCCGTCTTAAACATGGAGGACTTAAGGGACTCCGCTGCTTCCTTCTTGGACGCATAACCGTCCATATCAATAAACAGACTGCGCAAGAACCTAGCGTTCTCAGCTTTGCGGCTCCCCGCTTCGGCAAATGTGGCTAGTGCGAAGTAACAGTCTTTCTTGCTATCGTGCCAAGATGTTATGGGCGTTAATAAATTCTCCAGTGCTTGTTCAAAATCGTGCTCCTTTTTCGTTTTTGTATAGCCAACTGCACAGTAGTACCCGGAACCCGGGGACGGCAGGACTACCGCTAGAAACTCAAGCGGGGTCATAACAATCCTTCAGGTTACGTGGTCAGGAAAAGATCAAGTTGTCGTTCGTCTTTGGGCGGGAATTCATCTAAGGGGGCTAGTGCAATAAAGCGGTTCAGCAACTCAACTTGCCACAAGTAGTCTAGACCTTCGGCGCTGTCAAGTTGGTTGGAGCAGTGGGTGATCAACTCTTTGTTGCTCAAGGTTCTAGGTTGTATTCTTGACATATTTTTCTCCAAGCATCGTCCGCAGTGCGTGACGATTGCATAATTTTTAAAAGAAGCTCTACACGATTTTGGTAAGCGATAAACACGTCCTTACCCTGAAACCAGTTGTAGACCGTTTGTCTTGTGACGCCAAGTGCTGCCGCTATCTTTGTAACTGGGAAGTTAAGATGTATCGCCCATCGCCCCAACTGATTGCCGGGGGTTTTAGGCGCTGACAGCACGGTATCTATTGTTTTATTTGAATAAGCCATATTGGGTGGGGGTACTCGCTGCGTCTACTCGTGGATGAACCCACATTGTTGGTAGCATCCGCTTTCCCCCCTAAACTCCTTACTCGTCGTCCCAGTCAGCCACGATGTCGGCTAACTTGCTTTTCTTAGCGGGTACTGTGGTCTCTTTAGTTGGGGCTTTGCGAACTTCCGGCTCATCGTTCTCGTCTTCCTCAACTACAGGAGCGGCCTTGGCTTTCTTGGCTTTCTCCGCCTTTTCAGCTTTCTCCGCAATCGGTGCATACGCAGGTGCGTCTTCCTCTTTGGTCAAATCACCCATAGGGCGGCTGCCTTCGAGCTTCAGGGGTTCTGCTTTGGCGCTGGGTGGAGCAACAGTCATAACCACCGCACGCTTGGCATCCTCAGAATTGGACTGCTCCAACACAGTTTCGTACTCGGCATCCTCTAACCAGCGAACGGGTTGGAAGTACAGCTTGGGGCTTTCAGCCTTGGTATCGAAACGCATGCGTGTAACGATCTGCTCGGGATTGATGGGCGGGCTTTGCAATGCCAAGTAACGAGCGAACGCTTGGAGCGGACGCTTGTCTCCCTCTTCTTTACCGAAGATAGAAGTCGCTGGCAGCGTAAGCTGCAACACATCCCCTGTGGGGTTATCTGCCAACACAACGGCAAGGCGCTGTTGGAAGCGGCAAGCACGGCTGTTGTTCTGTCCTGAACCTGCTACGTTTTGTGGGCATGCCATGCATGTGCTGCACTGTGGGTCTTTGATAGAAGCGTCTGGTTTTTCACCATCGTTGCTCCAGCAATCAGGCCCTGCAATGTTCTCTGCGTCATAGGACTTAGCATAGAAAATGCGGTTGACCTTGGGGGCTGCCTTAACAATGATCACGTCAAGATGTCGATCATCAATCGATGCGATTTCTTTACTGCCAGCTACCAGACGGAACACCCCACCTTTGATAGAGATGCGCTTGGTGCTCTGTATGGTGCTGCCCCCTGTAAGGGCTTTAGCTGTCTCAGACAGTTCATTGTTACGGGCGAATGCGGGAACTTTAGATGCGTTAAAAAGCGTTACGTTACTCATGAGATTACTTTCTAGACTTGGTTACACGAATGTCGAACTCAGTTACTGAGTTCATGCCCGGTGGTAAAACCCCCGGATTTTCTTCAAGGAAGGTCGCCATGTTGGTCTGTGCGATGCGCTTCTCCAGCAAATCCAAAACATCATGCTCAAGAATAAAGCTCTTGAATGCGTCCCAGTCTTGCGTGTTGTAACGCGTCTTAGTCACCAAGGAGACCGTCCCAGAAGTAGTATTGACCGTCTTCAAACCTTCGGCTTTCATCCGGTCTTTTATAGCCATGCGTATTTCAGCACGCTGTTCTTCAAGCGCTGCGATCTGGCTATCTAAAGCCTCAATCTTGCTCTTGATCTTTCCATGAATACCCACCAACCTATCTATGTTGATGTCGTCTTCACTGTCCTTTTCGTTCATTGCTTTCTCCAATTTTGTTGTCAAGGGTTAGACAGTTTACAGGGATTTTATAGCTTTGCAACTCCTTTCAAGAATTAATTTCGTGTTCAAACATTTGAGTAAGTAGTGAGTTGTCACTTACTTTCCCTTCGAGCGCTTTGAACATACGCTTCTCTATTGGTGAGCCTTGAATGTGCACCACCGTAACTTTAGTGGAGTCCTGTCCTTTGCGGTCAGCCCGAGCAATACACTGAATGTACTGCTCCACACTCATCAGAGGACCGTAGAACACCACCGTATCCGCAGCAGTCAACGTGATACCGTGCGCAGTAGCTTGCGGCTGCATGACCAACACCCGTGGGTCTTTGTGTTTCTGAAACCGTTGGATGATGTCGCCTCGTTTGGTGGCCGTTACACCGCCGTGGATAGTCTCTGTTGGGATACCACGCTTGTTCAAGTGGGCGTAGATGGCATCGATGGTGCTGCGAAACATGGCGAAGATAATAACTTTGCGGCTCGTCTCATCAAGAATCTCTTCCAGCACCGCCAGCCTTGGGGCAGCATCGAACTCGACAACCTCTTTGTCATCCGTATAGGCAGCACCGCATGAAATCTGTAACAGCTTGCTCACTCCAGCAGCGGCGTTGACCGCAGTGATGGTTTCTCCCGCAGCCTGTACGAGCATCTTGTCTTTGAGCATGTCGTAGTACTTCTTCTGTTGCTGTGTCAACGGCACATCACGCGTCATCGTAATGACCGGCGGTAGGTCAAGGCACTGTTCTTTAGTGAATCTAATGGCGGGTTGCAGTGCTTCATGAACAAGCTCTGATGCGTTGGGTTTGGGAGCCCACTTAAACATGGTGATCTTGTTCATCACTTGATCGCGCCAAGATGTAAAGAACTTAGGTATGTTGTCTGGGTTGACCAGCTTGGCTAAACCGTAGGCATCCGCAGGCGACTGCGATGCAGGTGTCCCCGTCATCATCCACAACATTGTGTCTGGGCGTACGATGGACTTGAGAGTCTTCCACCGTTTCGTTGTGATGGTCTTGTATGCGTTGGCTTCGTCCACGATGATGAGATCAAACTTACCGTTGGCGTTAATCTCTTCTGCAATCAGGTTGAGCCCGTCATAGTTGCAGATCACAAACTCGTAGTCTTGTTGAATCATTTCTATACGCCGACTAGCTTGCGCGTGGTGCGCAACTATGGCGGAGCGGTGGATGATGCTGTTGTTCAGGTCCCCTAACCAAGCGCTGTGCATGATCGATAGGGGACACAAAATTAAACAACGTCTGACATCACCGCGCTGCATCAAGTAATCCGCTGCCCATAGTGCCGATAGTGTTTTGCCTGTCCCCGGCTCGCTGAACACAAACGCTTTCTTATGTAGCGTCAGGAACGATGCAGTTTCTATCTGGTGCTCCATCGGCTTGAATTTGCCGGGCCACTTGTACCGTCTAGTGATGGGGGATGGTGCGTTCTTGACCCCTAAGTTTCTGAGCACGCGCACTTCATCCAAACCCCAGAACACCGCAACCTCATAGCCGCCGTTGCATGGCGTGACTTTGTGTTTAGGTATGACGCTGTATTTATGTGGGTTTCTCGTTCGGAATAGTAAGGCTTTGTTATCAACAATCTCCATCTGCTTTCTCCATTTATTATTTGTTATCGCCTTGGTTTGCTGATTTGTTTCGCAGTCTCAGGTTGCCCGGAGTAGTCTTGCCGCCTTTACGTAGCGGCACTTTGTGGTCGATGTCTTTGCCTGCACGGTCAACACCTTTTTTGTCGTACAACCTGCGGGCCTTTTGCCGTTCAAGTTGATCTTCGGTCTCACCGTTTTTCTTTTGAAGTTTGTAGGCGTGCTTGTAATCACGCTTGCCGTTTGTCTGCATGTTAGTTCCTCTTAGTGTTGTACTCGCAAGTCTTGACCGAGCACCACCCGCACAGGGGTGTCGGCTTGGGGTTCCACACATTCGTCTCGTGCGCCTTCTCGATACGAGCAACCCGTTCGCGGTAGTCTGCCCATGCATCGGGGGCTTCACCCACCAGCATACTGGACTTCACCATGTCGTTCTTTAAAACAAACAGCAGTGCCGAAGTCACGCGCCGTATATGCGGGAAGTGCGTGAAGACCATGAGCGACATCAACGTCAGTTGATCCCTGTCAGGATACTTGTTGTTGCCTGTCTTGTAATCCACCACACGTGCGGTCAGGTTGTCATCATCGATGATGATTAAGTCAGCAATACCACGCACCCATCGGTTGTCGTCATTGAAGTCACACGGACGTAAGTCCTCGGTAACGCCCATCTCGTACTCGCACAGTTTCCTGCCGGTCTTGGCCTTGAGGGCGTCTAGTGTGTCTTTGAGAAACTCGAAGTGTGCGGGTAGTGGCTTGTCGCTTTTGATGTAGTGCTCAGCAGCATCGTGGAATTCTTTGCCGTACAACGTGGCTTGTGTGTCTTGGAACGTGTAGTTCTTAAGAACTTTAACCTCGTGGTATCGGCGGGCGCAGCCCTCATAGTCTTTGAGAGCGCTGTGACTCCACGTAATCTTGCTCATTAGAACCTCGCTGTGTTGATAGCCTGCGCTAAGCGCTCGGCAAAGTCTTCTACAAAACGCTCTCTGTCGTTCAGTTTGTGTTCCCCCATCTCGTACAAGATGACGTGCACAAGCTCATGCCAGAAAGTTTCATTCAGTGCGGACAGTTTGAGTGGTATGCCGTGGTGCGTGCGTCTGCCTAACTCGATAACACCTTTGTCGTAGTACACACGTCCCATCTCACCTTTGTTGCGTAGGGCCTCAACGACCTCTACGCTATACCATCTCTCGCCCACCTTTACTTTTTTAGGTAGTGTCAGTTGCTTCATTTTTCTCCTTCAGTTTTTAGCTAACCCATATCTACGGTGCGCACCACCGTCAGCGGCCAGAGGAATCCCCGGCATGTACTTCGGCTCCATAGTCATCTGCGCCAAGACCCAAGTCTTAGCGTCATCAACTTCAGAGTCAGGTACTACAACGATCTGCTCGTCATGCACCGTCCCCGCCACAAAGTACTTCTTCGCGGTTCTTAACATACCATCCGTCATCACGATTCTTGCTGTGCCCTGCACCACATTGTTCGTGATCTTGCCTGCGTACAGCTTGGTAGCATCTGGCCCGTATACCCACTGGCTCCTACCGTTACTGTCCTTCTGCTTACGCAAGTCGGGGTAAAGAAGGCTCATACCGTTAGGCAGAACTATCTCTCCTTTTTTGAAGGTAATGCATTTATACACGAACTCTTTGCCGCCTGCAAGAGAGGTTTCGATCAAGCTGCCTAGCATGTCCCAGAAAGTTACCACCGGATGTGCAGTGCTTCGATAGATGTCGATGATCTTCTTAGCGGCTAGGCAGTGCGTGAGCAACTCTTTTTCTGTGCAGGTGTGCGGTATGGCTTCCAGTCTGACTAGGTTGTCATCCCAGTCTAAGAATCTCTCAGCGTACTCTGAGTCCACTCCCAGCTTTTTAGCAAAGGCTTTGTCGTACCTGACCGGCGGCGCTCCCAGAAACCCAGTAAGAAGCTGCGAAGCAAACGATGCCCAGCCTAGACCATAGCCGCAGCCCAGCAATGCAGACTTGGCTGACTGACGCAAATCAGGGTGCAACTCTTTACTGAGCCCGGGTATGTTGAACATCTGCGCCCCAAAGGCAGCATACGGGTCACCCCCGGCTTTGAAGATGTCAAGCATCTCTTGGTAGTCAGAAAGCCAAGCGAGCACGCGCGGCTCGATCTGCGACAGATCGCCTACAACTAACTGGTGACCCTCGGGAGCCATGATGGCTTTACGCAAGAAGCTCCCACGCTTTAGGTTTTGCATGTTGATGGCGCTGCCCTTCGCGGCGGTCCACCTGCCTGACTTAGCGCCGTAGTATGAAAGCGGAACTGGAAGTGCACCACGGTTTGAGATGTCTAGGAAACGCTGCGCCCTTGTGCGCTCGGTGGTCGATTTAACCCGAAGGCGCGCTTCACAAAGAAGGGTAACATCCTCACGTTCACCGTTAAGCAACGCTTGGAATAGGGCATCGTTTTTAGCAAGCGCGAGTGTTTTCTTCCCGGTAGTTTTACTAACTTTAGTTGGGGCATCCACCCCAAGCGACTCAAGTAGGGCAGCAAACTTTGGGTTCGAAGCGAGTTCAGCTTCTTCCACGCCGAGCCTCTGTAATAGTCCTTCACGTTTCTCTCCTTCTTCCGTTAATGCTTTTATCAACATACCGCTGTCAAGCTCAAGGCAAGCCCGCGTGTACATCTTGAGCGTCATATCAATCAGTCGCAGTTCCTTCGATGGGTAGCCCACCGCTAGTCTTTTGAATATCTCTTCACATAGAAAGACATCGTGTCGGCAGTAAGCAGCAAGCTCTGCCTCAATCTCAGGAGCCAGTTCACGGAGTCCATCAGTACTGTGTACGGTTGTCCCTTTGGCGGGAAGACCAAAATCTCCTGCGAGTTTGGCGAGGGAATTGCCAACCTCCACGCCGCGTAAAGCTCTCGCCATCGATAACGTGTCGAAGATGAAACAGGGATGACATTTGTAGTTCCATTCGAGTATGGATATATCGAATTGGGCGTTATGCGCAAGCACGGCGGTTCGTCCCCAGTCGATTCCAGAAAAGAACTCACGTAGGTCTGCTCCTCTAACCCACTCAATCGGATCGTCGCTGCCATATCTATGGACACAAGCTCCGAATGCCTTAAAACTCTTGTCACGTATGTACTCCTCGGTGGTCATCTTGGACAGCGTGTAGCCCTTGCTGTCCCATCTCGTCTCGAAATCAATCGTTAGTATGTCGTTAAATGGTGTTGTCATTAATGCCCTTTGAGCGTTTGTGTGCGGCCTTCACTACTTCATTTGCAAGCGTCTGGTCTTCTTGCTGTAGAAGCTCCATGAAGCGGGAAACCCAGCCGTCATCCATCTGATACGGCGCTGCGGTTGCTTCATGCATAAGTTCTACTACTCTTTTCCTGCTGGTTTGCGTATTCAATTAAGCAACTCCTTTGGCGGTGCGTCTGCAATGTGTACAGCACCCATCAACTGCGTTGCTTTTTGTAGCAAGCCGCTAGCTTCGAACTCATCGCAGCCAAGCAGCAACAACCCCGCCGCATCGTAGCCTTTAGGTTGGTACACAACTACGGCTTTGGATGTATCGTCCTGCCCGTAGCACTCTAGTAGCGCAGCTATGACGGATTTGAAATGCTCGCGCTGCGATTCGTCTAGCTCAGCCATGCGGTTCATCACCGCCCTATCCTCTGCTGTCTGTCTCATTGGTTATTAACTCCTTCAGTTGGTCTACGTTACTCTCGTTTATCACGTACGCTAAACCGCACGCATCTTTTATACGCTCAAGCTCCCGCTTCTGTAGCTCTGTAAGCGTACCTTTCCCCGCCTTGCACTCAATCGCAATGAAGCGACCGTTGTAGCAACCCACGATGTCTGGTATACCTGCTCGACCATAGCCGTTAGCTGGCGGCATGAAATTGTAGATACCCAGTGCATCAAGGATCAGGCGTACTTTTCTCTTTACTTTAGCTTCGGGTGTCACAGCAGCGCATCCTCAAATCCGTCAGGCATTGCGTACTTAGACTGTCGCTTCTGTTTCGGAAACCTCTTGGGGTCTAGGCGGGTGAAAGGCCACCACGCCATCAGCTCCTCTTGTGTAAGCGGTTTGCTGTCTTTCTTCTGTTGAGAATCTGTGTCCATTAAAGCATTTTCTTCTTCTATATACATATGTTTCCCATGTTCTTGTTGATAAAACTTCTGTCGCCGCGTCGCATTCAAGACACTTCATTTACACCCCATCTAGTATGTCCAGCTTTGCCGCCTCTAACATAAACACACTACGTTCGGCGGATACGTTAGCGTAGGACACCTGCAAGATGTCTTCCTCATCAAAGAACACCACCATGCAGCTTGAATCTTCAGTCATCATCTCCCTGACCTCATCTAAAAGTTCGTGGGAGCTTTTATTCATCCTGACTACGTTCGACATTTCTCTTCCTCCTCATCGGTTAACCATTGCCGTATGTAAAAATAATCGCCGTAGCTATCCCGCACTTCTTTGGGGTAGCCATTAGCTGTTAGCCACTCGTACAAGTCTCCGTCCTTTTCCGTATCAAAGGTCTTGGGGAATCCGTACTTCCACCCGCTAGGGGGATCAATCCACTTTTTCATACTTATCCTTAAATTTTCTCTGATGGCACATGTCTTCAAAGATATTCCACAGCTTCTCTTGCCGTAAAGCATTGAGAGTTATGAGTCCCAGCAAGGCATTAGCCATGTCGTCTAGAGACAGTCTTGGCCCGTTGCAGACACGGTCAAAGAGCAGG
>Ga0114963_10003180_pt1 | contig 11185 bp, 3 predicted proteins | sample C_131016_EF_Meta_FD_87019 | JGI IMG/M metagenome (GOLD analysis project Ga0114963, IMG submission 87019) | Freshwater microbial communities from Lake Croche, Canada to study carbon cycling - C_131016_EF_MetaG | ecosystem: Environmental > Aquatic > Freshwater > Lake | place: Lake Croche, Canada...
ATCTTCTTTGTCTCAAGTGTTGCGTGGAGTTGGTGAGGAGGGCAGTAATCGTATTCGACCGCATATCCGGGACGCAGAATTTCGGCTTTCTCCAGAGAAGGTATGGATCGGATGAATTCATACTGAACCTCGTAGGGGAGACTGGTGGAGACACCGTTCACATAAACCTCTCCGGTATGCCTACCCTCAGGCTCCAGAAAGATCTGATGCCGCGTTTTGTCGGCAAATTTCACGACTTTATCTTCTATTGATGGGCAATACCGAGGACCCACCCCATCAATCACCCCGGCATAGAGAGGAGAAAGGTGTAGGTTCTTACGGATAATCGCATGGGTCTCCTCAGTGGTATAAGTTATCCAGCAGGGAATTTGTTCCACATGGAACAATCCGTCTCGAGAAGAGTTCAGCGTGTGCAGATCATGGTCATTCTTTTCGATGGTTTCAGGAATGTGAGAGAAGAGAGGTGCTGGTGTGTCTCCATCCTGGCGTTCGCATCGCGTGAAATCGATGGACTTGGCCAAGAGTCTGCAGGGAGTTCCTGTCTTGAACCTCCCCACTTCAAATCCCAATTCCTTAAGATGATCGCTAAGCGTGGAGATCGACTCCCCCATTCGACCTCCAAGTTGCGTCTTCATTCCGACATGAAGAAGACCCCTCATGAAGGTGCCGGTCGTGATCACCACAGAAAGGGCCAAAAATCTTAGGCCCAGATTCGTCTCCACTCCTGCAACATGATCGCCCTCAACCACCAGATTGGTGATATTGGCCTGTTTCAAAGAAAGATTCGGGAGGTTCTCCAAGAGTGCCTTCAGACGAAACTGATAGGCTTTTTTATCACATTGAGCGCGGGGGGCCCGGACACTTGGCCCTTTGGAAGCATTCAACATTCGAAATTGAATTCCTGTTGCATCTGTATTGAGTCCCATAACCCCACCCAAGGCATCAATTTCCCGGACCATGTGTCCCTTCGCGAGTCCACCGATTGCCGGGTTACACGACATCTGCCCCACTGTGTCGGCATTCTGTGTGAGAAGGAGTGTCTTGCATCCAAGTTGGGCGGCGGCATGCGCCGCCTCGATCCCTGCATGGCCGGCGCCTATGACCAAGACATCGAACTGCTCAGGATACGTGAACATGGGCGTTTGTTCCACGTGGAACTTTTTTGTAATCTAATACAAATAAATACATTATGATGATTTTTTCTTATTTTTCGCTTCTAGAATAACTTTGTGTCATCCATGTGAATAGATGTGCCTTTCTCGGGAAACTTGTTTCATGGAACAGTTGATCACGATCGATTGTGCTTGATAGAAAGATCGTTTCACACACGGAATTCGTTTTCAACCCACTAATTTTTAGGGTGTTAGGGATCCCTCTTAAGACTTACTCACAGAATTATGGTTAATAAGATCTCTCTCTAGAAAAAATCCAACCTTAAAGCCTGTGCATAATTGTTTGGTCTTTCATTTTTCATTGGGTCGCAGGTTTTCAGTCAATGATCTGTAAGTTTTCTTTTCGGCACTTCCGGTTTTCTCTAGAATTTCGTCCCTCATGGCAAAAGAATCGTTAAAAAAGGCACGATCAGGATCAAGGCCTCTTTTTCTGGGATTTTTTCTCTTGGCCTTGATCCTTTCGGTGACGCTTCATGTTCTTTTCTATAAATCCTCACAATCCTGGTTGATCCTGGGTTTTTCGCCAGCATCATACGATCAGATTGTGCCTCGAACATTCAGAATGAAGAGGGTAGAGATCGACCCGAAGATCCTGGAGGAAAAACTCCCTGAGGAGAAGAAAGAGGCAAATCCTAAACCAGTGGTCCTGGAGCAGGAGAATCCTTTGGATCCCTCCTTGATGCAAAAGGAACAAGAAACGGCCCTGAGTTCACCACAGCATCTTGACCCACAACTTCTTCAGCAGGAGAAACCACAGGCAGTTCCAGGAAATGAAAGCCGGAGCAGTCTCCTGGCAGGATTACAATTGCCTGAGGAGAAAGGAAATAAAACACCCTTGGAAACGACCTTGGAGCCCTCATTAACAGAGAAAAAAACACCACTTGCCAACGTGCAGGCAGGAACGGGGAATGAAGGAGGAGAGGGGAATAAATTCAGTTCGTTGGACAAGTTGTTGGCTGGAAAGGAGCCAGTCACCGGAAAAAATGCCCCGATCCTGATGCCCACCGATTTGCTCTTCGGTTATGATGCCGACACGTTGAAACCGGAGGCTGCACTCTCCCTAGCCAAATTAGGGGAACTAATTCAAAGAAATGCACAAGCCCGTTTCAGGATCGAGGGACACACCGACTCATTCGGAAACGATGAGTATAATAATGCGCTCAGCCTTCGCAGGGCGGAGGCCGTAAAAAATTGGCTTCACCTGAACATGAACATCGACCCGGCTCTCATGACGACAGCCGGATTCGGAAAAACCCGATTGATTGCTCCAGCGTCGGGATCTGCAGACGAACAGCAGATCAACCGGCGGGTTGAGATTGTGATCACAACACAATAAGGAGACAATGGCTCATGGAGGGAATCGTTCCGCTATCCGAGCATCGCTCGCAGATACAACGCGAGGTGGCAAAACAACTGTCCGCCGTCATGGACGGACAAAAGGATCTTCCCATCCAAAGACTTCTCACTTTCAGGAAGAGAGAGGAGCACAGACTGAAACTCTGGCATCGCGCAGGCGGTGGGGGGAGGGAGATCGCAGGGAGGAGATCGGAATTGGTGGACATCCTCCTGAGGGAAATTTTCAGATTTGCTACGAATAAGGAATTGCTGGAGAGCGGAAAAAAGTCACCTCCCCCGCTCGTGGTCAGTGCATTCGGAGGGTATGGACGCAGGGAGCTGAACCCTTTCAGTGATGTGGATATAACTTTTATCCACGAAGGAGAGAAAACCACACCCCCGATCGAACGCATCGTCACCACCTGTCTTATGGCCCTCTGGGATTTGGGATTTAAAGTCGGACATGCAACGCGATCCATCCAGGGGGCAATTGAGCAGGCAAATGTCGATATGATGGCAAAGACTGCCATGCTGGAAAGCCGATGTCTTGCCGGAGAGAAAAAAATCTTCGAGGAGTTCCGGAAGAAATTCGAACGGTCCTGCGTGATCGGGCAGGAGAAGAGCTACATCCACTTCCGCATGGAAAACTTAAAAGAATTGAGGGCGAAGCATGGCTCAAGCGTGTTCATGCAGGAACCGAATATCAAGTCGGGCTGCGGGGGACTCAGGGACTATCAAAATCTCCTCTGGACCGGCATGTTTCATTCTGGAGCTTACAGCCTCGCTAGGCTTGTCGAGGAACAGATTCTCCATGGTAAGGAAAGGAAGATTCTGGAGGAAGCCCACGATTTTCTTCTGCGAGTCCGCACGGAGATGCACTATCAGACAGGGCGTGCATCGGAACAACTAACACTTCAATTACAAGGCATGGTGGCCACAGCGCTGGCCTATCCGGAAAAGAATATTCTCAGGAGGTGCGAGGCCTTCATGCGTGACTATTACCACCACACGAGAGAAATCCACCTCATCTCAACGTTGGCACTGGGTCACATCCGCGAGCAACGCGGGATGAGAACAACGTTCCTGGGATCCCTCCTTGGTACCAGGGTGAAAAGGGTGGACGAGATGGAGATTCGAGGCGAAGAGCTCTTCCCAAAGGCCAGGGATATTTTCAACAAAGATCCGGCCCGGATGATGAGAGCCTTTCAACTGGCGCAAAAGAGACAGCTGAAATTTTCCGCCGAACTGGAGGATTTAGTGAAACGGCGCCTCAGGCTCGTGGATCGACCTTTCCAATACAACAAAGAGATCCGAACGATCTTCCTAGATATTCTCTCACGAAAGGGAGAGGTGGGACGCATATTGCGCCTCATGCACGATCTCGGTTTTCTGGGAAAATATTTACCGGAGTTTGCTCCCCTCACATGCCTCGTCCAGCACGAGTTCTTCCACCGATACACTGCGGATGAACACACGCTCCGATGTATCGACAAGATCGACGCCTTGCTTTTCACCAAGGATTTAAAACTGCTGAGGTATGGTGAACTCTTCAGACGTTTTGAAGATGCCTCCGTGCTCTATCTTGCCATGCTGCTTCACGATACGGGTAAGGCGGAGAACAGCCACAACCATGAAGAGGCCAGCGCCATGGCAGCCCTTAAATTGGGACGCAGGCTCCAACTCGACGCGAAGCGGCTCAAGATGCTTGTCACCCTCGTGGATGCACACGGAGAAATCAGCAAGGTGGCCCGCTCAAGAAATATCGACGATCCGGCAACCGTGGAAGAATTCGCAAAGATCATCAAGGACCCTATCATCCTTGACGCCCTCATGGTCATCACGCTGGCCGATGGCATGGGCACCAGCGACGAGAGTTGGAGTGACTGGAAGGAGCAGTTGGTCTGGAAGCTCTACCACGAAACCCGAAAGTATCTGGTCGACAGCGAAGGGTTCCTGCAGGAGAGGAAAAAAAGGATGGATGATCTCCGGAGTCAAGTGACCGGGCATCTGCCGATGGCTTTTGCCGAGGAGGCTGAATCACATCTTGAAGGAATGCCCGAGCGGTATCTCCTTGGCAAGGACGCCAAGGAAATTGCGAACCATATCAGACTTTTCCGAAAGTTTTTTGAGCTAGGGCTGCAAAAAGAGGGGCCGAATCTGGAACCGGTCGTGGAGTGGATCGACCACCCCGAAGCAGGATATACGGAGGTAATCCTCTGCGGTTGGGATCGCGATCGATTGTTGGAACGTGTGGCGGCCTCCTTTCTCGGAGCAGGTATCAATGTGCTGGGAGCAGATGTTTTCACACGCCGGGACAAGTTGATCCTCGATATCTTCAAGGTCTCCAATCACCGCAATGACCCCTTACCCGGAGAGCGAGAGCGCAAAAAATTTGAGCAACTGCTCAGGGAGTCACTGATGGCGCCGGGTAGCAGCCTTGTTCCCGAACCCAAGCAACCGCTCAGGATCTCTCCCTCGATACCGGAGGACGAGGAACTGCCGGTTTGGGTGAAGATCAATAACAACGCGCACCCCACCTGCACGATTCTGGAAGTGCAGGCGCCCGACAGGATCGGGCTCCTCTATCACATGCTTCGAGCCGTTTCCCACGGAGGAATCACGATAGAAACCGCGCGAATCGCAACGGAGCAGAAAGCAGCCTTGGACGTTTTTTATCTCCGCACCAAGGAAGGTGGAAAAATCGAGGAAAGGAATCTCAAGATGCGGATGGAGAAACGGTTGCGTTTAGCCTCGTTCCGTGCCGGTTCAGAAGGAAAACGATGAGCTTGAACTCTTGGAGTCGCATCTGCTGGAGGAGTTCCTTCCGGCCGATGATCCTTAAACCGCGCACAACGATGCTGGGAATGCTGAGTATTGCGCTTGGTGTGGCCGTCTTTCTCGCCATCACGATAGCCAACCGGAGTGCCATGGGAAGCTTTCGCCAGGCATTCTCGATCATCACGGGCAGCGCGGATCTGGAGATTCGGGGAAGCATTCCGGAGGCGGTCCTCCCAGAGGTGCAGGCCTGTGAGGGAGTGGCCATCGCCACCCCTTTGGTCGAAGCGATGGTGACACTCCCAGAGAAACCCGGGGAGTCCCTGCACCTGATTGGAATCGATCCCCTGAGCGCCGCTGATTTGTTCCCCCTGAGGCCGTCGTTTGGATCTGCAGGACAGGGGGATCTGACGGAATGGCTTGCGCGGGATGACGGGTTGGCCGTGACGGAGGGATTTTTGAAACATCATCATCTGAAACAAGGCGATTCCATCAGCCTGCAGGGTCCCGGGGAGCCTCGGCGGCTCCAGATCCGTTATGTCGCCAGAAACGATGCGATGTCGTCCGACAGCAGTGCGGGGGTTGTCGCCATGGATCTGGGTGCAGCCCAAGAGTGGGTCGGAAAAACCGGGACGCTCTCAGCCATACTTATCAGACTCCGTGATCCAAAAGATCGGAAGGATGTGGTCGAGCGACTGCGCGCACACCTCCCCTCCGACGTCCAGGTCGAACCCCCCTCCAGGAGGACGCAGCAGGTGGAGATCATGCTCTCCGCTTTCCGTCTTAATTTGAGCGCACTAAGCCTCGTTTCACTGATGGTCGGCATGTTCTTTGTCGGGAATTCCGCCGCCGCATCGGTGGTCAGGCGCAGGGTCTCACTTGGCATCATGAGGGCCATTGGAACAGGGCGAGGCACCATCCTGAGTCTGGTGCTGGTGGAATCTGCGTTCAGCGGCATGGTGGGATCCGCCGTGGGGGTGCTGCTTTCCCCGCTGCTAGCCGCAGTGCTGGCGAGACCGGTGGCACAAACCGTCACCGCTCTCTATCTGCCGGTGGATACCAACGGAGGATGGCCTACCCTCCTCGAAGCCCTTGCAGGCATCCTCGTTGGAACCGGTGCTTCCATGTTGGCCTCATGGATTCCTGCACGTCAGGCTGCGGGTGTTGATCCGTCGAAGGTTCTGCATCCCGGATCGGCACAAGAAATCTTCCCGATGCATTCCCGGAAGCTGGCCCTTGCGGGATCCGGGCTGCTGGTGGGTGCCCTGGTCTTTTCGCTGGGTGCCCTGAACGGAGGAACCCCGTTGTTGGGATTCGTCGCAGCCTTCTGCGTCATGGCCGGGTTCTCATTGTGGGTTCCAGTCACGATGGAATTTGTAGCCCATATCCTGAGCACGATGATTCGCACGCAACGGTTCCCGAGTGGTGTCATCGCACGAATCGCGCTGGAACAGACCATGCGATCCCTGCATCGGACAGCACCGACGATTGCGGCCTTGGCGGCGGCAGCGGCCATGACCGTCGGAATCAGCGTGATGATCCATTCTTTCCGAGGGAGTGTTGTCGCATGGGCGGAGAGGACGCTGACAGCGGATCTTTTCATTGCGCCCGCCGCAAATGAACTGTTGGGCTTGGAGCACACTCTTCCCGAGGGAGCTGCAGCGTGGTGGCAAAAAAGACCGGAGGTGTCAGCCGTGGGAACGTTTCGTGAAATTGAAGCCCGGACTGTGGAAGACCAACAAGTCACACTCGGAGTCGTTGCAGGTCCTTCCCGGGGATCCGTCGATTTCCTCCATGGGGAAGTGGATAAGAAAATGAAGGCCCTGGTCGGGGGTGGGACGGTGGCCTTGTCGGAAAGTCTCGGACGCAGGCTGAATCTCGGTCCCGGCGATAGGTTGAAGCTTCGTGGACCTGATGGGCCCCTCTCCCTGAAGGTCGTGGACCTGTACAGGGACTATACACGGGATCGGGGAATTGCCATGGTCGATGCGGACTACTTTGCGCGGATTTGGGGAATCAAGGCGGTGAACTCGCTGGCGGTCGTATTTCATACGGGCACGCAGCAGGAAACGCAGGATCAGGCGATCCAAGCTTTTTATTCCGGATACGGCGGCAAGGGTGCCTATGTGTGCTACAGCAACCGGTCCCTGAAGGCGCGGATTCTGGAAATTTTCAACCAGACGTTTGCCGTGACAGCAGTTCTCAAAAGCATTTCGATCGCCGTGGCGGTTGGTGGAGTCATGTTGACTCTGGGGATCCTCGTGTTGGAAAGGGCCCGGGATCTTGGGGTTCTCCGCTCCCTGGGTGCTTCAAAGGGTCAGATTGTTCGCATGATGCTCTGTGAAGCAGTGATCATCGGCATGATTGCAAGTATCGTGGGCCTCGCAAGTGGTGCTGTGCTGGCCTTGGTCCTGACCTGGGTGGTGAACAAGGCCTTTTTTGGATGGAGTATTGATCTGGCTTACCCATGGTGGGAGATGTGTCTGCTCCCCCTTTGGATGACCTCCGCAGCCCTTGTGGCAGGATATTTCCCTGCAAAAGGAGCTTCCAAAACACGGCCCGCCGCGGCCCTTCGCACAGAGTAAAGAAAAAAAGAAAAAACCATTGAAGAGTGTGAAAAAAGCTATAAGATAACCTTATTGAAAGATTGTTCTGGGGGGAACAACAGGCCGTCGTGTCATCTGACGCGGCGGCCTGTAATTTTTGTAGGGCTGGCAACCTTGGAGGCGTGCTTTTAGCGGGTTTTTTCAGGGACTCAAGCCATACTATCTTTTCACCATTCACCCTCAACCGAGCGTGTATTCCAAAAAGACATCCCCAATAGAACACCCGCCGGCAAGATCTTCCACGCCGACAGCTTGGGCTGCGTTGGTGTTGTTGGCAGTGATATTGATCGGTTGGGTGTTTTTTGTGCCGCTGGCATGCGGGACATTTCACGCAGTGCTGACGTGTTTAAGCTGGGTCCAGGGAGACCAACTGACGATCGGAACGTTGGATTACGCAGGGAACGGATTTTTTAGAGCCACGGATGTGAATTTTGTGTTCGGGCCACCTGCCCACCGAAGTTCGTGGAGATGTGCGCGGATGGAAATCAAGCCCATCCAACCTTGGAATCTCCTACAGGCATCGAAAAACCGAAGGCTTATCCAGGAGATGAAAATTCTTAGCGGCAAACTTCTGCTCGATCGTCGCGAGATCGCCAAGGGAATCGGCCCAAAGAACTCCATCCAGGGAAGGACGTTCCTGAAGCCGGAGATATTTTTTCCCAGCACCATGGAGGGCGGTCCGATGGATATGGTGATCATCGGGGACGCCTACAGGGTCTCTCTCAGCGGTATCGGTATGAATCTTCCCGACCGCTGGGCCGGCAGGGTGTCCTATCAGGAAGCCCAACTTGACCTCGGATCATTGCACGAAACCTTCGCCCAAGGAGCTGCAGCAGCCAACTGGGACGGAACAACCCTACATCTGGAGAAACTGAATTTAGGACGGGATCTTAAGTTGCAGGAACTGACGCTGGCACTTCATGGGGATCGCACAGATTTTGGAATCCGGGGTGGGTTTGGGAAGGCCTTGCTTAGGGGAGATGGCTCTTTGGGATCACCAGGAACCATGCAAGTCACCCTGGTGGGAGAAAATCTTCAGTTAGGAGCGCTTGCAGAGTTGATGGGACAAAATCATCGGGCCGCGGGAACCATCGGGCAGGCACGACTCACCTTCCGCGGGGATCCCGCTCATCCAATGGACGCCGATTGTTCGCTGAGGCTTGCCGCAAATGATTTTCGCTGGGACGGCAGGGGCTGGGATTCCCTGAGGCTTGCCTCGACATTGACCGGCAGGAAGTTGACCGTTTCTGAATTAAGCCTTCAACAGGGAGAGAACATCCTCCTCGGCAAGGGACTGGTCAATTTGCCCTCAAACTGGCGCGATGCCCTGAAATCTCCCTTCACCGCATCGTTCAGCGCATCCCTTGATGATGCGGGCGCCCTTGCTTCGTTGGCCGGATCTCAGTTTGCGATCTTCTCGGGAGGTCTTGACATGGAGGGAGAAATTCGAGGCGACCAGAACAAGGCTACCGGCTATTGCAAGCTTCAGGGCGTGGGGATGCGAGTCCACGGTCTTCCGGTGGACTGGTTAAAAGGGGATCTGCTATTCGAGGGGGACCATATCGTGCTCAACCAGTTGGAGGCTTGGAGCGGACAAGACAAAATTGCCTTGGAAGGAAGCGTGCAGAATAGCGCACCCCACGCCTACAAGGGCTCCGCACAGATCGATGTCCGCAACCTCACCAAGCGGCTTGCACAACTCGGAATCAAGACTGCGGCGATCATCGGTGGCGGTGCTGTCAAGGGTGCTTGGCAGGGTGAGGGAACCAGCGAAACGCATACCGGATCGTTTCAGGCCAGCGTCACGGAATGGATCAGCAAATGGACAGCAACGGGAATGTCCGGAAGCTTCGAAGGCAACTATGCTCCAGGACATCTTCAACTCAGCAAAGCCGAGTTCCTATTGGATGATCTGAAACTCCTGCTCAAGCTGAACGCGACCCAAAAAATGTTCGAAGCCACCGGAATCAAGGCCATCCGTGGACAGAAGGACACACCGCTCGTCGAGGGAAGCATACAACTCCCTTTGGATGCCACCGATGTCTGGGAAAATGGAGAGGTGATGAAATCGCTCGAGATCGGCGCGCCGTTTGGAATCAATCTTAGCCTTCACGGAATCAAGGCGGAGGAAATCGAGGAAGTATTGGGGCAGAGGATCCGCATGACAGGGGTCCTTGAGGGGAACATCACGGCTATGGGCACACTAGAAAACCCGGAAGTTCACGCCGGTGTCAGTATCGGGAGGTTTGTGTCGCAGGTTGGAGAACAACCCGTGGATCTTGAACTGAGGGTTGATGCTGCAAAGCGGGGGGGCAAGGGATCGCTCAAGCAGTCAGCGGGAACGATAACCCCGCTTGAAATCGAGTTGGAAGGGCCGCTGCGCATGACCAAGGGTCAGGGACAATTAAAGTTAGCGAAAGCACCCGGTCTCATCCACGGAAAGGCAAAAGCAGACCATGTGTGCCTGGACGGATGGGCTGCGCTGATGGGTCTGGGTTGGTGGCCGTTCAAAGGAACCACGCTGACCGGATCCTTCAATCTGGACGGCACCCTGGATCATCCAACCCTCCTTGGAGAACTCCTGCTGGAGTCCGAGAGCGCCGCGCTCGTCGGATCCCAAAAATTGGATCAAATTCGGATACCGCTATCACTCGATTCCACCAAAGCGGTGATCACCTCCGGGTTGGCGGATTACAATGGAAGGCCAGTGAAACTTTCCGGAGATCTGAATTGGAGTCATGAACAGAGTGCAGGGCATCTGGAGCTAGCGGGGGAAAGCCTTCCTATTCCACTTGGCAAGGAACTCCGAGGTTTAGGAAACGCTGATTTGAGAGTGGACATCAAGACTGCGGGAGGCGCGGTGTTATCGGGAACCATTGCAATGAAATCCATGGAAGGAAAGATCCCTCTCCGATTGACCCCTAGCCTCTGTCCCCCCGGAATCTCCTTCCCGATGGAGAAGATACAAGGGGTGGAAAGCTCCTCGCCGGTTCCCGGCACTATGCAGGTGCAAATCGGGATGAACACCCATGGTGTGATTCCGCTCGGAAGGTCCCAAGGGTTGCCTTCCAAGGGGGAACTTGAGACCCCTGGTATTGCGTTGGACCTGACGTTTTCCGGGAATGCGGTTGCGCCGAATCTGGACGGCTCGGTGCTTTTGCGGAACGGGCAGGTGGAGCTCCCCTGCGGACCGTTCTACTTCCCTGAGGCCAAGTTGGTGGTGGCTGATGGCAAGGGTTACTTCAAGACAACGGCTTACGGCATGACACGCTTGGGATTGAGTTCGCTGGAGATTGA
>Ga0114963_10003181_pt1 | contig 11184 bp, 9 predicted proteins | sample C_131016_EF_Meta_FD_87019 | JGI IMG/M metagenome (GOLD analysis project Ga0114963, IMG submission 87019) | Freshwater microbial communities from Lake Croche, Canada to study carbon cycling - C_131016_EF_MetaG | ecosystem: Environmental > Aquatic > Freshwater > Lake | place: Lake Croche, Canada...
CCCTTTGCGGTCGGGAGCGAGCCAGGGTCTTTCCAGTTACCTTCCGGAGAGCCTGCTGCTTTCCATCGGTCTACCTGTCGCGCATGACGCGCTTTCGCTTCCTGAAAAAGCGGTGATGCCGGGTCGGCGAGCGCAAATTCCAGAGGAGGCGTACCACCGGTCAAAAGGACATTGCGCGAAGTCCACGCTTCGATACGAGTCCCGCCCCAGGAAGTGTGAATCATCCCTATAGGAACTTTGAGCGCCTCGCGCAAGCTACGGGCAAAATAATACCCGACAGCGGAGAAATGAGGAGCAGTCTCCGCCGTTGCCGCTTCCCACTTTCCTCGAACATCGTCCAGCGAGGTGGGAGATATCTTCTTCTCTACGGTGAACATTCGCAACAGGGGGTCACTGGCGGTGGCGGCATCCGCTTTCGAGTCCGGCGACCATCCCATATTCCATTCCATATTGCTCTGCCCGGAGCAGACCCACACTTCACCGACGTACACATCCTTCAGAAGAATTTTGTTCGTTTTGCCTTCGATAGTCAGTGCGAACGGGCCGCCTGCGGACAGTGACTTGAAAATAACTTCCCAGTCGCCTTTCGCATTGGTCTTGCCCTTGCCTCGCTTGCCCTGAATGGAGACGGAAACTTCTTCTTCCGGATTCGCCTTGCCATAAATACGGACGGGCGTATTCCGTTGTAGCACCATACCCTCGGAAATTACCGTAGGGAGGGTCACTTCCGCGTGAGCCTCCTGCACGGCGCCGATGCCGCCTACTCCGGCTGCCGCCGCAAAGACTATAACTAAATCGCGCATTCGCATATTTTTCTTGAATTCAAAGGACGAACGAAACGGCGGGAAAGATTATACCCATTTCGCTCCACGGGAAAACTCGCTTGTTTTATATTCTTCCCAGATACGGGAGTAGATTACCTGTGTCTGTTTCGCCAGAACATCCCAGTCGAACACGGTTTTCAGGCGTTCATAGGCGGCGTCCGCCATGTGGCGGGCGAAACCGGGATTCTTCAGGACGCGTGCAATGCCCCATGCAAGCGAGTCTAGATCGCCGCTGAAGGTGACCGTGCCAGTAACATCATGCTGTACTACTTCGGCTAATCCGCCGGCATTGGACACCACAACAGGAACATGCGCCGCCATCGCTTCCAACGCAACGATGCCAAAAGGCTCATACAGGGAGGGATATACCGCTACATCCGCCACGCGATACAGATGGTCGCGATCCTCATCGGAGACGCGACCCGCAAAATAAACCTGTTGGGTTACGCCCACAGAAGCGGCGAGGCTTTCCAGATGCGCCCGATTACCGCCTCCGGCGATCACGATCTTGGAATCGTAGTATTGACTGCGAAGACGCGGCAGAACCTCAATCAGAAGTTGCGCTCCCTTTTCTCGCACCATCCGACCGATGAAGAAGATGATTTTCTCATTGGGAGTCGCAAACCGCTGTCGGAACGCCGCTCTTTCTGGGTCTTCAAAAGGCGTGGAATATTCCCCGATGGAGACGCCGTTGTAGATGATGTCGATTTTGTCCCAGGGGGTCTTCAAGGCGTACTCAACTTCGCGTCGCATAAAATCGGAGCAGACGATGACACGCCATGCTTCCCATTGTAAATCCCATTCACAGCGGTTGATATAGCGCTGCATATCGTTGTGGATACCGTTATTCCGACCAAATTCCGTTGCATGAATCGTCGCGACCAGCGGAAGATGGAAGCGATGTTTGAGAGACCGGGCGGAAAACAGTCCCAGCCAGTCATGCACATGTAGAAGGGTAGGAATTTTCTTTTTGCGTGGCTTCGCCGCTTCAACTGCCCATTGGTCCAGCAGGAGCGCTGCCCTCTCTTCCATTTTGGCGTTCAGCAGATGCACCCAGTGAATAAAATCGTTGGACGGTTGGTCTACCTGAACGCGATAAATAAAGAGGTTTTCCGCCTGAATCTCCTCCGTTTCGCCCCCTGCCGCGCCACAGGTGACGACATGGACTTCGATGCCCTGTCGGGCGAGCGCCGGGGAGAGTCCCTCCAGAGCCGCCGCAATTCCCCCTACCCGCATGGGAGGATACTCCCATGTTAACATTAAAATTCGCATTGAAACTGCCAAAATTTGGGTTAACCCTCCCGCGAGATTCTAACACGAACCGCGCGAGAAGTACAGACGCCCCAACCGTCCAGACCTTGAATGACTAACGGTAATCTCGAAATGACTAACGGTAATCTCGGGAAGAGCGCGTCTGCCGGGACGCTTCGATTTCTTTCATCCGCTTTTCCAATCGAGTACAGATATCCTGAATCGCCTTCTGGCGTGTCGCTGCGGTAATGGGGGCGTCGCCGCCGCTATGGTTCAACAGATGACCATGCGCCGGAGCGTTCGCACGCCATCGCGTCTTTTCCGGTTCATACCAGGAAGTAATGGTAACGCCTTGCCCGGCAACATCGAATCGGGCGCGTTCGAACTGCTGTAACTCATCCATGATTCCATCCTTACCTCTTTGATTCGAGGCTCTTACAAAAACGAAAAGCGCAGTCAGATCGAAATTTCGATCTGACTGCGCCCTCTAACCGTGTTTCACCGTCCTGCGGTGAGGGTGGTTTTTCGTCGCTTACGCAACAGGGAACTACCAGCGTCCGCCGCCACCGCCGCCGCCGCGATTACCGCCGCCGCCGCCGTAGCCGCCACCGGAGCGTCCGCCGCCGCCGCCCGCGCGATCTTCACGGGGCTTGGCTTCGTTGACCGTCAGCGAACGTCCGTCCAGGTTGTAGCCATTGAACTTCGCGATAGCCGCCTGCGCTTCAGAAGCGTTGGGCATTTCGACAAAGCCGAAGCCTTTGGACTGACCGGAATACTTGTCTTCGACGATGGTGGCTTCAGTGACGCCGCCAACGCTTGCGAACAGATTGCGAAGTCCTTCGGTATTGGTGTTGAAGGAAATTCCTCCGACATAGATTCTCATTACTGTCTCCTGACTTTCCGACATTTTTTTGTGCAGCAAACAAGTCAAGGAAAACAGGTTAGAGACGTCCAGCATGAACCGAACGAGAACTTGCAAACCGGAACCCGGATACCAGCGAGAGGAAAGCCGTCCTCGCTATAAGGCACATTTCCATTATATCATGTTTATCAATTTTATGAATTTCCAAAAATGGAACTCAAAATGACCTGCGCATCATGATTTGAACATAACGTACAATGTTGTCAAAGGTGCGCCGCTTCAAATCACTTCCACCCGGTTGCATGAAGATCGCCTGAATAGGAGATGACGCCCGCAAAATTTACGGGTTTCCGGTACAATTACTCGATGGCTGAGGCGATGGCACAGGCAAATGTGGAAGATGCATGGCGCGTTCGATTGGCGCTGGGGCCGGAACCCCTGGAAAATGTATCCTATTTACTGCCACCCCTGCTGATTCCGCCATCGCTACCTCCTTTACCAGAAGGTCCTCATGACCCAACGGAGTTCGTTCTCGATATTACTGGTGAGAGACCATTGCTGGCAGGAGCGGTACGCTCTGCGTTTGCAGTCGACAAGAGGGTGGGAATGGGGTTATCCCATCTCTGGGCGACGCGTCGTGGGCGTGAGGGGCAGTGGCGTTCCCTGAACGAATTTCCCGATGACGCTTCTCTGGTCGCGCTTACAATGACCTGGGAGCTTACCGGCATCTTCACCGAAGGCGTTGAGGCTATCGCCGAACTGTCAGGTTATATTCTGAGAGCCCGTGCGCTGGCAAATAGCGTCGGCTGGAATGTTATCCCGCGCGAAACGCCTGTTGCCGCTTCCACTCGCGCCGCTCGCCTGACCGTCCTGAAGGTTCGTTTTGCACAGTCAATCGAAATGCGTCTTTCGCCTCAGGGACGGGCTTTTCCTGACCGGAGTATCTGGCGCGCATTGTACGGCATCGGACTGGTATGGGGAAGCGGAGACCTTTTTCACTGGTTCGGCGGCGCGGACGTTCCCCTCTTTTCCGTCAGCGGTCTGGGCCACCCGACCCGATTTCTTCCAGAACGCGCTGCGGAAGGCGAGGGGTCTACGGGATTGTCTCTGGCATTTGAACTGCCCGTAAGCCCCTCACCGCTTGAGGTCTACGACCGGATGAGCGTCGCTTTATCTTACCTGCGTCAAAAACTCGGAGGACAACCACTGGCAAGCGATGGTTCCGAACTGGATGCGAATCGTCTCTTCGATGACCGGGATACCCTGTCAGATGCCATTCAAGAGATGGCGCGTGTGGGAATCGCGCCCAACTCGCCGGACGCCCGGCGTCTGTTTTGATCGCCCGATGTCTGTTTTGATCGCCCGATGTCTGTTTTGACCGCCCGACGGCTATGGCGTCTTCAGTTATGGGACAGGAATCGGGTACACTGTGAGCGATGGCCACCATGACGGATGCAATACGAACAGACGCTGTAGCGACAATGGGCGAATCGAAGATCGCTTTCGATTTTCACAGTCACCACCGACGGTGCGGACACGCTCAGGGAGAAATACCGGATTATGTAGAGGCGGCGATAGCCTCCGGAATGACGATTTTTGGAGTCAGCGACCACGGTCCCGCCTACTGGCTTCCGGGTGACCACGCCCAACCGGGAACGCAGATGGCTATTTCGGAAATGGGCGCTTATGTGGCGGAAGCGCAGGAACTGAAAGCGCGATATGCGGGTCGAATAGAAGTTCGGGTAGGAATCGAAGCGGACTGGATTGAGGGACGTGCGGAAGACCTGAAACGCTGGCTCAACGATTATCCCATCGACTACGCTCTGGGCTCGGTGCATTACGCACTGGGAACCAATATCTTCAATCAAGCCCGCTGGCAACGGGAAGAGCCGGAAGCAGTGTTTCGGGCGTACTATGCCAGCGTTGTGCGAGCGGCGCGGAGCGGACTGTTCGATATTCTTTCGCACCTTACTGCCGTCGAATCATACAGCCCGCCGCTACGCCCGGAACTGGCGGCGGAACTGTATCCTGAGGTCGCCGATGCGGCGGCGGAATCCGGGGCGGCAGTGGAAATAAATACCTCCGGCTACCGAAAGATGGGGGGCGATGAACCGTTTCCCAACCGGACGATGTTGCGCCTGCTCATCGAACGCGGCGTACCCCTGACCTTTGGAGCGGACAGCCACCGCCCTCAGGAAGTCGGATTCGCCGCGAATCGCGTCGTCGCCCTTTTGCAAGAACTGGGCGTCGATACGCAAAACGCACAATTCTTTCGTACCAAACGGGGATCGACCCTCAGTGTATTTCCCACCCGATAAGAGATGTGTGAATTAAGTTTAGGAGAATAGAGTGTCCTGGCAGAATTTCATCGATTTTTCGTGGACGACAAATCCGGGGGCATGGATCGGTCTGATATCGCTCATTGCTCTGGAAATTGTCCTCGGTATCGACAATATCGTCTTTATTTCCATTCTGGCAGGGAAGTTACCGCCGGAACAACAATCATCGGGGCGTCGCACGGGACTGATCCTGGCTGTCGTGCCTCGCTTGCTGTTGTTACTGGTCTTGCCGTTCGTTTTGAGTCTGGAACACCCGTTCGTCACCTTGCCGATCGATGATTTCGGCAAGGAAGGGTATCAACCGCTGGGAGTTTCGGTTCAGGATGCCATTGTTCTGATCGGTGGGCTCTTTCTGGTCTACAAAGCGACGCACGAAATCCATGAAAAGCTGGAAGGCGATGAACACCCGGAGGATGCGAAGGTAAAGGCTGGAGCGTCCTATAGCGCCATCATGGTGCAGATCATGTTGCTCAACATCGTCTTCTCTCTGGACTCCATCGTGACGGCTATCGGTATGGTTCCCAAGGAACAGGTGGTCGTCATGATGATCGCCGTTCTGGTGGCGACTGTTGTAATGGCTTACACTGTCAATACGGTGAGCGTCTTTGTCGAGCAGCATCCTACAGTCAAGATGCTGGCATTGTCCTTCCTCCTGCTTATCGGGACTACCCTGATTATTGAGGCATTTCATGTCCATGTCCCCAAGGGATATGTTTACTTTGCGATGGGATTCTCTGTACTGGTCGAAATGTTGAACCTTCGTGCATCGGCGCGTAAAAAGCGCTCGCAACCGGTTCATCTGCACGGGCCATCGCTGGGAGCATCGAGCGAGACTTCGGGCGAAGCGTCGCAAGTATCCGCAAAACATTGAAACAGGGAGGATGGATAAAACGTCTGCTGTAGAAGGTAAAATTCTGCCGATGATCGACTGTTTTTTACGGGAAGGGATGGTTCTATGAAAACTCGTATCCGGGCGCTATGCAATAGCGTTGGCATGAGTATCAGCCTTTCGCTCTTGATTGCCTCCGCCTCGCAAGCCCAGACGGAATTCATCGCTTACGATAACCTCTCCACGTTATCCAGCCTTGGCTCTGATTATCTTTCTGCGTTGCCAAACGATTTTTCGGTCACGGTGGGCGCCGGAATCGTCACCAGTCTTGTCGCCGATGATATCAAGACGGTTGGGACAGACAACCCCTTTCGCCTCACCGAAATGTCTTTCTACATCACGAATTTGAATGTATCCTCCGTGCAGGTGCGCCCATTGATCCGACTCTGGAACGATGATCGCTTTCTGGAACCGGTCGGCGATGTGCCAAATACTTTACTGGGAGCCTTTACCTTACCTGCGGTGAATCTGCCCGCCGCGCCTGACAATTCGTTCAGCTTGACCCTTATTACCTATCGCTTCCCGGATAATGGCGTGCTGGTTCCGAGGACTTCTCCGGGAAGGGACAATGCTTTCTGGGCAGGCGTCGTCTTCGATAATGATGGCGGACGCACCGGCGCATCACTGGCGAGTATGAACAATGTCGGCCTGCTGGTCAACGATGTCTTTAATAACTCGCATCCCAACGGCGATGTTATTATCGGCAACAGTGGGAATGTTCTCTGGGGAACGACCAATATATCTGGCGCAATCGACTATGGCGATCCGGGAACGAACGCTTTCGCCCATGATCTGCCCCCGGGATATGCCTTCACCGTTACCAGCCCGCCGCCGACTCCGCCCCTTGACAAGCCGTATGCCAATGTCGCGTTCCAGTTCAAAGCGATCAATGGTTTCGCTGTTCCCGAACCGGGCAGTCTGGGATTACTTGTCCTCGGATTGTGTGGTATCGTTCTTCCGATGGTTCGCCGACGAATGATTTGAATTCCATTTTCTTGAAGACGCCTCCCCGGATTGGGAGGCATCTGAGTTCAACAGTGATGAATTTCCCGCAAAGCGATATGATACGAATCGTTTGAAATGCCGGATCGGAACTGAGAACGGATGAATAGGGTTTACGGCGGATTAGATGCGGATTTCTGGCGCAGAAGTCCGCTCATCGGAATGGTTCATCTGGGACCACTGCCGGGGAGCGCAAGGGCGGATGAATCTAATCTTATTGATGTGCTGGATCGCGCTATAAAAGATGCGATCGCGCTTCAGGAAGGTGGGGTAGACGCCATTATGGTGGAAAACTTTTTCGATGCCCCCTTCGCTAAAGATCATCTACCCCCTCATACGATCGCGGCGCTGACTCGCGCCGTACTCAGCGTACGCGATGCGGTCGGTCCTGATTTTCCGATCGGGGTAAACGCTTTACGAAACGACGCTCGCTCCGCTCTGGCAATCGCGCATATTTGCGAAGCGCAATTCGTTCGGGTCAATGTCTACGTGGGCGCCGCAGTGACCGATCAGGGCATCATTGAAGGCGCGGCGCGAACTGCAACGCTGTATCGTCGGGAACTGGGCGCGAACGTGGCAATATTCGCCGATGTTTTCGTCAAGCATGCGGCAACCCTGGGCGCGACAAGCGGTCTAATACACGAAGCGTCTGGAATCACGATTGAGGATGCGGCTCGCGATGCGGTAGAACGTGGTCTTGCGGATGCGCTTATCGTCAGCGGCGCTGCTACCGGTTCGGTAACCAGTGCAGAGACGGTGCGGCGGGTAGCCGGAGCGACTCCCGGGACGCCGGTTCTGATAGGTAGCGGCTTTTCGCCGGATACGGCGCGGGAGTTACTGGAAGCGGGGGCGTCCGGAGCGATTGTCGGGACTTATTTTAAGCAGGATAATCGGGTCGCCGCTCCTGTCGAACGCGAGCGTGTGCAACGGCTCCGTGCGGCGATAAAATCTGATTCTCAGGATAATGTCAGAACTTTTTGAAATATGAATCGCAAGAGTGAAAAAAGTGCAGAAGGACAGGTAATGTCGGGCGTTTCCCTACGCTTACGCGCCTGTTGGGTATGATGGAAAATGATGACCGAATTAAATGAATCGGTCGCAACGGACGAACCGTTACGCCGTCCCGCAGTTAAAGCCACGCGTTTTCAACGCTGGCTCCTTGAGGGTTATCTTCCTGAGGTGGAAGGCCCCTACGAGAATGTAGGAAAGCATACCGCCCACTCGTGGTGGAAGGTTATGTGCCTGACGGGCGTGGATTATTTTTCCACGCTCGGATATCAGCCCGGCATTGCGGCTCTCGCTGCAGGCGCTCTTTCGCCTCTGGCGACTTTTGTTCTGGTTTTGCTTACCCTTTTCGGTGCGTTGCCAATCTACAGCCGTGTGGCGCGTGAAAGCCCCCATGGCGAAGGCTCCATCGCCATGTTGGAACACCTCTTGTCCGCATGGAAGGGGAAACTGTTCGTCCTCGTCCTGTTAGGGTTCGTTGCCACCGACTTCATTATCACCATCACGCTTTCTGCCGCGGACGCCGCAGCGCATATCATTGAGAATCCTTTCGCCAAGCAATATGTGGAAGGTCATCAGGTAGGTATCACACTGACGCTGATCGCTTTTCTGGGCGCCGTCTTCCTCAAAGGCTTCAAAGAGGCGATGGGAATCGCAGTCGTTCTGGTGTTCGCGTATCTGGGATTGAATGCGGTCGTTATCAGTTATGGACTGATGCAAGTCTTCACTCATCCTGCTACGGGTCCGAACTGGTGGAACGCTATAGTAACCGGGCCTTCGCATGGGAATCCCTGGCTCATGGTGGGAATGTCCCTGTTATTGTTTCCTCGCCTGGCGCTGGGATTGTCCGGGTTTGAAACCGGCGCCGCCGTCATGCCGCTTGTCAAAGGGGACGAGAGCGATACGGAGCATCGGCCCAAAGGACGCATTCGAAACACCCGAAAGCTATTGTTAACCGCCGCCGTCTTGATGAGCGTCTTCTTGATGACGTCCAGCATTATCACGACGATGCTGATTCCTGCGGAGGAATTCCAGAAAGGCGGTGAGGCGAATGGACGCGCTCTTGCTTATCTGGCGCACAATTTTTTCGGTGATACGTTCGGCACGATTTATGATATCTCCACCATTTTGATTCTCTGGTTCGCCGGGGCATCCGCGATGGCAGGGCTTCTCAATATCGTTCCGCGCTACCTGCCGCGTTACGGTATGGCGCCGGAATGGACTCGGGCGGTACGACCCCTGGCTGTCATATTTACTCTGATCGCCTTTTTCGTGACGATATTATTTCGTGCAGATGTCGATGCCCAAGGGGGAGCCTACGCGACGGGCGTTCTCGTATTGCTGTCTTCCGCCGCTCTTGCAGTAACCCTTTCCGTCAAGCGATTTCCCAATGCCCGGGGCGCATTCTATGCCTATGGATTAATTACGGCGATCTTCATCTACACGACGATTACCAATATTATTGAACGTCCCGATGGCGTCAAGATTGCGGCGTTTTTCATCCTGTCCATTGTTGGCGTCTCACTGGTTTCGCGTATCATGCGCACTACAGAACTGCGCGCCGATAAAATCGAACTCGACGAAAAAGCCTGGCAATTCATTATCGATGCCGCTTCTAAGAGCGAATTACGTATCATTGCCAACAACCCGGACACCTGTGATGAAGAAGAGTACCGTCGTCAGGCGGAGGAAGCGCGGATGCACCATATCATTCCCGCTGAGGATGATCTGATCTTTCTGGAAATCTATGTTACGGACGCCTCGAACTTCACGGGGACGATGAAAGTGGAAGGCATCGAAATCGCTGGACACCGGATTTTGCGAACCGAAGGAGTTGCTGTCCCGAACGCCATCGCCGCTCTTTTGCTATTCCTGCGTAATGCCACCGGCAAACGGCCCCATGCCTACTTTGACTGGACTGAAGGAAACCCTATCCTCTTTACCATCAAGTACCTGTTGCTGGGGCAGGGCGATGTTGCGCCCGTAACGCACGAAGTATTGCGTGTTGCGGAACCGGACCCCAACCGCCGACCTGCTATCCACGTCGGGTTCTAGGAGGTTAGTGAGGAAAAGTCGCCGATCCGGAACATGATGGCTATTCCGGTTCGGCGAGGATAGACAGGGCGCGAGCGTAGACGGCATTACGCGGTAAACCTGCGGCACGCGCCACTTCGCGTGCGGCGGCGCTGGGGGAAAGACCGCGTTGCAAAGCGTCTCGTAGCAACGCCTCTGAATCGGGGGGAGCCTCTTCCGGGCGCGGTTCCTTCGTCCCTTCGATAATAATAACGCACTCTCCCCGGGGTGGCGTCGCCTTGAAATGCGCGATGATCTCGGAAAGCGTTCCCCGAACAAATTCCTCAAACTTTTTGGTGATTTCGCGGGCGACAGCGGCGCGTCGGTTTTCTCCGCAGACCTTCGCTAGCTCTGTGAGAGTTTCCACAAGGCGGATCGGAGCCTCATAGAGAATGAGGGTACGGGTTTCGTAAGCGGCTTCTTTTATACGTTCTCTACGGTCATTCGACCGTGGAAGGAAGCCATCAAAGATAAAACGACCCGCTGGTAAGCCGGATGCTATCAGAGCGGAAAGAAGGGCGTTCGCACCTGGAATCGGTTCGACGCGTATCCCCGCCTCGATAGCGGCTTCTACCAGTTCGGCGCCGGGATCAGAAATGCACGGGGTGCCTGCATCAGACACCAACGCAACGCTCTTACCCTCCAGAAGCGTCGTCACGAGACGGTCGCCACGTCTGGTATCAGAATGGGCATGGTAAGCGGTCAATGGTGTATGGATATCGAAATGCGCCAGTAACTTACGCGTGACGCGGGTATCTTCCGCCGCAATCACATCCACTTCACGGAGTAGGCGTAGCGCTCTTGCCGTAATGTCTTCCAGATTTCCTATGGGAGTCGCTATAAGGTAGAGAACGCCCGTCGCATTTTCATTCACGATATCGTCCGTTTCTGAGGGAGAACCTTCCACCGCAATTGCGTATTGCTGTTGTCGTGCAATAG
>Ga0114963_10003186_pt1 | contig 11178 bp, 13 predicted proteins | sample C_131016_EF_Meta_FD_87019 | JGI IMG/M metagenome (GOLD analysis project Ga0114963, IMG submission 87019) | Freshwater microbial communities from Lake Croche, Canada to study carbon cycling - C_131016_EF_MetaG | ecosystem: Environmental > Aquatic > Freshwater > Lake | place: Lake Croche, Canada...
CATGACCGCAGAACAACTCCAAGCCCTGATTTCCGCCGGCCTGCCTTGCACGCATATTGCGCTCGAAGGTGACGGGCGCCATTGGTATGCCACGATTGTGTCGGACGCCTTCGAGGGCAAACGCCTCATCGCGCGCCACCAACAGGTTTATGCCACCCTGGGCACGCGTATGCAAACCGATGAAGTACATGCCTTGTCCATGAAAACTTTCACGCCTGCCGAGTGGGCAGCCCAGAATTCTTAAGGCCTAGGCGATGGACAAGCTTTTGATTCGCGGTGGCCGCAGCCTGCATGGAGAAGTGCAAATTTCGGGCGCTAAAAATGCTACTCTGCCCGAACTGTGCGCCGCGCTGTTGACGTCCGAGCCGGTTCGTCTGCGCAATGTCCCGCGCTTGCAGGACGTCTCCACCATGCGCAAGCTCTTGCTCAATATGGGCGTGCAGGTAAGCGAGCCAGAAGGCGGGGAATTGTTTATCAATGCCGGCACCTTGCACACGCCTGAAGCCCCTTACGAACTGGTCAAAACCATGCGCGCCTCGGTGCTGGCGCTGGGGCCTTTGCTGGCGCGTTTTGGTCATGCCAAGGTCTCGCTGCCTGGTGGCTGCGCGATTGGTTCGCGTCCGGTGGACCAACATCTCAAAGGCCTGACGGCCATGGGCGCGGAGATTACCGTGGAGCACGGTTATATGCTGGCGCGTATTAGCGGCGGGCGCAAGCGCCTGAAAGGCGCGCGTATCACCACCGACATGGTCACCGTGACTGGCACCGAAAACTTTTTAATGGCCGCAGCCCTGGCAGAAGGCGAAACCATTTTGGAAAACGCCGCACAAGAGCCCGAGATTCCCGATCTGGCCGAAATGCTCATCGCCATGGGTGCACGCATTGAAGGCCATGGCAGCAGCCGCATCCGCATTCAGGGTGTAGAAGCCTTGCAAGGCTGTACCCACCAGGTAGTGGCCGACCGTATCGAAGCGGGTACGTTTTTGTGTGCGGTGGCCGCCGCGGGCGGCGAGGTGTTTTTGAAAGACGGGCGCGCCGACCATTTAGATGCAGTGATCGAAAAGCTGCAAGCGGCCGGTGTACAGGTACAGGCGGTGCCCGGCGGCATTCGCGTCCAGGCGCAAGGCCGCTTGCAAGCGCAGAATTTTCGCACCACCGAGTATCCCGGCTTCCCCACCGATATGCAGGCGCAGTTCATGGCTTTGAACTGTATTTCCGAAGGCGCATCACGCACTACCGAAACGATTTTTGAAAATCGTTTTATGCACGTTAACGAGTTACTGCGCCTGGGTGCCAATATCCAAATTGAAGGCAAAGTGGCGGTGGTGCAGGGTGTTCACCGCTTGTCAGGCGCCACCGTGATGGCTACCGATTTGCGCGCCTCGGCCAGCTTGGTCATTGCTGGCCTGGTGGCGCAAGGCGAGACCGTGGTGGACCGGATATACCATCTGGACCGGGGCTACGACCGCATGGAAAGCAAGCTGCGCGGCCTGGGCGCCGACATTGAGCGCATCCGTTAACTTGTTTGGCACACCCAAAGACCTGTAAACATGATCACCATTGCCTTGTCCAAAGGCCGCATTTTTGAAGAGACCGTACCCTTGTTGGCGGCGGCAGGCATACGCGTGCTGGACGACCCTGAAAGCTCGCGCAAACTGATTCTCGATACCAACCAGGCCGACGTGCGCGTGCTGGTCGTGCGGGCCACCGACGTGCCTACCTATGTGCAGTTCGGCGGCGCCGATATGGGTATCACCGGCAAAGACACTTTGCTAGAACATGGCGGCGATTGGGGGGGTGGCAGCGCCGGTTTGTTTCAGCCGCTGGACCTGCAAATTGCCAAGTGCCGCATCAGCGTAGCCGTACGCGCCGATTTTGATTACGCCTATGCGGTGCGCCAAGGTGCGCGCCTGCGTGTGGCTACCAAGTATGTGGCTATTGCGCGCGAGTTCTTCGCCAGCAAGGGCGTGCATGTGGACTTGATCAAGCTGTATGGCAGTATGGAGTTAGCGCCCCTGGTGGGTCTGTCCGATGCCATTGTCGATCTGGTGTCCACGGGCAACACCTTGCGTGCCAATAATTTGATCGAGGTCGAGCGCATCATGGACATCAGCTCGCGATTGATCGTGAACCAGGCGGCTTTAAAGCTCAAGCGCGAAGCGATCCGGCGCATCATTGACGCTTTTGGCGCCGTAGTGGGCGCAAGCGGACCTAGCGCCGCATAAACGGCATGGAGCTTTCCAGCATGAACGCCCGCCCCCTGCGCCTGTCCACTGCACAGGCAGATTTCGAAACCCTTTTTCTAGAGCGCTTGCATTGGTCCGCGGACACGGACATTGCCATCGAGCAGCGCGTAGCTGACATCCTGGCCGATGTAAAAGTGCGCGGCGACGCCGCGGTGCTGGACTACACCGCACGTTTTGACGGTTTGCAGGCAGCGACCATGGCTGACTTGGAGTTGCATCAGACCGATTTCAAAGCCGCTTTCGACAGTCTTCCCGAAGCACAAAAACGCGCGTTGCAAGACGCCGCTGCCCGCATCCGCAGCTACCACGAAGCGCAGAAAAAAGCCTGCGGCGAAAGCTGGCAATACCGCGACGCTGATGGCAGTTTGCTCGGCCAAAAAGTCACGCCGCTGGACCGTGCCGGTATTTACGTGCCGGGCGGCAAAGCGGCTTACCCGTCTAGCTTGCTCATGAACGCCATCCCGGCGCACGTTGCCGGCGTGGGCGAAATCATCATGGTGGTACCCACCCCGGTGCGCGGTAGCGTGGCCACCGGCGGCGCGGCGGGCAGCGGCAAGACTGCCGCGCGCGGTGAACGCAATGAGCTGGTGTTGGCTGCGGCCTATGTGGCCGGCGTCAGCCGCGCCTTCACCATTGGCGGCGCGCAAGCAGTGGCCGCACTGGCCTACGGCACGGCCACCGTGCCCCGCGTCGACAAAATCACCGGCCCGGGCAACGCCTATGTGGCAGCGGCTAAACGGCGCGTATTTGGCACGGTCGGCATCGACATGATCGCCGGGCCTTCAGAAATCTTGGTCCTGGCCGATGGCAGCACGCCGCCCGACTGGGTGGCCATGGATTTGTTCAGCCAGGCCGAGCACGATGAACTGGCCCAAAGCATATTGCTCTGTCCAGATGCCGCCTACATAGAAGCAGTGCAAGCCGCTATCGACAAACTGTTGCCCGAGATGGCCCGGCGCGACATCATCGCAGCCTCGCTCAACGGGCGCGGCGCCTTGATACACACGCGCAGCATGCAAGAGGCCTGCGCCATTAGCAACCGTATTGCGCCCGAGCACTTGGAAGTGAGCAGCCGCGAACCACACCAGTGGGAGCCTTTGCTGATTCATGCCGGTGCGATTTTTCTGGGTGCCTTCACCAGCGAAAGCCTGGGCGACTATTGCGCCGGGCCCAACCATGTGCTGCCCACTTCTGGCACCGCCCGCTTTTCTTCGCCGCTGGGCGTTTATGATTTTCAAAAGCGCAGCAGCTTGATTGAAGTCTCCGAAGCGGGGGCGCAAATACTGGGCCAGACGGCTTCGGTATTGGCGCACGGCGAGGGCTTGCAGGCGCATGCACGCGCCGCTGAAATGCGCTTGCACGGGAACAAAGCATGAACGCGCCAATACCCAATGTGCGCTTCATCCGCGACGATGTGCAGGCCATGCACGCCTATGCGGTGCAAGATGCCGCGGGCATGGTCAAGCTAGACGCGATGGAAAACCCGTACGCCTTGCCTTTAGACCTGCAAGCGCAATTGGGCGAGCGCTTAGGCCGTATCGCCCTCAACCGCTACCCTGGGGCGCGTATCCAAGATTTGCGCGCCGCGCTGGCAGCTTATGTGGCCTTGCCCGCGGGCTACACGCTGACTCTGGGCAATGGCTCGGACGAGCTCATTTCCATGTTGGCTATGGCCTGCGCCCGCCCCGGCGCCTGCATTCTTGGGCCCGAACCCGGTTTTGTGATGTACGCCCTGTCCGCCCAATTGCAAGGCCTGGGCTATGTAGGTGTGCCATTGCAAGCAGACTTTTCGCTGGACGAAACGGCCATGTCTGCCGCCATCGCGCAGCACCAACCGGCCATCGTGTACTTGGCCTACCCCAACAACCCCACCGCCAATTTGTGGGACGCGCAAGTGCTGCGCCGACTGATTGCCCAGGCCAGTGCTTACGGCGCGCTGGTGGTGCTGGACGAGGCCTACCAGCCCTTTGCCGCCAGCACTTGGCTAGATGAAATCCGCCGCGATCCGGCTGCCAACGGTCAGGTCGTGCTGATGCGCACCCTGTCCAAATTTGGCCTGGCCGGTGTACGCCTGGGCTATGCGCTGGCCCCTGCGGCTCTGATGGCGCAGATCGACAAAGTGCGCCCGCCCTACAACGTGAGCGTGCTCAATGCCGAATGCGCGCTCTTCGCCTTGGAGCATGCGGAGGTGTTTGCCGCCCAAGCAGCGCTCATTTGCAACGAACGCGAACGCTTGCTCTCCGCCTTGGCCGCGCTGCCAGGCCTGCAGCCCTTTCCCAGCCAGGCGAATATGATTCTGCTTCGCGTACAGGGCGAGCCCGGCGTGGCGGCGCGTCTGCATGAGGCGCTGAAAAAGCGCCAGATTTTGGTGAAGAACGTTTCTACAATGCATCCGCTGCTGGCCAACTGTCTGCGACTGACGGTGGGCACAGCCCCTGAAAACACGCTGCTACTCGCAGCGCTTGAGGCCTCTTTATGACTGACACAGCTTCCAGCCTGGTAAGCGTGCTGCCCCAGCCCACAGGCGATGGCAGCGCCCGCAGCGCTGAAGTGACACGTAACACCGCCGAAACCCGCATCCGGGTCGCCCTCAATCTGGATGGCAGCGGACAAGCCCAGTTGTCCACCGGCATCGGTTTTTTTGACCACATGCTCGACCAGATCGCCCGCCACGGCTTGATCGACCTGGACATCCAGGCCCAGGGCGATTTGCATATCGACGGCCACCACACCGTCGAAGACGTGGGCATCACGCTGGGCCAGGCTTTTGCTCAAGCGCTGGGCGACAAAAAAGGCATACGCCGTTACGGCCACGCGTATGTGCCGCTGGATGAAGCCCTTTCGCGCGTGGTCATCGACCTGTCAGGCCGCCCCGGCCTGGAGATGGATGTGCCCTTTAAAAGCGGCATGATCGGCGGCTTTGACAGCCAGTTGGCGCATGAATTTTTCCAGGGCTTTGTCAACCATGCCGGTGCCACTTTGCATATTGACAACCTCAAGGGCGAGAACGCGCACCACCAGTGCGAAACCGTTTTCAAAGCCTTTGCCCGCGCCTTGTGCATGGCGGTCGAGCGTGACCCGCGCGCCGGCGGCACCATCCCGTCCACCAAAGGCTCGCTCTGACGTGATACCCCGCCCGGAGGCTTGCGCCACCCCGCCATGAAATCCGTTGCTATCGTCGATTACGGCATGGGCAATTTGCGCTCAGTCACTCAGGCGGTCATGCACGCCGCCGCGCAGGAAGGCGTGCAAGCGGTGTGGGCGCGAAGCCCGCAAGAGGTGATGGACGCCGAGCGCGTGGTGCTGCCCGGCCAAGGCGGCATGCGCGATTGCATGGCCGAGCTGCGCGCCAGCGGTATGCTGGCCGCCGTGACGCATGCTGCGGCGCACAAACCACTGATGGGCGTGTGCGTGGGCATGCAAATGCTGCTGGACCACAGCGAGGAATTGGACACGCCCGGCCTGGGCTTGATGCCCGGCACGGTGCGCAAGTTTTCTCTGGAAGGGCGCTTGCAGGACGACGGCAGTCGCTATAAAGTACCGCAAATGGGTTGGAACCAAGTTTGGCAGGCCGATCACGGCAAGGGGGCGCACCCGGTCTGGGCAGGCGTGCCCGACGGCAGTTATTTCTATTTTGTTCACAGCTACTACGCCGATCCGCAAAACGCAGCGCACTGCGCTGGCCAAACCGATTACGGCGGGCGCTTTTGCTCCGCACTGGCCCGCGATAATATTTTTGCCACGCAGTTCCACCCGGAAAAAAGCGCGGCCCAGGGCCTGGCCCTGTACCGTAATTTTCTGCGTTGGGCGCCCTAATATGCCGATGGCGGCCCACTTGCGTGTATGGTTCGCCTAATTTTTCTTATCCCTTCCTTTAATTTTTACTACCCACCGCCACTGCACCATGCTGCTCATCCCCGCTATTGACCTCAAGGACGGCCACTGCGTTCGCCTGCAACAAGGCGATATGGATCAATCCACCACCTTCGGGGAAGACCCGGTCGCCATGGCGCGTAGCTGGGTGGACAAGGGTGCCAGGCGTTTGCATCTGGTGGACCTGAACGGCGCCTTTGCCGGGCACCCGAAAAACGAGGCGGCCATTCGCCGCATTCTCAAAGAAGTGGGTAGCGAAGTGGATGTGCAACTAGGCGGCGGCATCCGCGATCTGGACACGATTGAGCGCTATCTCGACGCCGGCTTGCGCTACGTCATCATCGGCACCGCCGCCGTCAAAAACCCCGGCTTTTTGCAAGACGCCTGCACCGCATTTGGCGGCCACATCATCGTTGGCCTGGACGCTAAAGAGGGCAAAGTCGCTACCGACGGCTGGAGCAAACTCACCCGCCACGATGTGGTCGACCTGGGTAAAAAGTTTGAAGACTATGGCGTCGAATCCATTATCTACACCGACATAGGCCGCGACGGCATGCTCACTGGCATCAACATCCCGGCCACGGTAGCACTGGCGCAAGCACTCGCGATTCCTGTTATCGCCTCGGGGGGGCTCTCCAATATGGCCGACATCGAAGCCCTGTGCGAGGTGGAAGACGAAGGCGTGGAAGGCGTCATCTGCGGCCGCGCGATTTACACCGGCGACCTGGACTTTGCCGCCGGCCAAGCCCGCGCTGACGAACTCAATGGTTGATGCAATGACGGAGTCCGGCGCAAGGCTCGCCACGCGCAGCGAGGAAGCTTTTCAAGGCCAGCCCTGCCACCGCTTGACGCTGGCCAATGGCGACAGCGTGCTGGTGGCGCGACAAGGCGCGCATGTTGTTTCTTGGCTGCAGGCCGGGCGCGAGCGCCTGTTCCTCAGCCCCCATTCCGTGTGGGACGGGCACACCGCGATTCGTGGCGGCATTCCGGTCTGCTTTCCGCAATTCAACCAACGCGGTGATTTGCCCAAACATGGTTTTGTGCGTAACCTGCCTTGGACCTTGTTGGCCGCAGAGCCGGGCGACGCACCGAGCCGTTTGTCTTTTGGGCTCGGTGCTGACGACAGCACCCGCGCTATCTGGCCCGCCGAGTTTGAAGCCCGTTTGCGCGTGGGCTTGCTGCCAGGACAACTGTGCGTCACTCTGGAGGTGCGCAACTTGGGGACGCAAGCATTGCGTTTTACCGGTGCGCTGCACACCTACCTGGCCGTGAGCGATATTGCGCGAGTGCGCCTGACGGGTTTGGGCGGACAAAAAGAATGGGATTCGCGGGCAGACGTGTACCAGCGCGCTGCCGATAGTTTGCAATTTACCGGCCCGTTTGACCGGGTCTATAGCGCCCCGCCCGCGCCTATGCATTTGCACGACCCACTAGGCGGCGTAGAGATCAGTAACAGTGAAGGCTGGGCAGACTGCGTGGTGTGGAACCCTGGCGCAGCGGGCTGCGCTATCATGGCTGATATGACGCCTGACGCGTATCAACACATGTTGTGTGTGGAGGCGGCGCAAGTGCTATCACCCATTAGCGTGGCGGTAGGCGGGCACTGGAGCGGCAGCCAGCGTTTGCGCGTGTCAGGGCTTTGAAACATGCTGGCTAAACGCATCATCCCTTGCCTGGATGTGACCGGTGGCCGGGTGGTCAAAGGCGTGAATTTTGTAGCGTTGCGCGATGCAGGCGACCCGGTGGAAATCGCGGCCCGCTACAACGAGCAAGGCGCAGACGAACTCACTTTTTTGGACATCACCGCCACCAGCGACGGGCGGGACGTGATCCTGCATATCATCGAAGCCGTGGCCAGCCAGGTGTTCATCCCGCTCACCGTGGGCGGCGGTGTGCGCACCGTTGAAGACGTGCGCAGATTGCTCAACGCAGGTGCCGACAAAACCAGCTTCAACTCGGCGGCCATTGCCAACCCGCAAGTCATCCGCGACGCCTCGGCCAAGTATGGCGCGCAGTGCATCGTGGTGGCTATCGACGCAAAACGCCGCTCTGCGCTTGAAGAGCAACGACTGGATTCACATGGCGTTCCCATGGGCCCGGGCTGGGATGTGTACAGCCACGGCGGGCGAAAAAACGTGGGCCTTGACGCCGTGGCTTGGGCTGCGCAAATGGCCGAACACGGAGCGGGTGAAATTTTGCTCACTAGCATGGACCGCGACGGCACCAAGAGCGGCTTCGATTTAGAGCTGACCCGCGCGGTCAGCGACGCCGTGCCCGTGCCCGTCATCGCATCGGGCGGCGTCGGCAATCTAGACCACCTGGCAGATGGCATCCAACAAGGCGGCGCAGATGCCGTGCTGGCCGCCAGCATCTTCCACTATGGGGAATACACCATGGGGCAGGCTAAGGCGCGGATGCGGGAGCGGGGGATACCGGTACGGCTGTGACCGGCCGATCCATCGTCTTTGGTCAGCACTGCTGGAATGCGCTTGGTCTGCTTCGCCACCAAAACTCCCTGCCTGCCACTCAGGGGCAGCGTTAGGCGTCGCAACCCCTAAGCTTCGCTAGCCACCAACAAGAACTTCCGGAGGACCGTATGCCTGCAGCCCCTACCTTCGACCTAGCAGCGGCGCACAAGTACTTCGCTGCAGAATGCTTCAACAAGGCATGGGATCTGATAGAGAAGACAGAGCGCACGCCCGAGGAGGACCGCCTCATGGTCGCGCTTAATCAAGCGTCACTATTTCACTGGCTGAACAGGGCCGACTGCACATCTGAAAACCTATCGGTCGGCTTCTGGCAGGCATCCCGCATTCAAGCGCTCCTCGGAAGAGCTGATGATGCAAGACGCCAGGCCGAGACCTCCCTCAGCTACAGCCACTCTCTTGAGCCCTTCTACGTTGGGTACGCGTACGAGGCACTCGCTCGCGCAGAGTTCATGGCTGGAAACTCAGCGAAGGGAGATGAGCACCTCCAAAGCGCGCAACGACATGCCGCGAATGTCGAGAGTGCGGATCGCAAGACCATGCTGTTGAAAGACCTCGACTCGCTCAAACCCTGACACGCAGTGACGCCTAGCCCCTCGCTCAAGCGGAGCACCAACGGCAGGCCATCAGGCCCGGTCCGGTGGTACGTTGTAACTTTTCACCGGCCCGGGCCTGGCGTCCTGCCGCTGGCGCCCGCTTAGCTCGAACGTTAGGCTTTTCATTCAGAGTGCTATAGGGTGAATTGACACTGGAAGCCTACTGCTTGACTTGCAAAGCGCAAGTTACATGATAGACTTGCAAAGTGCAAGCTTTGTATTGAACATCGACACATTTGCCTGAAACTTAAAACATTGGACTACATCATGACCCTTGACCTCTGGATGTTGGTAAGCCTTGCAGTGCTAACGGAACTTCTGACCCTGCCTCCTCTGTATGCACGAACGTCCGTGCCCGGCGGGTGGAGGTGGGTGTTCCACAACCGTGACACGGAACTCGAAGGCGTTGCCCCGTGGGGTCTTCGCGCTATCCGCGCACATGGCAACTTGGTTGCTAACTTGGCTATTTATGCTGTCGTGATCCTGGTAGCACATTTCACAGGTGCCACTAACGATGTAACGCATGTGGCAGGCGTTGTACTATTAGTGTCACGTCTCGTTTACACCGTGGTGTACATCGCAGGTATTCCATATTTGCGCACTGCGGTGTTCGCGGTCGGACAATTTGCGATGTTGGTTTATGTATGGCAGATCATTGCGAACTTTAAGGCGGGTTGAAGCTAGCGCCACGAAGCGCTCTTAAGTGGGGGGAGACATTGATGGGAGACGCACGCGTGAAGGCTGAAAAGATGGACTGGCGTTCCGTGTGTCCCATCAGTTCTGCGCTTGATGTGCTTGGCGACAAGTGGTCGCTGCTCATCGTTCGCGATTTGATAATGCATGGGCCACGAACTTATTCTCAATTGCTCGAATCCCCGGAGCGAATTTCGACAAATATTCTGGCCTCCAGGCTTGAGCTTCTCGCGTGTTTGAAACTGGTCGAGCGTGTGAATCCGGATGCATCTTCTCGCAATAATGCATATCGACTGACCGAAGGCGGCTCTGCGATACGTCCTGTTCTTGAGGAGCTAGGTAAATGGGCTGGCACGCACCTGTACAACTTTCACGCCAACATAGTAGGAATGCCCTAGGAGCAGACGGTTTGAACTTAACCATCTCTGCCTACGCGCCCCAGCCTAACTGTCGGTTCAACTCGGACGCTAACATGGGCCATCGCTTCGCGATTTTGATGGCCCTTGTTGGTGCCGTGCGGCCCTGTCGGGGCCCCGGCGCCGGTTAACCAGGGCGTTAGGCTTTATGAGCGCACAACTGGCAGAGCGTCCGTGCACCAAATGTGGAAGCATAAGCTTCGGCACTTGGACTTCATCAACCACCGGCAAAGTCGGCCGGTATTGCGTACCTTGTCGCAATGTCCGTGGCATTGCATACAACGCAAGAAAAATTGCAAATGGTGGCCATCACACTCGAAAAGAATGGCTCAGCCTGCTAGAAACGTTTGTCAGTTGCCCCAGATGCAATAGAGCCTGGGAAGCAATTCCTCCACGTCCAAACAAACGCTGCAAGCACGCCTGGACAAAAGATCACATCACTCCTCTATCGAAAGGAGGCTCTAATGCAATCGAAAACTTGCAGCCACTTTGCTATCAATGCCAGTTTCGCAAAAATGCGGGCGAGTGACCGAGCTTCTTTGAACAGCCTAACCGGCGGTTCAAGAGGGACGTCGCTGCTACGCAGCGCCGCCCCTCAACCTATTCGTTGAGGCTGTAAAAAAAGTCCTTTTCCAACGCCAACCCAGTCATCACTTCGAACGGTCATAACGTTGTATTGCAAGTCCCCTCACTTGGAAAACAGACGGCCCGCTACAAACCCCAAGACCACAACAGCCTGCTGCTACCCGTGGTTTTATCTCAGCAAATCATCCCTGGCAGCTTTGCTTTCGCGCTGAACTATTTGGTCGACCACGAACTCGACCTCAACTCCCTGGATGCCAAGTTCAAGAATGATGAAACGCGCGCC
>Ga0114963_10003187_pt1 | contig 11177 bp, 14 predicted proteins | sample C_131016_EF_Meta_FD_87019 | JGI IMG/M metagenome (GOLD analysis project Ga0114963, IMG submission 87019) | Freshwater microbial communities from Lake Croche, Canada to study carbon cycling - C_131016_EF_MetaG | ecosystem: Environmental > Aquatic > Freshwater > Lake | place: Lake Croche, Canada...
AGCCGGGCCCAGGTGACCTCCTCCACCAGCACCCCGGATCCCTTGGCCTCCCGCAGCAGCTGCAAGAAACGGCTGCTGAAGCGCATTTCTGGGGTGCACCAGATGCGATGGATCGGCCTGCCGCTATCCAGCACTGCTAGGGCGGAGTGGCGCCCCCAGATCAGGTCATCCACCTCAGGGGTGCCCTGGGCTTCGGCACTGGGGGTGAGTTCGTCGGGGTTGCGCTCGGGGCGGCTGAAACGGGGGCCCCCATCGGGACGGGATGAACGGTCGGGGCGACCATCGAACCGGCGTTGGGGTCTAACGCCCTGGCTCCGCGGCTCGAAGCGGTTTTCCTGGCGGCGTTCCGGCCGCCCCTCATAGCGGTTGCTGCCATAGCGACCCTCAGTACGACCCTCTGGGCGCCGCTCCGGGCGAGTGTCAGGACGCCCCTCTGGGCGACTGCCAAATCGGCTGAAGCGGGGACTGCCTTCAGGGCGCTCAAAGCGGGGCCCCCGCTCAAAGCGGTCAGGCCGATCACTGCCCTCAGCCCTTGGGCCCCGCTCAGGGCGGTCACTGCGGTCTGGGCGATCGGGCCGGTAGGAACGATCTTTGCGCTCAAAACGATCAACGCCAGCGCGGCGGGCCGGGGCCCGGGAGGGACCATCCGGTCGGCTGAATGGGCGACGGGAGCGGTCGCCACGGGCACCAGGATCTCGGGGTTGATCAAATCGGGAAGCCATGGTGCAGCCAACAGAGGGAACCAGGCTCAAACACATTCACACCGGGCCGTCGGCGGGATCACCGTCCAGACAGCTGAGCAACTCTTGGAGTCGCTCCGGATTGCACAGATAGAGCCAGCCAACCATTGTCTCAAATCCCGTGGCCCTTCCGTAAGTGGCGGGATCCCCCCGTCTCGGCCCCCGGCCAGCCGCATTACGGCCCCGGCGCACCCATTGCTGTTCCTCCTCGGTGAGCTCTGCTTCTAGGCGCGCCAGGGCTTCGCTCTGGGCTTCGGCGCGCACCAGGGCCACCCCAGCTTTGTGTAACCACTGGGGGGTGGCGGCCACTTGGACCAGCCTGAGCCGTTGGTGCAGTTCCCAAACCGCATCCCCCAACCAGGCCAGCTGGGCCGGACCAGGCAGGGCTGCGAGCGCATGCTCAGGCCTGTGACCTTGCTTAGGCAGTGGCAAGGGAACCGAGGGCCGTGGCCAAATCAGGCTGGAGGTTCAAGAAACTTTCTAGGCGCACCAATTTGATTGTTTGAACCACGCGGCTATTGCCAACCACCAGGAAGCGCTGCTTGCTGTCGTTGCATTGCTTGGCGACCTGCACCAGGGCGCCAAGGCCGGAGGAATCAAGAAAGTCGATGTGGGTTAGATCCAACACCAGGGGCAACTTGGCCTGTTTCAAGCTGCTCTGGTGCTGGGCGATGAAATCGCGGAATTGGCGCTCCGAATAGGCATCCAGCTGACCGGTGAAATGGAACAGCAGACACTGATCCTGAGGCTCGAAACCGCCACGGAGGGAGACGGTAAGTCGCTGCAGTTCGGTGATGGCCCCAGTCCTCAAGCGCAGTGGGCCCCCTCGGGGGCGCCCAATCTTATCCGTGGGTTGCCGGACTGCCAGCCCTGGGGCGCCTGGAGGCCATCAATGCCACAAATCTGCCGAAGTGATGGTCTGCGTCGTGGGGACCAGGGCTGGCCTCCGGGTGGTACTGCACCCCAAACACGGGCTGATCCAGCAACTCCAAGGCCGCCACGGTGCCGTCGTTGAGGTTGTGGTGAGTTACCCGCACCCGGGCCCCATCAAGACTGCTGGCCTCCAGGGCAAAGCCATGGTTCTGACTGGTGATTTCCACCAGGCCAGCCCCGCCACAGGGGTGGTTTAAGCCCCGGTGGCCGTAGCCCAGTTTGAAAGTGGTCCCACCGAGGGCCAAGCCAAGAATCTGATGGCCCAGGCAGATGCCAAACAGGGGTAAATCTTGCTCTTGCAACAGCCCCTTGGCCAAACGGATGCCAGCGGAAACCGCCGCCGGATCCCCGGGGCCATTGGAAAGGAACACCCCCTCCGGCTCCAGGGCCAATACCTCCTCGAGGCTGCTGCTAGCCGGCAAAACGGTGAGGGCACAGCCATGGGCACTGAGGCGCTCAAGAATTGCCCGCTTGATGCCGAAATCAATGGCCACCACCCGGTAGGGCTGGGGGGGAATGGGCTGGAGCCGTTGGTCAAAAGCGGCGCTGCTGGCCTGGTGCCAGGGGTAGGCGACCTTGGTGGACACCTGCTCCGCCAGGTTGAGCCCCTCCATGGAGGGGGCTGAGCGCACCTGACGGAGCAGCTCAGCGGCGGGAGTGCCATCACTACTCACTGCCCCGTTGATCGCCCCCCCCTCCCGCAGGTGGCGCACCAGGGCCCGGGTATCCACCCCCGTCAGGCCCACCACCCCGTGGTGGCCTAGCCAATCCTCAAGACGGCCCTGGGAGCGCCAGTTGCTGGCTAACGGTGAAAGTTCTCGGCTAATTACAGCTTTGGCAGCGGGCTCTTCTGCCTCCAGGTCTTGGTCATTGGCCCCGGTGTTGCCCAGTTCGGGGTAGGTGAAAGTGACCAGTTGCCCCGTGTAGCTGGGGTCAGTGATTACCTCCTGATAACCGGTCATGCCGGTGTTGAAAACCACTTCCCCCAACACCGTGCCCCGGGCCCCAAAACCACGGCCCCGCAGCACGGTGCCATCAGCCAGCACGAGCAAGGCGTCCATAGGCTCAGCGATCGTGATCAGATCATCCCTCAGCAGGGGCAAGGGCCTTGCTGAGCGCCTGCAAACGGCGCCACGGCTCGCCCGCAGCCAAGGCCGCCAGCGCAGCCTCTACCCCCTCCGCCCAGTGGGAAACCTTGCCGGCACTCCACAGCACTAGGGCGCTGTTGAGGGCCACCACCTGGCGCTGGGCCTCGGTGCCCCCCCCCGCCAACACCGCCGCCAAAATCTCTTGGTTGCATTGCAGGTCGCCGCCGGCCAGGGATTCCAGGGGGGCACGGCCCAGGCCGAGATCGCTGGGGTCTAACCGCTCGGCCCGCAGGGCGCCGTGCTCTAGCAATAGCAATTGATTGGGGCCGGCCAGGCTGGCCTCATCGAGGCCGCCGTGGCCGTACACCACCACAGCCCGTTCCAAGCCAAGCCGCTGCAGGGCGCCAGCCATGGGGCTGAGCAGATTTTCCCGAGCCACCCCGAGCACCTGGCTTTCGGGGCTGAGCGGATTCACCAGGGGCCCCAGCAGATTGAACACGGTGCGAATGCCGAGGCTGCGGCGCAGCGGCGCCAAACCAGCCAGGGCCGGATGCCAGCCGGGGGCAAAAAGAAAGGTGACCCCCACCGTTTCCAAGGCAGCCACCACCTGGCTAAGCGGCGCCTGCAGCCGTAAGCCCAGACCCTCCAACACATCAGCTGAACCCACCCGACCGCTGGCACTGCGGTTGCCGTGCTTTGCCACCACCGCCCCACAGGCCGCCGCCGTAAATGCCACCGCCGTGGAGATATTGAAACTGTTGGCCCCATCGCCGCCGGTGCCACAGCTATCCACCAGCGGCAGCCCCGGCCGAGGGCAGGGCAAGGGCGCCGCCTGGCGCAAAACCAGGGCCATGGCCGCCAGCTCCTGGGGATTGGGTTCGCGGCTGCGCAGGGCGGCTAAAAAGGCACCGGTTTGCACCGCTGATAGCTGTTCACTCAACCAGGCCTCCATCAGGGCGCTGGCTTCCGACTCCGCCAGCAGGCCCCCCTCGAGGATGCGCTCCAATAGCTCGGGCCAGGGCTTGGGGGGGGCTGAGCTCATGGGGATGGGGCTGGGGACGGAGCTAAACCTGGGCTTTTAATTTTCACTGTCAGCGCTGTCAAAACCACTGCCCACCTGGGCAGTGGCCTGGCCGGTCCCCTGGCCTGGCCGGAAACCGCCCGCCCACAATTGCCTACAACGGTCGTTTAGTTGTTCCCGGCTTAAGCCCCAAAGCCGCAGAAGTTTTTCGAGGTCCCGTTGCAAATCAAGGGCACCGGGAAAACCGTCGTAGCGAATCCACAGGCGACCTGCCTCCACCAACTGGTCGTTACTGGGCACAGTGGCGGCCAGCAAGCCATCCACAATTGAACGGTCTCGCCCATAGAGCGGGTGGGTTTGCTCGCCGCTGGGTTCGGCTGGGGGGGGCATCTGTTCGCATTGGGGTGGATGGCTCCGTAGTTTGGGCGGCAACGACCCCGGGGCGATGGCCGCACCACTCAAGTTGCGCCTGATCGCCCGCCACCTGCGCCCCCAGCGGCGGCAGTTGCTGAAGGGCGCCGCCGCCCTGCTGGTGGTGAACCTGCTTGGCACCAGCTTGCCTCTGCTGGTGCAGCACACGATCAATAGCCTGCATCCGGGCTTTTCCCTACCCCAATTACTGCAACAGGCCCTTTGGCTGGCGCTGCTGGCCACGCTGATGGCTGGCATGCGGCTCTGGTCGCGGGTGCTGGTATTTGGGGCCGGTCGCCAGGTGGAGGTGCTGCTGCGCCAGCGGATCTTTGACCACTTGCTGCGCCAGGAACCGGGCTGGGTACAAACCGCCGGCAGTGGCGAAGTGATTAGCCGTTCCACCAGTGATGTGGAAAATGTGCGGCGCTTGCTGGGCTTTGCGGTGCTCAGCCTCACCAATACAGCCCTGGCCTATGCCCTTACCCTGCCGGCGATGCTGGCGATTGATCCGCTGCTGAGCCTGGCGGCGATCGTGCTCTATCCGCTGATGTTGCTGGTGGTGGGCGCCTCCGGCGGCCGGATGATGGCCCAGCAGCGGCAGCAGCAAAAAGATCTGGCCTCCCTCAGCGACCTGATCCAGGAGGACCTCTCTGGCATCAGTGCCATCAAGATCTACGGCCAGGAGCCCACGGAAGAGAACGCCTTCGCGGCCTTGAGCCGTCGCTATCGCGATGCGGCCCTCGGCCTAGCCCGCACCCGCAGCACCTTGTTTCCGCTGCTGGAGGGGATTAGCTCCCTTTCCCTTTTAGTGCTATTGGCCCTGGGCAGCGGCCAGCTGGAACGGGGCAGCCTCACCCTTGGCGGCTTAATCGCCCTGATCCTCTACGTGGAACGGCTGGTGTTCCCCACGGCCCTGCTGGGATTCACCCTCAGCAGCTTCCAAACGGGTCAGGTGAGCCTCGAACGGGTGGAGGAACTGCTGGCCCGCCGCCCTGGCATTGAAGATCCGCTGCAGCCGGAGCCCCTGCAAACCAGCAACCAACCCTCCGGGGCCCTGGAGGCCAGGGGCCTGTGCGTGCGATACGAGGGCAGCGAGCGCCTGGCCCTAGACGGGGTGAGTTTTGTAATCAAGCCCGGCGAACTGGTGGCGGTGGTGGGGCCGGTGGGCTGCGGCAAAACCAGCCTGGCCCGCGCCATCGGCCGCATGGTGGAGGTGCCTGAAGGGCAGCTCTGGGTAGATGGCCAAGACATCACCCACCTGCGCCTGGAGGACCTGCGCAGCCAGCTGGCCCTGGTGCCCCAGGAGGGCTATCTGTTTACCGCCACCCTGGCTGAAAACCTGCGCTTTGGTGACCCCGATGCCCCCCAACAGCAGATCGAAAGGGTGACCCGCCAAGCCCAGCTTGAGGCCGATGTGCTCACCTTCCCCGAAGGTTTCAACACCCTGGTGGGGGAAAGGGGCATCACCCTCAGCGGTGGCCAGCGCCAACGCACCGCCCTGGCGCGGGCCCTGTTGGTGAAGGCGCCGATCCTGGTGCTGGATGACGCCCTTGCCAGCGTGGATAACCGCACCGCCGCTGCGATTCTCCAGTCACTAACCCTGGATCAGCAGCGCACAGTTCTATTCATCAGCCACCAGCTCTCGGCTGCGGCCGCCTGTGATCGGGTATTGGTACTGGAAAACGGTCGGCTTGTGCAGCAGGGGAAGCACCGCCAACTGCTGGAGCAGGAGGGGGCCTACCGCCGGCTCTGGGATCGCGAACAAGCGACCAGCAAGTTGGAAACCGCCTGAAATAAGAAACCGGCTGGGCTACCAACTGGGCTGCCATTGCCCTAGAACCCGTAGCTGAGTAAGCAGGAGCTTTTTTCCTGATGTTTGATTGGCTAAAACCCTCTGGTAACCACGCCGTGCTTGGCACGGCCATAGCAGCGGCACCCTTGGTTGGGCAGGGGGAGGTGCTGTTTGGCTGCGGCTGCTTCTGGGGAGCAGAAAAGGGATTTTGGCGGCTGCCGGGGGTGGAAACCACCGCCGTGGGCTATGCCGGCGGCAGCGACCCGTCCCCGAGCTACGACGCCGTTTGCACTGGCCGCACGGGCCATGCGGAGGTGGTGAGGGTGGTGTGGAACAACGACCGCATCAACTTCAGTGACCTGCTCAAGCTCTTTTGGGAATGCCACGACCCCACCCAGGGCAACCGCCAAGGGAACGACCGCGGCAGCCAGTACCGCTCAGCCATTTACCTAAATGACAGGGCCCTGTTCCAGCTGGCCCTTGCCAGTCGAGATGCCTATCAGCAACTACTTAGCGCCGGCGGTTTTGGCCAAATCACCACGGAAATCGCCCTGGATCAACCCTTCTATCCGGCGGAGGCCTATCACCAGCAGTACCTGGCCAAGCCCGGCAGCCGCCCTTACTGCTCAGCCCAACCCAGCGGCATAAGCCTCGGCCAGTTTCCTGGTGGCCACTTTCAACTTCCCAACAGCGTTTGGACGCACTACGACTGGTCGGTTAGCCACTGTGTGTTGCGCGGGGACAATGAGCCGATCAGCCCCTAATCCAGGCCTACGCCCTCTGCCCTGGTTACTGGGGTGCCTCGGCCCAATACTCGTAAGCATGGGGACGCCAATGCCCTGCCTGGCAGGACCCTCCCCCTGGTGGGAGAACTACGAGCTGGAGGAGCAATATCGCTGCACAGACGACAGTGGGCTTTTACTGGAACGCAACGCCAGCCAGGCCTCCCTCTATCGCAATGGCTACAAAACCAATTTGTTCCGAGACCAACGCAACTCATTGGTAACCCGATACAGCAACGATCGGCTCACGCTCACTGTTAACGGTGATGAGATCACCATCGAAGATTTGCTCACCAGAACCCGCTGCCATCGTTTTCAGCAGGTTTAATCAACCCCGCCCCTGGAAGCCCCCCTGGTGCCCGAGCCCAGCCCCCAGCCCCCGAAACAGCAACGCCCCCTGCATCCCATGCCCCGGGGGTTAGTGGAGCTCTACGGCTTGCTGGCAGTCCTAATTGTGCTTGTGCCGGAATGGCTGGCCAGTGGCGCCCTGGCCAGCTTCCAGGACCCCGCCGAGGACAGTCAACTACCGGCCCCAGCGGCCGCCTGGCGCCGGGTACCTGAACTCTTGCTTGCCGCCCTCAGCTTCGCCCAGCTGCGCCAACTGGCGAGGCAGGAACGGCTCTGGGGCTATGGCCGCCAACGGAGGGATGAGCTCAGTGAGAGGTTGCTTAAGCGCCTGCGCCAGAGGCAATAGGCGGCCAGGATGCTGTGGTAACTTCAATTCGATCGGGGCGTGGCGCAGCTTGGTAGCGCACTACTTTGGGGTAGTAGGGGTCGTGGGTTCAAATCCCGCCGCTCCGATTTTTTAAAAAAGACTGGCTTGTGGCTGGTCTTTTTTTTTAGCTAAAACAACGCTGCTAGCCAGTAACTGCTAGTAGTAATCACTATTGAGCGAAACCCATGGCTAATTACACGATCACGCTTGAAGGGGGCCAGAGTTTCAGCTGTGCCGATGACACCTACATCCTCGATGCCGCAGACCAAGCTGGCATCGACCTGCCCTCCTCCTGCAGGGCCGGAGCCTGCTCGGCCTGTGCAGCAAAACTGCTGAGTGGTTCTGTGGATCAATCCGACCAGAGCTTCCTAGACGATGAACAGATCGCCCAGGGTTTTGCGCTGCTTTGCGTTAGCTATCCCACGGCCGATTGCAACTTGAAGGCCGACGCATCTGCTGAGCTCAGCTGAGCTAGCTGAGTCGAGTGGCGGCCCGGTAGCCCTTCAACCAGCGGTTCACCCTCGGCCTCAAGCCGGGGGGGACCTCATGGAGCAACTGATCTAGTTCCAGGGCACCGAGCCGCCGTAGGTCCCGCACATCCACATGCCAGAGGTTCTCTGCCTCCCGGATCAACCGGGCCAGGGTGCGGGCCCTTTGCCAAGAGGCCAATTGGAGAGCAAGCAGCTGACGCTGATCCATGCCCCCACACTGGCCGAAGCCCGAGCAAGCGGCAACGCTGGCTCCGCTGGGTGCTTAGCTGGCCACTGGGCTAGTGGCGAAGGGCAGCGCCAGGGCCTGCAGTTGCCTTTCACTGAGCTTCCTGGTCCAGGCCCCCTGCACTGGATTATTCCAGCGAAAACCCGCATCGCGGGCCAGGTGCCGCTCCTCAAAGGACACCTGGGCCCGGTAGAGCTGCCGTGGTTCGCTCCCCTCCCTCAGCAAAGTCTCCAGGTCGGAGCAGCGCTCGAATACTTGGGCTAAATAAATGCAATCGGTGAGGGCCCGGTGGGCCGCCCACACCGGCACTCCGTAGGCCAGGGCCAGGTCTCTCACAGAAGGCCTGGCCCGTAGCTGGCGTTCGGAGGGCCAACTTATATCTTCCATGCTGCAAAGCCAGGGCAGGGCTAACTCGGGCAGGGGCCCCCGGCCAAACCAAGATCGGTCAAAGGCAGCGTTGTGGGCCACCAACAACTGGGCCTGGGCCACCAAAGCCTCGAGCAAAACGATGCTTTGTTGCCAGGGTTGCGGCTCCTGGGTGGCGGCAGGGGCGATGCCGTTTAGGGCCTCTGCGGGATTAGCAGCCCCAGGAATTAAGAAAGAAAGCTGGGCCAGCACCGTGCGCTGCGGCACCGAAAACAGAATTGCCCCCACTTCCAAGCATTGGTGACGGTCTGGGTCAAGACCACTGGTTTCCGTATCGAGGATCAACAGCCGTTGCGGCAGGTCAGGTTGCTCCAGGGGTGGCACCAGGGAAAGCAAACTCGTTTGTTGCCAACCTGCTGAGCCCTGCGTGGCCATCTGCCCCTGGTGCTACTTGAGCCATGTTCTCAGCCTGGCTGGAGGTTTGGCTGGTTTCTGACTAGGGTCTGGGCACTGCATCGCCTCTGCCATGGCCATAGCTGTTGGGGACAAGGCACCGGCCTTCCGCCTTAAGGATCAAAACGGGGTCACCAGGGGCCTTGAGGATCTAAACGGCAAGCCATTGGTGCTGTTTTTTTATCCCAAAGACGACACCCCGGGATGCACCGCTGAGGCCTGTGCCTTTCGCGATAACTACGCCAGCCTCCAGGCCCTCGGGGCCGAGGTGTGGGGGATAAGTGGTGATGGGGCCGCTAGCCACCGCAAGTTTGTTGAGCGCCACCAGCTCCCCTACCCCTTGCTGGTGGATGAGGGCAATCAGCTGCGGCAGGCCTTTGGGGTGGCCAAGGCCCTGATGTTCCTGCCGGGTCGGGTTACCTACGTGATTGATGGCCAGGGCACTGTGCAATTGGCTTTTAACGCCATGCTTGATGCCAGCGCCCATGTGGGCCAGGCCCGTAAATGCCTAGAGCAACTAAAGGCTTGATGAACTGGCGCCAGGTGGGGGAGCTCTGGCTGCTCGAACCAGCCCAACCAAAAGCGCGGCTTGAATTTATTGGTGGCAGCGGTTTAGGCAGCACTCCGCAACTGAGCTACAGGCGCCTGCTGGAGGCCCTCGGCCAGCAGGGCTGGGCTGTGCATTGCTGGCCATTTATTCCTGGCTTCGACCACCAACTGCTGGCCGTGGAAGCCTGGCGGGCCTTTCGCCGTCACCAGGAACGCCAACCCCCAGGGCTTGATCTACCCACCCTGAGGCTGGGCCACAGCATGGGCTGCAAATTGCAGCTGCTGGCCCCAGACCAGGGCCGCGGCTGTGACGGCTGTGCCTTGCTCAGCTTCAATAATTTTGCCGCTGGGCGCTCGATCCCGCTGTTGGGGGAGCTGGCCCCCCGTCTTGGCGTCACCACAGAGTTCAGCCCCTCCCCAAGCGAAGCACTGCGGTTAATCGAGACCAGCCATAGCACTGCCCACAACCTGGTGATCCGATTTCGCAATGATGAACTCGACCAGAGCGCCCAGTTGTGGGAGGTGTTGCAGCGCCGCCCCCAGGACGCCAGCCAATGGCTGGAATTAGCTGGGGACCACCTGACGCCAGCCAGTGCTGGCCTCCGTCAGCAATTGCTCGGTGGCCTTGGCGATGGCGGCCGCCAAAGACAATTGGAGCGCCTCGCCTCGGCGATTACTCAGTGGTGGGAACGTTTAAATAACTTTCGCAGCTCTAAATAAAGCAGCAGTAGCAACGAAAAGGCAAAACACAAGCCAAGCTCCGCCAGGCTTAATTGATAGGTGCCAAAGAAGCCCCTCAGCAATGGCACGTAGATCAAGGCCAACTGCAACAGGCTTGTTACGGTCACAGAGATGATCAGCCAAGGGTTGCTGAACAACGGCACCTGCAGCAGGGGACGCTCGGAACGGGCCGAGAGAGCATGGCCCATCTGGGCGATGCAAAGGGTGGTGAAAACGATCGTTTTCCAACGGTTGGGATCAAGATTCAGTTCGCCACTGCTGAGCGGATGGCGCGCCACCAAGGCCATCAAGACAATGGCAATTGCGGCAAAAACCAGGCCCACCTCAAGGATGTAGCGACCTAGGCCCCGGGCAAAGATTGTCTCGTTACGGCCCGCTGGTTTGCGCACCATCAGGTTGTCGTCTGATTGCTCCACGGCGAGGGCCAGGGCAGGCAGGCCATCGGTTACGAGATTCATCCACAGGATCTGCATTGGGCTCAACGGCACCGGTAAACCCAGCAGAGGGGCAGCGGCAATGGTGATAAGTTCCCCCACATTGCTGCCAAGGATGTAGCGGATAAAGCGACGCACGTTTTCGTACACAAGCCGCCCCTCCTCCACCGCAGAAACAATCGTGGCGAAGTTGTCATCTAGCAGCACCATGTCGGCCGCCTCGCGGCTGACATCGGTGCCTGTTATGCCCATGGCCACGCCAATGTCGCTCTGGCGCAGGGCCGGGGCGTCATTCACCCCATCCCCAGTCATCGCCACCACCTGATGGCTCCGCTGCAGGGCCTTCACCAGATCGAGCTTCTGCTCAGGTAATACCCGGGCAAACACATTGCTGCGGCCCACCACAGCTTCCAGCTGTTGCTCAGAAAGCTGCTC
>Ga0114963_10003188_pt1 | contig 11176 bp, 8 predicted proteins | sample C_131016_EF_Meta_FD_87019 | JGI IMG/M metagenome (GOLD analysis project Ga0114963, IMG submission 87019) | Freshwater microbial communities from Lake Croche, Canada to study carbon cycling - C_131016_EF_MetaG | ecosystem: Environmental > Aquatic > Freshwater > Lake | place: Lake Croche, Canada...
ATATCTATAAAGCACATCCGTCCGCGAAGAATCATATTGAAGCGCTACTTCATAAAACTTGAATGAAGTGTAAAAATCTTTTTTCGCGTAAGCGCTATCGGCATGTGATAGCCAGGATTTTAGCGATTGCCCTTGTGCAACGCCAGCTACAAAAAATAGCAGGATAAGAGGGGAGATGTATTTTCGCATAGTTTTTTTCTACTAAGTTCCGTTAATCAAAAAAAGCCAAAATAACCCAGCTTAAATCAATGGGCATATTTTGAAAAATGGGAGTTTTTTTACTCGCTTAATGGTGTACTGAATGAAAATTTCAGGTCCGCCGTTGTTGCGAGTAGCATTGTCAAATTTTGACAAATTGACGTCATAGCTCAAACCAACGCGCCAAGTATTGTAGTGGATCTCAACAGCAGGATAGATCGCGTCGCCCAATTGGTGGTAACGCATATTAACCCCAGCCTGGACGGCTAATTGTTTACCTGGAGTGCGATTTATATGGATTCGAGCAGCCACACCAGACAAGAATTCTTTGTAAGATCCCTGGAATTGCAATGCAGTATGCCCGACTAAATCGAGTTTGTCAGAAACTTGCAGAACGGCCAAGATATATGGAGATATTCTTCTAGAAAGCAATTGTTTACCCCCACTCAAAAAAGCCTCGTCAGGACGGTTAAGGTGGAAAATACCGACTCCAAAATCGATTTTTGTCCGTTTTTCCATTAAATCAACCAAATCTTCTTCTTCCAAAGTCTGATAGCGAAAGTTAATGCCGCCAGAAAGGTCAAAAAAAGTACGGGTCAAATTGCCAAAATTTTCTCCATTGGCACGGGTAGGGACGTAAACACCCTGACTGGGGTCATATTGATTGTCAAAGGTAAGATCCCCAGTCTTAAAAGCGCGCTGAGTGGCGCCAAGCTGAAGGCCAACCGAGCCGTAAAGTCTTTTAGATAGTTTCTTAATGTACGACCCATTCAAATTGAGCCCTGTGGTGCTCAATTTTGAAAAACCAGCATAGTCAAAATTGTAGGAAGCGCCAACAGCAAAAAAGCCGGTAGTAGGCTTAGAACCCAATAATTTGACATCGGCGCCAGCTGTAAATGTATTGTAACCAACGGGTACATTCGACCATTGATTGCGATAATTACCCATAAAGCGAATGTCCCCGCCAAATACTCCAGTCAACGCAGGATTCAGCTGGAATGGGGCAGAGTAAATTTGGGAGTAGTGGGCGTCTTGGCTTTTAAGCGAGTATCCTCCCAAAAACAAGAAGCCTGCGATGAAAAGCAAAACCATGCCAAACTCAGGTTTGGTTCGGGGTTGGAATTTTAAATTCATAGGAGCTGCGATTATTTTACGAATTGCCGAAAAATAGCAAATGTTTTGGTAATAGATGGCAAATCAAAGCTACTAAATGGTTTAAAGTGTAGAATTTCCAGACTTATGTCTTCTAATGTTTATACGTAGCTATTATTGGTTAGTTACATGTTGAAATAAAAAAATGTATTTTCAGCTAAAATGACAAAAAAATTTAAACAAGCAAAAGATACCGTTTCCTGTCGAAAAGCTACCACTCCGTAAATGCATCGTCAATCGCGGCCCTCATGGGGCGCAAAAGGTTGATCCAGCATTGCCTAGTCCAAATAGAATGCTTACCTTGTAGAAATATTCTAAGGTTAAGTATTGATTGACGGCTTTACTTAATCTTTTTTGACAATTTTTTTGGTGCCTGAACCCATCAGGAACCATATGTTATCCAAATTTTGTGTTTTTCGTTTTGACATACTGGAATTGAGAATTGGTAAGTTGACATCTACTGCTCTTAATTCATCGATTGTTTCGCAACAATTAAAAAGTGTGCAAAGTGAAAAAGGCAATTGTTTTATTACTGGTAATTTGTGGATGTTTCGAACTGCAAGCGCAGTCGACTATCATCTACGTTAAAGCTGGCGCTAACGGCAATGGAACGTCGTGGGTAAATGCACTGGGCGATTTGCACCATGCATTGAAAATAGCACGCTCTGGAACCCAGGTATGGGTAGCAGGAGGTACTTACCTTACATCTTCCACTGGTAATCGCACAGCTTCTTTCGTCATTCCTGACGGGATCAGTCTTATTGGTTCCTTTGCGGGTAGCGAGTCGTCAATCGCTCAGCGCATCAACGGAAAAAATCCAAGTATCCTATCCGGCGAAATCGGCCAACCTTTAAACGATGCAGACAACGCGCTTACTGTAGTTTATACCCGCAATGTAACCAACTTGTTGGTTGACGGCTTTATCATCACCGGCGGTAATGCCAATTTGGAGCAAAAGAAAAGCCCAGAATCATGTGGTGGCGGTTGGTATAATGATGGAAGTAACCAAGGCATTTCAAGCCCCAAAATCGTCAATTGTATTTTTGCAAGCAATGCAGCTAGCTTTGGTGCTGGTTTATACAATGCAGGAACAAATGGAAGTTGCGACAATACCTTAATCGAAAATTGCATCTTTGAAGACAATGTTGCTCAACTCGATGGCGGCGGTATTTATAATGAAGGTTCAAAAGGTTCTTGTAATATCAAAATTGCTAACACCAACTTCAATAGAAATCTTGCAAACTATGGTGGTGGTGTTTTCAATATTGCAGAAGAAGGTCAGGCAATTACTACAATTGAAAATGCTTCATTCATCGATAATTCTTCGGTTGACGGCAGCTGCATCTACAACACTCGCGGTACTTTAAGCTTATGTAAAGCTTATACCACGAATTGTCGTTTTGAATCACAAGCATTGTTGGACAATGTGACTACCTCGAATAAAGTTGAAGATGGCATCAAAAGCACTACAACAACACCACGGTTGAATAGCAAATTGAGAGCTTCAACCTTCTGAATGAAAATTGTCCTCTTTACAAGATTATATTAATTCTTTTATAGTAACCCTCCACATCAAAAAAGCCGGTTTTATAACTGGCTTTTTTGTTTTTACTATTTCTGATGCTCGTTAACAAACAGCCTTAAAAGGCAGATTGTCCAAATCTACATTGCCACCAGTGAGAATGATTCCGATTCTTTGCCCGGCAAATTTCTCTTTGTTCCCCAAAATAGCTGCTAGGGGCACCGCACAAGAAGGTTCTATAATGATCTTCATTCTAGACCATACCAATTTCATCGCATCGATGATTTCTTCCTCAGAAACGGTGAATATCTCGCTCAATTGGGCTTGAATGATGGCAAAGGTCTTATCCCCCAAATTAGTTTTTAATCCATCGGCAATCGTATCCGTAGTTGGGTTTTCTTGAATAGTTCCGCTTTGCATGGATCGGTAGGCATCGTCAACAGCTAAAGGCTCAGCGCCATAAATTTCGGCATTGGGCGCCAAATAATGAACCGCTAATGCCGTACCACTCATCAACCCGCCGCCGCCAATTGGCGCTATGACTCCGTCTAAATCGCCTACTTCTTCCAATAACTCTAAAGCTGCTGTAGCTTGACCGGCAATCACATTGTAATCATTAAACGGGTGCACAAAAGTTGCCCCGGTTTGTGCTTGAACTGCTGCAGTGGTGGTTTCGCGCGCAGCAATGTTAGACGCACAGTAGGTGATTTTTGCCCCATAACCGGCAGTAGCTATTTTTTTTACATCAGGTGCATTTTCAGGCATAATGATGTAGGCTGGTATTCCGAGCACTTGTGCTGCTCTAGCCATGGCTTGTCCGTGGTTGCCAGATGAATGGGTGATTACGCCCCTAGTGCGTTCTTCTTCCGTAAGGCGTAGAGATGCACTGGCCGCACCGCGCATCTTGAATGCCCCCGCTTTTTGGAAGTTCTCACATTTGAAGAAAAGCTTGGCGCCAGCAATCTGGTCAATGCTCTGACAAGTCAATACTGGCGTTCTATGGATCAAAGGTTGAATGGCGGAAAGTGTCTCGCGAATATCAGCCAACGTAGGGATGGTATGTAGTTTTTGCATGCAGCAATTTGATTTTATCTTGTGATTTTAATTCTAAGGAACGGGTAAATAATAAAGAACAAAGCTTGATCAACATACTCTAAAACTGAAAATAAATAAAAGGTACAATCTCTGAACTGGAAGTTTGGATTACCAACCAAATTACTGCCGCTAATACCAACGACTTGATTACTAGTGGGGCTTTAATGAACAAACCATCTAGTAGGGTGTATAGGCGATCAGGTAGAAAATGCAGCACATAACCCAATGTTATTAAACCAATGACTTGTGGGTAACCTTGCCATAGCTGTTGCCATAATTCAGGATGGAATGCACCGGCAATTTGTCCAAAAATGCTACCCACAGTCTCCAAAGGCGGGTTGGGGTTATTAAGGGCGCCGGCTCTGAAAAACACCCAACAAAAGGTCACAAAATGAAATACGAAAAACGTACTGACTCCTTTACTGAAGAATTGACGTCTAGTGGCCAAGTCTATTACGGATGCCAATAAGGTCAACATCAGATTAAAAGAAAGAACCAATAAATTACTCCAGGAAAGATTGCGAAAGACCGTCTCTTCGATCTGAAGGCTAATCAATTGTTGCCAAAGTAAACCCTCAAGACCTAATTGAACCAAAAAAAGAATGATAAAGGAACGCAACGCTAAGTTGTTTTTCCAAACTTTCCCCAAAGAACTCAACCAGCGGTCAACGGCTAATGCTGCGCCGTGCAAACCACCCCACACAATGAATACCCAACTAGCGCCATGCCACAGCCCGCCGAGTAGCATGGTTATGGTCAAGTTCAAATAGGTGCGAAACCCGCTCTTGCGATTACCGCCTAATGAGATATAAAGGTAATCGCGAAGCCAGGAAGACAGCGAGATATGCCAGCGTCGCCAAAAATCTTGAACGCTTTCTGAACGATATGGGGTATGGAAATTATCTGGTAATCGAAAACCCAGCAAAAGTGCAATGCCAATCGCCATATCAGAATACCCTGAAAAATCGCAATAGATCTGAATGGCATAACCATAAACCCCAAGTAGGTTTTCTAAACCCGAATACAGCGAAGGATTCTCAAAAATGCGATCCACATAGTTGACACTGATGTAGTCTGAAATCACCGTTTTTTTAAATAAACCACTCATGATGAGTAGCAATGCACGCCCCAGTAACTCATTGGTCAATACTGGCTTTTTGCGAATTTGCGGCAAAAAATCAACGGCTCGAACGATTGGGCCGGCCACCAATTGCGGAAAAAAACTCACGAAAAAAGCAAAATCCATCAACTCACGAAAAAAGGAACGTATATCTTTTACATTTTGCGACAAGGGCACAATGTGCCGGCGATAAACATCAATGCTATAACTTAGGGTCTGAAAGGTGAAAAAGGAGATACCAGCTGGCAAAATGATATCCAGTGTTGAATACTGGTATCCGAATAGCGCATTGGCTGAGCTAATCAAGAAATTGGTATACTTGAAATAACCCAAGATTCCCAAATTGAAAGCTAAGCTTAGGAAAAGGAAAAAACCCTGTAATCGTCGAGTGCGGGCATTGTAAATCAGATGCCCCATCCCAAAATCGAAAACAGTAGAGATAATGATCAAGGAAAGGTACCAACCACTCGACTTGTAATAGAAAAACCAAGAGAATAGAATGGTATAGAGAATACGAAGGTTAAACTGCTTGAGCAGCAATAGGTAGATAGTATAAAAGGCTAAAAACCAAACAAAAAAAGCCAACGTGCTGAATATCAGCGGTTGGGTAGGGTCGTATGTCCACAAGTAACTAAAGTATTCCCAGTTAATGGCTGGTGTCATAAGCATTCATCAAAGCAGCATTCAACAATTGCGCCTGGAGCAAATACCCACTCTCAGTAAAATGTACCCCATCTGGTCTGGATAGTCCTTGGTTGCGCCACAAGCGCATAGAACCTGCTCCACCCATGATTTGGTATAAATCCCACCAGGCAGCGTTGTATTCTCGGGCTTTACGGATCAACAAATCACGCATCACCAGGCTATTGGGATTTTCGATGACTTTGTTACGCAAGTTGTCCGAGTTTGTCGTCACCAAGATACTCGCTTGCGGCAATTGCGCACGTATTTTTTGTAAAAAATGATCAACTTCAGCTTCAATTTGTGCGGTTGGAAAACGTGCAATTACCGATTCATTGGTTCCCAACGATACAATAACTAAATCGGGTTGGACGCCCGGTAATTGATCCAAAAATGTACCGGTACGGTTGAAATGTAAAAAAGTAGCGCCATTAACCCCAGCGCTGGCATAAAGCACTCCTGACCCGTAGCTGTTTTCCAACAACACGCCATATATAGTAGCATGCCGTTGCTCATCGCTCGAGCGTGCACCGCGTAAACGCAATTGGTTCGCAGGTTCGTCAAAACAAATGGTACTATAATAAGGTGAACCATCATCATTTTGGCCAGAAAAACGAGCAACTTCTTTATAACCGGCGGTACTAGGCGCCGGAACTGGAGTAGCTGGCATCTTTTTTGCCATGATTTTGCCTTGTTGCGGTATTTTGAGCGTTTGGCCAGGTTTTATCAGGTTGGTTCGTTGTCCATTGAAGCGTTTGAGCTGTTCAACCCGCATTCCGTAGCGGTGGGCAATGGTATAAAAAGATTCACCAGATCGGACTCGGTGGGTAATAGTTGCTGCTGGAACTGGCGTTTGCCAAGGCGGAGGCGGTGTTTTTAATGCTACGGCAAGAGGTTCGCCATTTTTTTCAGGAGTAGGTACTTCGGCGATTACATCAAATGACTGGGCTCCTTTCTGATAAAAAAGGGTGACGCAATCAAAACGATTATCCAGCCCGTAGCGGTTTTTTTGCGAAAAAATTAACTCGAAATTGGGTTGATTGGTTTGTATGGCCATTCCGGTAATACCCGTATTTAAATCGCCGTCGTTGTAAGTACGCCATCGCCCCAACCAGGGGGTATTGCTTTGAGTAACTAAATCTAACGGGTTGTGGCTGCCTGCTTGTTTGTATGGAAAAATTAGCCCCCGACCAGCTTGTCCAAAACGGCGTTGGAGTAATGTTCGCATCCATCCGCTCCAAAAATCAGCCTGTATATGCGAATCCCCGACATGCAAAATCCTCACTTGATGGATGCGCCCAGCTTCTAATTCTCCGAGTTGGTGGTAAAAATGTTCCAGTCCGTTCACGTTGGAGACCTGGTTTTCGGCCAATTGGATGAACGGATAAGAGAGGGTATCCAGTTCAAAAAGCGCAGGAATCTTGCTGGTATCTGGTGCAAAAACCACCGAATCTGTTGAAGCAACAGCATAAGGCTTGGGCTTATTGGCTGGCTGACAAGCCAATAGCGCCAAAATTTGCAACAAAGCACAACATTTTGAGGGGAAGTAGAGCATATTTAAATCATTTTCATCGCAGGTGTATGTTGGATAAAATAGAATCTTAGTGCTATTGAAGTTTTTTTTGTGCATACTCGTTATAACCATCCATTAAGTAGCGCACCAGGTATCTACTCGCTACTTTGGCGCCGATAAAGTTGAAATGGGTATAATCAAGGTTGGCAAGACGCGGATTGCGGTGATCAACCCAATCAATCATCGAACCCGCACCGCCCATGGCTTCGTACATGCTGAAATAACCAGCGCCAGCGGTTTGCGCTGCTCGTCGCATTGCGCCGGTAATGCGCGGAATGCTGGGATCGGTCATCAATACACCTTCTAAACGCGAGGCTTTATCAGAAGGTCCAACAACTAATATAGCTACACCTGGAAAGTTGTTTTGAAAACGCCGAATCACTTGTAGCATCTCCTTTTCATAGTAGTCGTAATGGTGCAGCTTCGGATTGATTACGTTCAATCCGTATTGTAAAATGATGAGATCGTACTGCAGGTATCCATGAAACTGTTGCATTACCTGATCTTGTATTTTCAAAAGCGCGCTCCCTGAATTGCCCCGCATCGAAAAATTGTCAACGATTACCCCTTGCGGACTGTCTACGCTAAGGCCATAAATGGGTAAAGTAGCCGGGATTTTAAAATTCACCTTAATGTGGGTACTACTTGGCGCGTCAAGCAACAATTGACTATTGACCAAGTTAGTTGCAGTCAAGCTGTATTCTTGTTGCTGTCCGTTGACGCTGACTTTGATTTTTCCGATGGGATTAGGAAAGCTGTCGCGTAGCGGGCGGCCATAAAACAATCGGGCTTGATGAAAAAACTTAGATCCTGGAAAAGCTTTGGTGGTTGTAATGCTGGTCCAACGGGTCTGATCCATGGATATTGGCGCTGGGGGGATCGTATCTTTTATTGACCCTGTAGAATCAGTAGTGCTAATTCCACCAGGAACTGCTGAGCGAAAAAACTCCCCAGATATACCAAAAGGCATTTTGCCAGCATTTTTTTGCGCTATCGTGCCGCGATACCAGTTTTTTGAAAAATCCAATCGCACAGATTGCCGAAAACCCGGAATGGGGTTGGTGATTCCCACAAATCCAACACCATTGCCACCAAATCGGTGCTGTAAACTATCGCGAAAACTCTGACTGATCAAGTCGCCTTCAATCGATGAATCCCCAAAATAAGCAATCCGCACTTGACTGTTGTTGGCTAATAACTGCTGAAAAAAGGATTGTAAAAAACCGATACCATTGTAATCTCCCACTGGGCCATAGGATTCCATTGCCAGGTAGAGCGAATCTTCAGCTTCTAAGCGATTAGGGGCTACCACTAGCCTTTTCCCTAAATCAGGATTGACTTTTAGCTTTTTGGGGGTATTCAATTGGGGGATTTTCACCCAATCACTTACGGGTATAAGGTGAACGGCCTGGATTTTAGGAGCATGTTGGAGGGCTTTCCAAGCATTGTAAGTTCGGAAATGGGTTTTGAAAAACGGAATTTGCTCATGCGCCAGCGGGTACAACAACAACCAAACCGCAGTAAGCAGTAAAATGGCGTAAGCTTTGCTAAATCCGTTGATTTTCATCTCCCTTTTCAAGTGTTTTTTGTAGTGCAATTAAGCAATCAATCTAAGCATAGGCTGAGTTGAGCCTATAGTAACGTATCTTGTTTTCATGGGAAAGCATTGTATCGATGGGATTGGCTGGGGATATAGCCACTTTTTATGGGGTAACACCAATCAAAAAAAAACGTCAACTTGCTCTAGCTGCAAGAAAGGACAGCATGATGCATGCCCTATGTATTTGGGTAGAATTTCCCCTAGTTGGCAATTTGCTAAAGCCCTAATCTACCTAATATTTGTTGGAACCAAGGCCCAAAGTAAGGCGCAAGTACTTGTTTTCCTTGAACAGCGCTCATGAAACCCACTGTCCAGAAAATAAAATACAGAATGATCCCTACCACCCAAAACAACCAACCGATGTAAGGGATAACGGATAGCAGCCAAATAATGAATACGCCAATATATATACCTAAAGATTGCCGGATGTGGAAAGAACCAAATGCTGTTTTTGGACGATTCAGATAGAAGGCCAAAGGCCAGCCAATAAACAGATAGGCTAATACGCCAGTTAGAATAGCTGGGGTCTCTCCTGTTTGCGGCGATGTGGGGCTGCTGTCGTATTGTTCCATTGATTTTCTTTTGGTCGGTTTTCCTAGTGGCTTTTTTTACCTGGGCTAAAACAACAGCAAATCTAACCCATTACTCCGGTAATTTTGCTACTTGAGGACAAGAATTGCAACACTTTTAAGCTCTGCTGCCTGAAAGGAATTAAAAAAGATCGACAAATGGGAGGATAAAAAGCTTAGATCGAACCGAAAAATCATCCAGTATGAAAAAAAACAATATCATATTATGCCGACTTTGAGAGTAGCTCGGAATTAAATTTTGCGTTCGCAACAATTGTAAAGAGGAGATAAGCAAGGTCGCGCACAATCACTAATTAAAGCTGTTTTTTATTGTAAATTTTCTTTAGTCGGACAAAAACGCAATTTGATCGTTAAAAAACGCAATTTAGTCGATAAAATACCAAGCGCCTGTCGAGCATTTGTCGAATAAAGTTGTAGTCATGGAGCAAAAAGGACGATCTTTGCGTTGTTATTACTGAATCACCAAGACGAAGGATCTAAAATAAAATTTTTTCAACAGTCCCGAACAAAATGAACTACGGAATTAAATTTTGCACTACTGCCCTTGTTTTTGCTTTTTTCATGACTACGTTGTCAGCTCAGTCAGCAACCAACGCCAAAAAGCCAGAACCTACGGCAGCCTACCTTGCTGTTCAGAAAGATTGGCAAGCTTTTAACAACAATTTACCTGCCAAAACGGTAAGTCCTGCTCAAGAAGATTCTTTGGCAAAAGCTTATAACGATTTGGTAGATCGTCTAGAAGCAATGACCGAGCAGCGGCCATCAACGGACCCTAAAATCAAACCAGTTACTCCAGTAGTACCGGGTGCTTCTAAAGAGCGCAAATTTGTGGAAGTTCAAAAATGAACTCCACGCAACTAATTTGGATTGTACACGTACGTTATAACAAGAGGTTTTGGAGAGTATGAAAAAACACTCCAAAGCCTTTTTTAGTGTATAGGATCTAACCAAAAAAAAACTTCTTTTGGTTATCTTTCTCCCTGCAAAATGACTATCGACTTCAATATTGAGTTGATTATCTTCTACTTACTAAGTACCTGCTACATGAAAGATCGCTTAATGATCATTGGAGCCTTTGCAACCGTCTACCTTGTTTGGGGATCCACCTACCTGGTCAATTACCTGGCTATCCAGCAAATACCGCCATTTTTAATGTGTGGCAGTAGATTTTTTTTGGCGGGGTCTATTTTGATGATCGTTTCTTTTTTCTTTGGCAATCGCCTGCCGAGTATACTTCACTGGCGCAATGGTGCTATTTTAGGCTTTTTGTTTTTATCGATTGGAACTGGCGGGGTAGTGTGGTCGGAACAATATGTCGATTCTAGCATGGCGGCATTAATTGTTGCTGTTACGCCCTTAGTAATCGTTTTACTCAAATGGCGTATCCGCGGTCAAGCACCTAAATGGAATAGTATAATTGGGATTGCTATTGGCTTAGTAGGGATGCTATTGCTTGTTGGTCAGCCACGTCTTACAGCAACATCAGAAAGTATTTTAGGCTTGATCGTGATTTCACTGAGCTTGGTTTCATGGGCATTTGGAACCATTTATATTACCGATCTTAAATTGCCGGAATCTAAGATGCAAGCTGCGTCACTGCAGATGATCTGCGGAGGATCGTTTTTGTTGTTATTCAGTTGGTTGA
>Ga0114963_10003191_pt1 | contig 11175 bp, 7 predicted proteins | sample C_131016_EF_Meta_FD_87019 | JGI IMG/M metagenome (GOLD analysis project Ga0114963, IMG submission 87019) | Freshwater microbial communities from Lake Croche, Canada to study carbon cycling - C_131016_EF_MetaG | ecosystem: Environmental > Aquatic > Freshwater > Lake | place: Lake Croche, Canada...
GGGATCAAAGCCTGCAATACCGGGCTGGCCCGCGATACCCGACGCAGTGGTCGGAATTGCGGCTGTCGGAATTGATGCCGAAGGCATCGCAGCTTGTGGTGCAGTCGGCTGCATGACAGGAGCCTGGTTCACTGGAGTTGAATAGACAGGAGCCGGTGCCATCGGTGGAGCGACAGGCATGTCGCGCTGGATCGGACGGGATGCCGGGGCTTGCACAGGAGGTGTGTATACAGGCTCCGGCATGGTGAGGGGTGGCATCACGGGCTGAGGCATCGGTGGCTGATAGGCCGGAGCGACAGGCTGGCTCCGGACCGGAGCTGTCTGCACTGTCTGATGGTGCGCAGGGCGCGGTGTTTCCATGCGCTGGCTGACACCGAGGCCGGGGCCGGTGTTCTGTTTCAGCGACTTCAACTCTTCAAGGGCCTTCAGCTGGCCTGAGACCAGGGCGCGGACGGTTTCATTGGCTTCGCGCGTGTCACGCGGCAATTCTACCAGGGCTCGCTGCAATTCGCTGCGGGTCTTTTCCAGTCCTTGCGACACTTCGGTCGAGACAGATACCAGTTCCTCGGCGGTCGAACGGAAACGTTCGGTGGCCGAATTGGTTGCCACTGTCATTTCCGACAGGGAGGTTTCGTAGACTTCGCGGACCGCTGCCGCAAGCCGCTCGCGCTCGCGCTGGCTCATCGCACGCAGCGCATCAACCTGCTGCGAGATGGCATCGGACGCACTGACAGCCGAACTCGACAGCAATTGCCCGATTTCCATGGCACGGCGTTCGGTTTCCTCGAGGGCCGTGGAGACCGTTTCGGCATGCGTTTTCGACAAAGTCGTGAACTCGTCGCTCTGGACGGCCAGATGCTGCATGGTCTGGGTCAGCGAACTTTCGCGATTGCTGATGGCCGCGCTCATCTGGCTTTCGAGACGGGCGAGATTATTTGTGGTTTCACTCACGCTGCGCATCTGTTCGGCAATCGTGCCGGTGGCCTGACGCAAGACGTCGACATGCTGGGACACCTTGTCTGCGGCATGCGACGTGTCGCGGTAAATCACGCCGAGTGTCTGTTCGATGTTGCCAATACGGGTCTGCAGCACCTTATCAAGCTGCAACAGGGTGCCATCGGCGCGCACAACCACTTCGCCCAGTGTCTCAGTCAGATCGGCAACGCGCTTGACCAGTGGTTCGCTGGTCGTATTGAGCGTGTCGACCACGTCGACCAGTCGGCTCACCGCGATTTTCGAGCTTTCTTCGACCACATGGCGCAACTGTTCGGCTGCCGTGGTGGCGGTGACCAGCATGGTTTCGCTCTGCTCGCGCAGTTCGCTGGTCATCGTCACACTCTGCTCTTGCAGGATGTCGAGCACCGCGCCGCCCTGATCGCGCAACTCCTGGGTGACCATTTGACCCTGATCGCGCAGTTCCTTGGTGACAGTCTGGCCCTGCATCCGCAGGTTTTCTGTCAGGCTGAGGCTTTGGTCGCGCAGGGTATCGGTGACAGCCTGGCCCTGGGTGCGGAGGGCTTCGGTGACGCTGAGGCCTTCATGCTGCAAGGCGGCTGTGACGCTGCTGCCCTGATCGCGCATGGCGTTGGTGATGGCCTGGCCCTGGCCTTCGAGGCTACGCAAAATGCCTTCGGCAACACCTGCCATCTGGCGGTTGGCGGCTTCGCCCGATTGGGCGACTGCGAGTGTGATGACTTCGCCATTGGTGCGGATCTGCTGCACCAGCTCGGTGCCGCGACCGTTGAAAATAGCGGCAATTTCTTCGATCTGGTGGCCCAGAGCCGCGCCGACCATTTCCGAACGCATGTTGAGGGTTTCCACCAGCGAGCGCGAACGCTCGTCGATGGTGTTGACCAGTCCGCGGCTGCGGTCGTCGATGGTGGCAACCAGCGAGCCCATGCGGCCCACCACATCGCGCTCCATCCGCATCAGGCCGTGATCGAAGGTGGCAGTCAGATCGTTGGTGCGGGTGGTCAGCTGTTCGGTCAGGCTGCGCGCGCTGTCGTCCATCTTGCGGACCAGCGAACCGGCTTGGTCGAGCACAACCTGCTCGAAGCGGTTGGCGCGCTCTTCAATCGCAAGGCGAACGGTTTCGGCACTTTCGGAAATCGTATGGGCGGCTTCCACGGCGTTGGAAATCACCGCTTCGCTCATCTTCTGGGTACGCGAGGCGAGGCCGTCATCGATCTTGATGAAGATCGTGTCGAGGCGATCGGTGACCGTATTGGCGGCTTCGATGCTGCGTGCCTCGAAATCGGTCATGCGCTTTTCGATAAAGGCGCCCGTTTCGAAAGTCTTCTGGGTGATCAGGGTTTCGAGCATCTCGCCCTTCACATCGAACACATTCGAGAGATCGCCGAAGCGCTCGTCGATGCGGCTGGAGAAACCGCTGGCCGACTTCTCGAAGCTCGAGGTGATGTTCTCGCCGCGCACCAGAACCTGGGTGTTGAACTGTTCCATCGCGTCGACCAGCAATTTGCTGTTGGAACCGAGCGTGGATTGCAGGACGTGGCTCTGCTTTTCGAGTGCCGTATTGAAAGCAGTTCCCTGCGATTCAAGGGTATGGGCGGCAATTTCGATGCTGCGTTCGATGCTGGCATTGACCTGTGCGGCTTCGACACCGATCGTGCGGGCGGCTTCGCTGGCTGCCTCGCTGAGATGGGTCTGCATTGTCGCAGTGCTTTCAACCAGCGTGTCGGAAGCCTGGCGGGCTTCCTGTTTGACGGTTGCCGAGAAGCTCTGGGCGGTTGCTTCAAGCAGATGGCGGGCTTCGCCAACCTGCACTTCAAGGGTTTTCGAGAAGCCCTCGGCCGCAGAGGTCAGATCGCGGGCCACCCGTGGCCCACGGACGGCGATCAGTTCTTCGAGCTTGTTGGAGCTGGCGGCAAGGTCATTGGCCAGACGCTCGCCGCTTTCCACCAGACGGGTGCTGGCGACCGATCCGACCGTTTCGATACGGGAAGTGATGTTTGCGCCCTGTGTGGCGATCGTATGGGTCACGTCCTCGCCCGCCTGACGCAGGGAGTCGGTCAGGGCCATTGTCCGCGAGGCCAGCATTTCCGTGACCGTGCGACCCGTTGTCAGGATCGAGGAGGACAGCTGCTCGGCACCGTTATCGAGGTTGCTGCGCAGGGCGGTTTGCGCGCTTTCCATGGTCTTGCGGACGTCATTGCCACGCTCGACAATTTCGACCACCAGAGTCTGGCCGGTTTCGCGAACGGCATCGGTGATTTCGCGGGCCTTGCCGTCGAGTGACTTGGTCACATCCACCGCAGCCTGATCGATCCGGCGGTTGACGCTTTCATTGGTCTGGATAAAGGTCTCGATCAGTTCATGGCTGCGCGTGCTGATCTGTTCGACCATCTGCTCGCCACGGTCTGAAAGTGTGGAGGCAATGTCCTCGGCGCGCTGGCCCAGCAGCATCGACACGCGGGCACCGGCATCGCCGACGGTCGCCGAGAGGCGGTCTGCTGCCGTGTTCAATTCTGCTGACAGGCCTTCATGGCTACCCGCAATGCTCTGCTTCAGGCGGTCGGCTTGATAGACGATGGCTTCGCGCTGCGAGGACAGATCGTCGATCAGCGTGCGCAAACGGACTTCGTTCTGGTTATAGGCGGTTTCAATCGTCGCAATTTCAGTGTGGACGATGGTTTCAAGCTCGGAGGCGCGGGCAACGGCCCGCTCGATCCCGTCACCCATGGCCGCCACTTCGCGGCGGATGGCCTGCGACAGGTTGAACACGGCATCGGATGCCATGCTTTCGGGCTCGACCAGACGCATCGTGACCTTGGCCATCGATTGCGCGACATTTTTCATTTCATGGGCGCGGCGTGACAGATCGGCAATGCCGTAAAGGGCTGCGACGGGCAGTGCCAGTCCTATGGCCGCCATGACGCCTTCGGGACGCTGCATCACCGTCAGCAATTCAGTAAGGCTCCAGCCGAGCTTTTCACCCGCCCAGTAACCGGAGGCACCCAACCAGGTCACAGTGCCCAGGGAGGCCCAGAAAAATGCGCGGCTCGAGGCCGAGGTTTGCAGGGATTGCAGCACTTCGCCGATCTCGCGGCGGTCATCATTGGCAGGACGTGTCAATGCGGCCACATCGGATTCCGCGATCGCTGCGACAGGCTTTTCGTAGTCTGTGTCCTGGCGCGGTTTGGCGCGCTGGGCAGCTTTGATGGCCTTGATCGCGGCGAGGGGATCAACAGCAGGATCGTCGAGACCGAGCGAAGAGGATGCCGCCTGAGAGGAAGTCTGTTCTGCAGCCGTGCTTGTTCCTGCACCGGATGAAGTGCCGGAACCTGTTGACAGTCCTGAACCAATAGATTCAGCCAATGCCTCTTCAATCGCTGAAAGGGCAGCTTCGGCAGCATCCGATTGTTTATTGGCAGTCGGCATGGTCTTCCTCACAATTGGTCGGGCGATCAGGCATCCAGAGCGGTCAGACGTTTGGTGAACGCCGGAATCCGGTTCTCGAGCCCATCAATCCAACACTCACTTTAATCGGCTCCGAGGCAGAAAGAAACATGTTAAGAAATGAGAAACGAATCGAAGTTAACGCCGGGCACCAAAAAACGTTAACGATGCGGTTAGATCACTGTAAAATAACATTTTTTGTTGTTTTTATCCTCTGTGGACGGTGAAAGGTTTTTGGTGCGTCTTTCTTTCTCCCTCGCCAAATCGGGACGAATGGCCTAAAGAGCGGCACGAGAAACGACCTGTAGGTCAAGCCGGACAGAGGTCAACGGGGCTGCAAATGCCCGCCAGCACGCGGAGAGCATGATGACTGATGTAACATTTATTGATCATACGGGCGAAGCCCGCACGGTGTCGGGCACGACAGGCATGACCCTGATGGAAGTGGCTATCAAGCATCAGGTGCCCGGCATCGATGCGGAATGCGGCGGGGCCTGTTCCTGTGCCACCTGTCATGTGTATGTCGAGCCCGAATGGATGGATGCTGTCGGACAGCCCGCCAGCATGGAAGAGGACATGCTCGATTTCGCCTTTGATGTGCGTCCCAACTCCCGCCTGTCCTGCCAGATCAAGATCAGCGATGCCCTGAACGGCTTGAGGGTGCATACGCCTGCGCGCCAGAGCTGAAGGCTGCAGTCCGGTTTTCGGGCAGATCCAACTTACGGAACAGAGCATGACTGAGCACAATGAAGCGGTGGTCAAAACCGACGCCCTGATTATCGGCGCGGGTCCTGTGGGGCTCTTTGCGGTGTTCGAGCTCGGCTTGCTCGATATCAAAGCGCATTTGATCGATATTCTGCCCAAAATAGGCGGACAATGTGCCGAACTCTATCCAGAAAAGCCGATTTACGACATTCCCGGCTTTCCGGTGGTGACAGGCCAGCAACTCGTCGACAATCTGTTGCAGCAGATCGAGCCGTTCCATCCCGAATTCCATCTGGGCGAGATGGTGGTGTCTGTCGCGCGCCACGAGAGCGAACAGGGTGTGCTGTTCCACGTCGAAACCGATGCCGGCACGCGGTTCGAGGCCAAAGCCGTGCTTGTCGCGGCCGGCGGCGGTTCGTTCCAGCCCAAGAAACCACCTATTCCCGACATCGACAAATACGAGAATACCAGTGTCTTCTACGCTGTGCGCCAAATGGAGAGCCTTCGGGATCACCACGTGCTGATCGTCGGCGGCGGGGATTCCGCGCTGGATTGGGCCCTGAACCTGCAATCGGTGGCCTCGCGCGTGACCCTGATGCATCGCCGCGACGAGTTTCGTGCAGCCCCCCATAGCGTGGCCAAAATGCGCGAACTGGTGGCCGAAGGCAAAATGGATCTGCTATTTGGTCAGGTCACGGGCCTCGAAGGCGCCAACGGGCAACTGACGGCGGCACAATGCAAGGGCATGGATCAGGCGGCTTTCACAGTGCCCTGCGACCGGATGCTGCCGTTTTTCGGGCTGACCATGAAATTGGGGCCGATCGCCGAATGGGGGCTCAATCTGCACGAGAACCTGATCCCGGTCGATACCGAGAAATTCGAGACCTCGACCCCCGGCATTTTTGCCATCGGCGACATCAACACCTATCCCGGCAAGCTGAAATTGATCCTGTCGGGTTTCCACGAGGCGGCTCTGGCGGCGCAAAAGGCCCATCGCTATATCTATCCTGACAAGCGCTTGCTGTTCCAATACACCACCTCCTCAACCAGCCTGCAGAAGAAACTGGGCGTCAACGGCTGAGACATTCGCCGGTTTTCGCGAGAAAAACTCGACCCGGCAGGGTCAGGGGTGGTATGGCATGGTCTGGTTTGTGATAACGGGGTCATGATGCAGTCGGTTCTGATTGTTTTTGCCGGAGGTGGCTTGGGGGCGGTGGCCCGCCACCTGATCAATCTATCGGTTAGCCGGTTGATCGGCAGTGATTTTCCGTGGGGTGTGATGCTGATCAATATCAGCGGATCGATCATCATGGGCATGGCGGCGGCCTATTTTGCTTTCAAGGCCGATGCGCAATGGTCGCAACCGCTCCGGTTGTTCATGACCACGGGCATTCTGGGCGGATATACCACGTTTTCAGCCTTTTCGCTGGATGTGGCCTTGTTGTGGGAACGGGGCGAACCGCTGCATGCACTCGCTTATGTGCTAGGCTCGGTTGTTCTGTCGGTTTTGGGCCTGTTTGTTGGTCTGGCCGTGATACGCTTGTGGGCCTGATCGCCTGCAAGCATGGGATTTTCGTCGTATGAAAGGCTTGGCGGCATGAAGGGCAAAAAGACAGGATCAGCAGGGCGGAAGCATTTCCGCGCCGATCCCAAAAAAGCGGCAGCCGCCCGCGCCAGCCGTCAGGCTGCTGTGCGTTTGGGAGATGGCGAGACGCCACGGCCCAAGGGCTCGTTTTCTTCGCAAAACCGCCGCTCGCCGGCGGCCAGCGGCGAGATGGACAAGGCCGCGCGTCCGCGCAAGGCACTGCCCGTCATGGCGGCCCCGCAGGCCCGCGCCGAGTCCCCGGCCCTGGCCGTGCCGGTGAACACCACCAGCGTACAGACGGTCACCGTCACCCCCGATGAAAACGGCATGCGGGTCGACCGTTTTCTGGAAGCGCGGTTTCCCGGCCTGTCGTTCAGCCATATCCAGCGGATTGTCCGCAAGGGCGAATTGCGGGTCAATTCCAAGCGGGTCGAGACCAAGGACCGGCTGGAAGCAGGGCAGGCAGTGCGCATACCGCCGTTGCATCTCGAGGAGCAGCGTCCCAAGGAACGTCCGCCCGGAAAAGACGAGGAAACCCGCGTATTCCTGAAATCCATCACTCTCTACGAGGATGAGGATATGTTGGTGATCGACAAGCCGATGGGACTGGCCGTGCAGGGCGGATCGGGCATGACCCGCCATGTGGACGGCATGCTGGATGCCCTGATGGACCGTCACGGCCAGAAGCCGCGCCTCGTGCATCGGCTCGACCGCGATACATCGGGCTGTCTGGTGATCGCCAAAAACCGGTTTTCGGCTTCTGCCCTCGCCAAAAGCTTCCGTGCGCGCGACACGCGCAAGATCTATTGGGCGCTGGTCGCCGGTGTGCCGCGTGTCAAACAGGGCCGCGTCTCCACCTATTTGGCCAAAGGCGAGGATGATGACGGCGATGCCAAAATGGTTGTCGCCAAGCATGGCGATGACGGTGCCTCGCATGCCGTAACCTATTATGCGGTGGTTGAAACCGCCGCCCAGAAAGTGTCCTGGTTGTCGATGAAACCCGTGACAGGTCGCACCCATCAGCTGCGCGCCCATGCCGCCCATATCGGCCACCCGATTATCGGCGATCCCAAATATTTCGATATCGAAAACTGGGAATTGCCCGGCGGCATCCAGAAACGCCTGCATCTGCTGGCGCGGCGCATCGTCATTCCGCATCCGCGCACGCACAAACCGATCGATGTGACAGCCCCGCTGCCCACCCATATGCGGCAAAGCTGGAACCTGTTGGGCTTCGAGACAGGCCATTACGACCCGATCGAAGACTCGCCGGACGAATAAGCATGCTGATCATTTTCGATGTCGATGGCACGCTGGTTGATAGCCAGAACCTCATCTATGCCGCCCAATGCGCCACGTTCGAGGCGCATGGATTGCCTGTGCCAAGCCGCGAAAAGGTGCTTTCTCTGGTCGGCCTGTCATTGACCCCGACTTTCGAGGCACTGGTGGGCAAAGACGGGCCGGTGGCCGAGCTGGATGCCACCTACCGCAAGCTGTTCAATCAGGTGTTGAGCGATCCGGCCCATCACGAGCCGCTGTTTCCCGCCGTGACCGAGACCCTCAAAAGCCTTGCCGCCCGCCCCGATGTGACTTTGGGGGTGGCGACGGGCAAATCGGTGCGCGGCATCATGCGGGTGATGGAACAGCATGGCTGGACGGATCTGTTTTCCACCATCCAGACCGCCGATACCCATCCTTCCAAACCGCATCCCTCGATGCTGGAGGCGGCTGTTGCCGAGACCGGGATCAATAAATCCCGCTGTTTCTTTGTCGGTGACACGTCCTATGACATGAGCATGGCGGTTTCGGCAGGAATTACCGGCATCGGCGTCGATTGGGGCTATCATCCCGTCACCTCGTTGCGGGAGGCCGGTGCCAGCCGTATTATTTCAGCGATGGAAGACTTGTTGGCACTGCAGGTGTAAGGCGCGATTGCGATGACGGACGACCAGCCCAAAAACACCCGCCCGCTGCCATTCGGCGCGATCCCGACCCTTTTGAAGGATCTGTTGCCCCATGCGGGCGAGGATATCGATCCGGTGGCCATGGCGCGCAAGGATCTGAAGTCGAGCCTGCCCCGCCGTTTCTGGACCCGTGTCGAGGTCAAACAGCAGCCAGACGGTTTTGGGATTGCCCTTGATGACCGCCTCACCAAAACACCCGCCCGCAAGCCCCTTCTGGTGCCATCACGGGCTTTGGCCGAGCATCTGGCGCAGGAATGGCATGCGATTGCCGAGGTGATCGATCCCGCGCAAATGCCGCTGACACGGCTGGTCAATTCCGCGCTTGACGGCGTCTCCTTGCAAATGGAGGAGGTGCAGGCCGACGCGGCCCGCTATGCAGGGTCTGACCTGCTGTGCTACCGCGCCGAGATGCCGGATCGGCTGGTGGCTTTGCAGCAGGACCAATGGGGGCCGCTGCTGGCTTGGGCCGAAAGCGAGTTCGGGGCCCGTTTGCATGTCACCCAAGGTCTGTTTTTCGTCGAACAGCCGGATGTCTCGTTGGCCGCCATCCGGCAGGCTGTCGCGCGGTTCGACCATCCGCTGACATTGGCCGCGTTCCACACGCTGACGACCCTGACCGGATCGGTCATTCTGGCCCTGGCCTTGGCGCATCGCCGCTTGAAATTGGCCGAAGTCTGGGCGCTGGCGCATCTCGACGAGGATTTCCAGATGGAGGTCTGGGGGCAGGACGAGGAAGCCCTGACCCGCCGCGCCGCCAAATGGCGCGAGGCCGAGGTGGCCGCTTTGGTCCTGTCGCTGCTGCTGGCGGCAAGCGAGTGAGGCGTTGATCCTCCCCTAATGTCTTACTGCCGAAACAGGCGGTGCCATGCTAGTGAGAATGTCTGGAAGAGTGCCGGAATGTGATCGATCCGGCTGCCGCATAGGATTACGGAAGGGCTGACCATGAAAGACATCCTTGAAAAGCTTGATCTGCGCCGTCGCGAAGCGCATCTCGGTGGTGGTCAGAAACGCATCGACGCCCAGCATGCCCGCGGCAAGCTGACTGCCCGCGAGCGCATCGACCTGCTGCTCGATCGCGGCTCCTTCGAGGAATTCGACATGTTCGTGCAGCATCGCTGCGTCGATTTTGGCATGCAGGACAACAAGGTTCCCGGCGATGGCGTGGTCACCGGCTGGGGCACGGTCAATGGCCGCACCGTGTTTGTATTCGCCAAGGATTTCACCGTCTTCGGCGGTTCGCTGTCGGAAACCCATGCCACCAAAATCAACAAGATCCAGGATATGGCGCTGAAAATGCGGGCGCCGATCATCGGCCTGTTCGATGCCGGCGGCGCGCGTATCCAGGAAGGTGTGGCGGCTCTCGGCGGTTACGGCGAAGTGTTCAAGCGCAACGTCATCGCCTCCGGCGTGATTCCGCAGATTTCGCTGATCATGGGCCCTTGCGCGGGTGGTGACGTCTATTCGCCAGCCATGACCGACTTCATCTTCATGGTCCGCGATACCAGCTATATGTTCGTGACGGGTCCGGATGTGGTCAAAACCGTGACCAATGAAACCGTGACCTCGGAAGAGCTGGGCGGGGCCAAGGTCCATACCAGCCGTTCTTCTGTGGCAGACGGCGCCTGGGACAATGATCTCGAAGCCCTGCTGCAATTGCGCCGACTGATCGATTTCCTGCCCGCCAACAACACCGATGGCGTGCCGGTCTGGGAAAGTTTCGATGTGGCCGAGCGGGTCGATACCTCGCTCGATACCCTGATCCCCGACAATCCCAACAAGCCCTATGACATGAAAGAACTGATTTTGAAGACCGTCGACGAGGCGGATTTCTTCGAGATCCAGGAGGCCTATGCCCGCAACATCATCACCGGTTTCGGCCGGATCGAGGGGCGCACGGTCGGCATTGTCGCCAACCAGCCGATGGTGCTGGCAGGCGTACTGGATTCCGATGCCTCGCGCAAGGCGGCGCGGTTTGTGCGCTTCTGCGACAGTTTCGAAATTCCGATCATCAGCTTTGTCGATGTGCCCGGCTTCCTGCCCGGCACCGCGCAGGAATATGGTGGCCTGATCAAACATGGCGCCAAGCTGCTTTATGCCTATTCCGAGGCCACCGTGCCGCTGGTTACCGTCATCACCCGCAAGGCCTTCGGCGGGGCCTATGATGTGATGGCCTCCAAACATATCGGGGCCGACATCAATTATGCCTGGCCGACCGCGCAGATCGCGGTGATGGGGGCGAAGGGCGCGGTGGAAATCATTTTCCGTCAGGACATGAACGATCCGGAAAAGATCGCTGCCAGTACCACCGAATACGAGCAGCGTTTCCTCTCGCCCTTCGTGGCAGCGGAGCGCGGCTATATCGACGAAGTCATCATGCCCCATGCCACCCGCCGCCGTCTGGCCCGCGCATTGGCCATGCTGGCCCACAAGCAGGCCGAACGGCCATGGAAAAAGCACGACAATATCCCGCTCTAAGGCGGAAAGAGGCCTCAAGAGGGCTTTTAC